>ERZ827150.4108-NODE-4108-length-13205-cov-2.531103_pt1 | contig 13205 bp, 10 predicted proteins | sample MGYA00519779_ERZ827150 | MGnify/ENA primary metagenome ERZ827150 (study PRJEB31778, sample SAMEA3449267) | human gut metagenome | biome: human gut; feature: human-associated habitat; material: faeces | place: United Kingdom | collected 2010/2012 ...
TTATAGTTGCTGGTATCCGGTCTGGTGGATGCCTTGTATCCGGTCTGTGCATGCCATCTGGATGTGATGATCTTGGTATAATCAACATAACCGAAGTCAATATCTACAGTAGAATAAGACGGGATTCCCGCAACCAGACCCTTGGTGGTATTCAGATATCCGCCACCGTCACCATCGGTGGACTGCCAGATGGTATATTTGTACTTTTTCTTGTCAGGAGCCGGAATCGTATCACCATACCGCGCAAGCCATACATCATAACCTGTCATCTTGCTCCAGTCAAGCTTGTTGTCATACCAGTCTGTATTGCAGTAGATCATTGGATGATATCCGGCTTTTTTTACCTCATTGCAGAAGGTCTTTGCCAGATCTGCGATCTGTGATGCGGAAAGATTGCGCATCTGATCATATTCAATGTCATAAACCACCGGATAGGATACTTTATATCCATCCATTTTACGGATAGCAAGCTGCGCTTCCTTCAGTGCCTGCTGTGTGTTCAGCGCAAGGCTGTACACATAGGTTCCTGTCGGAACTCCTGCCTTCTCTGCCTGTTTCATGTTGTAATCATATGTCTTATCCAGATGATTCAGACCATAGGAGATCCTGACAAAGGCAAAATCTACATTAGATTTTTTGACCTGGCTCCAGTTGATGGTATCCTGCCACTCAGAAACATCGATTCCACGTGTGACAGCACCTTCCAGCTTCTGGCCGCTTCCGTTATAGCAGACACCGTTGATCTTCTTCCAGGCCTTTGAACTTACCCTGGAATTCTGTGTTGCCTTCCCGCTGGGGACCTTTTCTTCCTCAGCAACTGCCTCGCTTCGGTCTACGCCTCCGCCGCCCATGGCCATCGCTGTAGTTCCCATTGTTCCTATTCCCAGCAGTGCTGCCATACAGCCTGCCACCAGCCATTTCTTCCAGTTTTTCATTTTAGTTTCCTTCCATAAATTATGTTGTTTATTTGTGCATGACTTTTATTATACATATGAAAAAATGGAAAGTAAAGCCATATATGGAAAAAGACCGATGTCAGCTTCATACAGCTGAACATCGGTCTTCAGTTATTCTATATATTTCTTTCTGGTACTGTTCGGTAAAGATCACGGAACTTCCGGGTCTGTAGGATCAAAGTTTCCGGCTCCACGGAAGGTTGCCAGCGGTCTGCGGCCTAACGGTCCCTTGAAGGATTCATTGTTAACGTAATTTCCGCTGCTGTAAATGTGGATCGTAGAACCGTTACAGTTCTCAAATACCCACTTCGCATCAGCCACACAGGTACGGATACATCCGTGAGATGCAGGCTGACCAAGCTTCAGGTACTCGCCTGCCGGAAGATTATAAACACTCCTGGTCGATCCGGCTACGGAATGGATAAAGATTCCTCCCTGTCCGCATCCGTCAACATGTGTTCCATACTGTCCCCAGGACGGTCCCATCAGTGGCTGCCATCTCAGACTGCGGGTCAGTCTGTATGTACCATCCCATGTAGGTGTTCCGGAGAGACCTACAGAAACACGGATTGTCTTAACAGGAATCGTCTTGCTACTATTTGTGTATACAGTCATAACACCGTTGGTCTTATCAACCTCCAGGTAATATGGTCCTCCGTAAATACTGGAAACATCATTGCGGCGGTAACCATCCTTATCAAAGTAATACAGTTTTCCATCGATCCATCTGCTTGTATTGGTCAGATACTTGGAACCGCTGTCCGGATCGATATATTTGACCTGATCATAGTAATCGCTGACGATCACCCAGCCGGTGGAAAAACGTCCCTGGCTGTCCAGATAACCATTTACGGAACCACGCTTCATGGATTTATTTGTCACAACGGTATAGTTCTGCAGATAGTACCAGTATTTACCGACCTTCTGCCAGCCTGACTTTTTCAGAACACCGTTGCCGCCTGCATAATACCACTTATTCTGGTAACGGATCAATGTACTCTTGTACATCCAGCCTCTGTGCGCATTGGCATCTGATGTTGCAAAGAAATAGTATTTTTTGCCGATCTTTGTTTTTCCTGTTGCAAGCTGTCCTGTGCTATTAAAGTAATAGCTCTTTTTGGAGGACTTGTTTGTTATCATCTGGCTCTTATAATGGTTTCCGTTTTTGTCAAAGTAAAACCATCCGAAGAACTGGCCTTTTGCGTCGGTCACCTTCTGCCAGCCATATTTTTCAACAACTTTTCCTGCTGTGCTTCCGAAATAATAAATCTTGTTGGATGCACCCGGGCAGCCATGCCAGCAGTTCTTCCAGGAAACTCTCTGGCCATTGCCTCCGAAATAATATCTGCTGCCTTTATACTTCACAAGTTTTTTTGTAATGATGCGGCCCTTGCTGTCTGAAACATAATATGCGTTATTCTGCGCCTTCGCCATTGTATTCGTCATAACATAGCCGCTGGCATTCAGCATATATCGATATTTCTTGGACATTACAGGTGATACATAAACTCCATGTTTCATGATCTGTCCACGTGTGGCAGCCTTCGGACTACAATAGATAAAACGTTTTTGATTTTTGCTGTTTAAAACATATGTCCATCCGCCATAAAAAAGCTTTCCTGGAATCTCTCCTGCCTTTGATGCCGGCTGGAAGTAATACTGATATGTTGTGGAACCGGTTGTCAGCTTCAGGATTCCTGTTCGCGGTTTTCCGTTACGCATCAGTGTATAATAAGCATTTCCGATCTTTTTGATCTTGCCTACAAGGTTCTGAGCCTCTATGGATTTGTAATCACCCTGGGAATTATAATAGCGGAAAACAGTTCCTGTCCATAACCAGTAATTTCTCTTCTGCTGGCCAAGATTGGATGTCCACGGTGTGATTGCTTTTCCGGTGGAATCCGAATACAGGGAAGCTTTGGAGTTTTCGAGGAAATACCATTCTGTCTTCTGTGTTCCGGTATAACCTGCTGCACCTGGCTCACGGGTCATACGGCCGGTTACCAGATATCCGTCTTCATTAAAAAGATAATATCCCACATGTCCGTTGGTATTGATCTTAAGAAGACCATCCTGCGCAGTAAAATAATTATCTTCGATGGAACCTGTTTCTGATACCTGAGAAGCGTTCCCTTCATCCTGGGCAAGAGTCTCTGCGTTATCTACGCTCTCTGATGTTTCGACTGCCGTCTCTGTTTCTGCGGGTGCTGTCTCTTCGGATGTCTCCTCTGCAGACACTACATCTGCGGATGCTGTCTCTGCAGAAGCTTCTGCTGCGGATACTTCCTCTGTAGAAACTTCTTCTGCTGCAGTCTCCTGCTCTCCTTCTGCTGACTCATTCTGGAGTACCTGAGCCTGCTCACTCTCTGCTGCACCTTCCGGAAGCTCTTCAGTCTGCTGTACCTCCTGTGCTGCTGCAGCTGTTTCATCAACTGTTGTTTTCTGCTCTTCTTCGCTGCTTTCTGCAGGATCCTCAGAAGCTTTTCCCTCCGGAGCTGCAGATGCAGCAACCTTCTTTTTGCGGAGTCTGTAAAAACCGTTTGCAGAAACCCAGTCACTTGTCTTGGCAACGACTACACCGTTTACCAGTGATGCTCCGGTAGCAGAAATTTCCTCTGCCTTGTTGTTCTCTACTTTGTTCTGTACTGCGGTATCTGCTGACGGTGCATCCAGTTCCTGTGCATCACCTGCACTGAAATCATCGCCCGGATCTGTACTGTCTTCTGTTGTCGCATCCGGTGCTTCTGTAGCCTCCGGTGCTTCTGTAGTTTCCGGTGTCTCTGTAATCTCCGGTGTTTCTATAACATCCGGTGTCTCTGCGGGGTTCTCCGGTGTAACAGGTGTTTCTTCTGAACTGTCTGTACTGTCAGTACTACCTGTTTGATCCGCTTCTGTCTCCGGCTGCTGTACAGTCGTTTCCGCTTCATCACTGAATACATCCTCAGCCGGATCGCCGGCTGTCTCTGCTGCCATCTGCACGTCTGTACTTTCCAAAGCCGCAGCGCCGGCTTCCAAAGTTCCGCCCATGCATAATGTCAGACTGAGAAAAATTGCCACAACTCTTCTCTTCACAATAATCCCTCCTGATCATGCTGCTGTAAATAATTATTGTATCTGTTACGTATCATTCGCCCAGTCCGCCTTCGATAAGAGCCACAAGCGCATCTATCGCAGCCTGTTCATCCTCACCCTCGCAGACCAGTGTGATCTCATCCCCGCTTTTAACACAGGCACCCAGAACACTCAGAACACTTTTGGCATTCGCTGTACCTCCGGCATACTGAAATGTTATGGACGATTTGTATTTTATTGCCTCGCCGCACAAAAGCCCTGCGGGACGAAGATGAAGCCCTGACGGGTTCCTGACCGTTACCTTATAACTTAACATTGCTGCTGTCTCCCTTTATATTACTTATCCTTCAAGCCTTGTCCAAAGCTGTGATTACTTACTGACTGCTGCTGTCTACATTGGAAACCTTGGAGATTTTGATCTCGGCGGTTACATCCTCCAGCAGCTTGTAGCCTTCCGGAAGACTGATTTTGATCGGTACTTCGTAGCTTCCCTCCTCCCAGTCATCCATGGAAAGTACTGCTCCCACCGACTTCAGATCAAATTGGGAAAGATCTCCTTCTTCCGCCTGCACCTTCAGTTCAATATCCGCAACTTCAAATGCCAGCTGCAGATCATCAGGCAGACCCTTTACTTTGATATCCTCTGTCGGGAAGCTGTATATCTTACTGCCCTCCGGCAGGATATTGACTGTGATCCAGAGGTCCGTACTGGATCCTGATGTCAGCTTGAGGCCATCCGGAAGAAGCTCTGACAGGTTTACTTTCTTTTCCACGTCATTGCTCTTTCCTGAAATATCCACATTCTCATTGTCTAGATAAATGGTATTTCCCTGAAGTTTCAGATTGTTCAGTGCTTCCTCACTTCCGGCTACGCTGAAAGTCTCCGGTACTGTTGTGACACTATCCACAACATAGCCTTCTGCTGGTTCCCCTGTATATCCCGCACTGATCCGTATATCAGAACGCACCTTCCAGAGCTTTGCCGTGACATTGACCTTTCCGTTGTTGTCAAATTTCAGATAGCTCATGGAATTTGATGAAAGAGTGTCCTGATTCTTATCTGTGATAGTCAGTTCTGCGTCCGTGATCATCGTATCCTGATCGATCCCGTCAAGTTTTGAACTTACATCCACACTCACACTATCTATTTTACCAACCAGAGATTCCGGTCCTGTAATACGGACTTTTTCCGGATTTGCGGTGAGCGAAGCAATCTCCAGCCCCTGTGCCGGCTTGCTGTCATCACTGGTAACATTGATCGCAAATTCTTTGGTCACCTTTTTTTCCAGATGGACACTCAGATTCTGCGGTGATACACTAATGTTTTCCGGCAGTATCCCGGAGCAGGTCGCTGTAATGGGAATCATTACAGGATCTGTATCGGTAGACTGGGCCTGCTGCAGATCCGCAACTGCCTTAATATCACTTGAGGTGAGACGGTTGACTGTCTTCCGATCACCTGTAATATAAACACGTACGGAATTTTCACGGTCATCCTGCATGACCATCTCACCCAGCTGATCCACATAAGCTTCGTTAATGATCTGCACATCTGAGATCACAAAGCCTTTTGTAATGATAGGGTCATCAACATTTACTACGATCAGCCACACCAGGATTCCCACAATAATCGACATGATCTTCAAAGGGATGTTCTTAGTCAGATTTTTCTTCATGTTTCACTCTCCCTTTCAGCAGATTTCTCAGCTTACCGTTGTCAACAACCTTTTTATTCTGAGCAGAAACAAGTACTTCACGAAGCTGCTTGCTGTTAAGCCCTCTGGATAACTCACCGCCTCTGGCCACAGAAACCTGTCCTGTCTCTTCCGAAACAATGATCGTAAGAGAATCCGTAGCTTCGCTGATACCCACACCTGCTCTGTGTCTTGTTCCCAGCTGTTTGCTCAGTTCCATATTATCTGAAAGAGGCAGATAGCAGGTTGCTGCTACTACACGGTTCCCACGCACGATCACCGCTCCGTCATGAAGAGGTGTATTATGCTCAAAAATATTGATCAGCAGCTGACTGGTAAGGATACCGTCAATATTGATACCGGTTCTCACATATTCGTCAAGCCGGATCTCTTCCTCGATCACGATCAGTGCTCCGGTCTTAACTTCACCCATATCAAAACAGGCCTTTACCAGTTCGTTGATAGTCTTGTCATTGAAACGCTCCTGCACTTCCCTGCCGGAATCAAAGGGAATAATGTTGGAAACAAACTTCTTCTGTCCCAGCTGCTCCAGCGCCTTCCTCAGCTCCGGCTGAAAGATTACGATCACACCGATCACCAGCACATTAGCCAGGTTCCGGAAGATCCAGAGGATCGTATTCATTTTGAAGATATATGCGACCAGGATAAATCCAAGGACGATCAAAATGCCCTTCAGAAGGGTATATGCACGTGTAAATTTAATCCATGCCATAAACTGATATACAAAAAAGGAAATCAGTCCGATCTCAATGATATCTATCACGCCAAATCCCGGAAGGGAAATCTTCCCCAGATATCCGGCCACAACTGTCAGCACATTCTGCATAAGTCTCCTCCTTTCTTCCTGAGCTATTCCAATCGTTCCTGTTTAAAGATCCTTCAGCGATTCCTCCAGCTGTTTTTCGAAATCGATCTTGTCCAATCCCTGCGGTTTCTCACTTACTGTATTTTCGGAAACCATATCCGGCATCTTTACTGTATGCATTTCGTTCTTCTCAGGAAATACATCATCACTGAAAGACACAACATTGTCTTCTTTTTTTTCTTCTTTTACCGGCTCCGCATTGATCTTTTTGATGCTTCTCTCAGAAGTGGCGACCGTTGCCTTCGGAACGGCTTTTACGTAGTAATAGTACTCATCATCCTCATATTCCAGACGTTCTGTTCTGCTGTAATCTCCGCCAAAAACAAAGAACTCCAGAACAAATCCTGCCAGTACGGAGATCACTGTGGACAGGATCATCGGCACCATGGCTACCGTAATACTAATGCAGAAATCTCCGGCAAGGATAACCAGGATATAGATCACGCCGCCGGCAATGACAGCGATCCTCCATGCATAATCAAACGCCCGTGTTCTCAGAAGGTTCACAAACAGGATCACTACCACAAACGCGATCACCGTGATCCACATTGCCCAGTTGTGGACAAGTCCGTCAGAGATCAGCTTCAGTTTTTCTGTGATCTCTGCGGCAGGATCACTGAGTGCCGCCGACTGTGCATGTACAAACCGTATAAAATAATAGATCACAACACCGCATCCGGCCGGAAGCGCTGACAATGCACTACCCAGCAGGCCTGCTCCGATCGGCATAAGTGCAGGAACACCAAATCCGAAGGAAAGTGGTGTAAGGATCATTGCAAGATTCTGTGACCTGCTGAATCTTAGGAACAGGATCAGCATTAACAGAATAAGAAGCAGCATAAATCCTGCCGTTTCGATCCCGACTGCATAACAGTGCCCGATCATCAACGCAAATCCCATAAACATCATCACGGAAACCGGAAGGATCGAACATACAAGCGCCAGGATCAGGACAACAAAAATATTATCCAGCTGTTTCATGTAGCCCATATTGCTGTTGATCCAGAGAAAATAGGCAAATGCCAGAACAAACTTCAGGACCGGCAGTATATATACTTCATATTGTCCGTAAAATCTTTTGATATTCTGTTTGATCTCAAGTAAAGCTGTCATTTTCTATGTCCTCCTGCATTTCTCCGGACCGGATTTCTTTTTTCCTCCCGCCCGTAGATTTTTTCCAGTCTTGTAAGATCCTGATAATATTCCCTGACACTTTTTTTTGCCCGGAAATATTTCACAGAATACTGGATGTAGGTCAGTATCGAATATACAACAAGCACGATCAGATAACCGACGATGATATAGATCCCAACCTCGACCAGATTAATCTTATTCACATTATCCATAAGATATTCGCTGAAATATGCGGCAACGCCTGCAAGTCCCAATATATATCCGATCGTTACCAGAAAAAAGTTTCTGATCAGTGCAAGTCCAATATAATCACTTCGATAATATCTGCTCACCGGAAGATACTTCCTGCCTTCTCCATGCTCATACATGGCCAGACGGTTCATGATCTTCACTTTTTCTTCATTTACCATAAAAATAACTCCTCATAAGCTTTCTTTATCAGGAAAATCCCCGATATATGATCTGCATTACGCTTTCCATACAGTTATACTGTTTAACTGCAATCAAATTTATTGTAGCATAGTTCCCTACCTATGAAAAGTGTTTTTTCGGCTGTTTCATGCCCTTCCTGCGCATATTGTCAGAAAATAAACTTTCTCTGCACCGGCCTCAAGAAGACACATTGCCATGGCATCTGCCGTACTTCCTGTTGTGTATACATCATCCACCACAAGTACAGAAAAACCCGGGATCTTTTCGGTTACCTGATATGCATTTTTCAGGTTCTGACGCCTCTGTATGGCATTAAGTTTTTTCTGAGATCTTGTGCTTCGTATCTTCTTTACCAGATGCTCATTCCATGGGATCCCCGTAAGAACACTGAGCCTTTCTACCAGATATGCTGCCTGGTTAAAACCTCTCATCCTTTTTTTTCTGGGATGCAGAGGAACGGGAACGATCAGATCAGGCTTCCACCGTTCCAGATATTTTTTTCCGAAGACGCTCATTGCCTTTGCATAAAAATCCCCATATTCCCGACATCCGTAATACTTAAATCGTACCAGAGACTGTCTCCAGACCTCTCCGTACCAGAAAATACTTCTGCCCTCCGTAAAATGATGGGCACCCTTGCGGCAATCTTCACAGTATTCCTCTTCCATTTTTACCGGTCTTCCGCATTTCATACACCTGGGACCGGATATAGGCCTGACCTTTCCGGAACACTCCGGACAGATCAGCCGGTCTTTTTCTTTCAGTATCTGATGACACAGCGGGCATTTTTTCGGGTAAAGCATGTCCAGTAAAAAATCTGCTGTTTTTTTCAAGAAAGTCCTTTCTCCCCGATGGCGCTCTCCTTCTGTTCAGATTCATCCAGCTCCCGGATCCGTCTGTCCAGAGAGCTGTATCTCTGCTGCTGTTTTTCATTACGGATCATCTCCGCAAAAGTGGTCTCGCTGCCTACTACGGTAACACATTTTCTGGCTCTGGTCACTGCTGTATACAGAAGATTCCGATTCATCAGCATCCTTGGTCCGGAAAGGATCGGAAGGATCACTGCCGGATATTCTGAGCCCTGGGACTTATGTATGGTCACTGCATAGGCAAGTTCCAGTTCCTCAAGCTGTTTGAAGGAATATTCTGCCTGTCTGCCATCCTCAAATTCCACGGTGGCCGTTTCCGCAAATTCATTGATCTCCGTCATAATACCGGTATCTCCATTAAACACGCCCACACCTTTATCCACAGGAATCTTGTATCGTCCAAGGATTTCCCACTCCAGCTGGTAATTGTTCTTCACCTGCATCACCTTATCCCCTTCACGGAAAAGGCGCTGTCCGATCTCTTTCTCCTTTTTCTTTTCATCCGGCGGGTTCAGATATCTCTGAAGTATCTGGTTCAGCCGCTCCACACCTAAAAGTCCCTTACGCATAGGCGTGAGCACCTGGATCTCATAGGGCTTTGCATCTACATAACGCGGAAGCTTCTCCTGGATCAGTGCGATCACCACACGGATAATGATGTCCGCGTCATATCTTTTCAGAAAAAAGAAATCCCGGCTCTTGTTATTGATGGTCACCTGCTCGCCCCGGTTGATCTTATGTGCATTCACCACAATATCACTTTCAGATGCCTGGCGGAAAATCTTTTTCAACTCTACTACCGGAAAACAGCCGCTGCGGATAATATCCCTCAGAACATTTCCCGGGCCTACACTGGGAAGCTGATTTTCATCACCTACCAGGATCAGTCTGGTCCCTGCTGTCACTGCAAGAAGCAATGAATGCATCAGTGCGATATCTACCATGGACATCTCATCAATGATGATCACATCCGCTTCCAGCGGATTCTCCGAATTCCTGTCAAAATGAACTGCACGGCCTTCCTGCTCTTCCTCCGGCATTCCATTCAGCTCCAGAAGTCTGTGGATCGTCTGAGCCTCGTATCCGGTAGCCTCTGTCATTCGCTTGGCTGCACGGCCGGTGGGAGCTGCAAGCCGCAGCTCAGCGCCTTCCTCTTCAAAATAACGGATAATCGCATTGATCGTTGTAGTCTTTCCGGTTCCCGGCCCGCCGGTCAGAATGAACAGACCATGACTGGCAGCTGCCGCCACTGCCTGTTTCTGCATTTCATCTAACCGGGTTCCTGTCTCCTTTTCGATCCTGTTGATCCGTTTCTCCATCATCTCCTCATCTTCCGGGCAGAGGATGTTCAGCTCACAGAGCATTCTGGCTGAATTCAGCTCAAGATAATAATATCGTGTGGGATAGACAACTGCACCGTCTTCTGTTTCTTTCAGGATCAGTTTCCGGTCTACTACCATATCCATGAGATGTTTTTCCATGTAGGAGGGATCTACGCCCAAAAGTCCGGATGCCCTAGAAAAAAGCTCCTCCTTCGGAAGATAGATATGGCCTTCTCCGGAAGCCTGCAGAAGAGTATACAACATTCCGCTTCTTATCCTGTAATCTGAATCTGTATGGATCCCGATCCGGGAAGCGATCTCATCTGCGATACGGAATCCCACACCACTGATATCCTCTGCAAGGCGATACGGATTCTCCTGCAGGACTCCATATACAGTCTGCCCATATTTCTGATAGATCTTTGCGCCGAGATTCAGTGATATCCCGTATTTCTGGAGAAAGATCATAGCGCGGCGCATATCTGCTTTCTCCGTCATCTGTTCTGCGATCTCCATGGCCTTTTTTTCGCTGATTCCCTTGATCTCAGCCAGCCGCTCCGGCTCTTCCTCTACAATACGCATAGTATCATCACCGAAACGACGTACGATCCTGGCTGCCAGTGCCGCTCCGATCCCCTTGATCGCGCCGGAACCCAGGTAGCGTTCCATGGCCAATGCATCCTCCGGCATTTTTTCCACGTAGGAGGATATCTGAAACTGCTTGCCATACACCGGATGTGTTGTATAATTTCCGGAAGCTTCAATGGCAGCCCCCTGGGTGATCGCAGGAAATGTCCCCACACAGGTCAGTTCCCGTTCCTCTTCCATCCCTTTCAGTACCATGACCGTATATCCATTATCTTCATTTCGGAAGATCACATGATCTATATATCCTGTAACTGTCTCACTCATTTTTTTCTCCATCTGTAAACCTCTGATAACAGCAAAAGGCACTGCAGCTGCAGCGCCTTATCTGTATGAGTTTCCTGCGGCAGTCTCTTCTCTGACCCTGTGCCGTCCGGACGACTCATAACGGTTTACATCCTTGACATGATTTCCGCATATTTTCCTGTTCCTGCAGCCACTACAAGCATTGCATCCTGTACCGTCAGTGTGCTGACTCCTGTTTTCTGCTCGATCAATGCATCCATTCCATGCAGCATGGCACCTCCGCCTGTAAGAACGATTCCTCTGTCCATGATATCTGCCGCCAGCTCTGGCGGTGTTTTCTCAAGAACGCCATGGACTGTCTCCACAATCTGTCCGGTCGTTTCCCGCAAAGCGGTCCGGATCTCCTCAGATGTCAGTGTTGCCACCTTCGGAAGTCCTGTGATGATATTTCTGCCCTTGACCTCCATCGTGCGAAGATCCGCTTCTTCACTGGCTGTTCCGATCTTGATCTTGATATTCTCCGCTGCATCTTCCCCGATAAAGAGGCTGTGCTTCTCACGTACATAATTCATGATCGCATGATCAAAATTATCTCCTGCAACCTTCACAGAAGCGGAAACAACCACTCCCCCTACCGATATGACCGCAACATCCGTGGTCCCTGCACCGATATCCACGATCAGATTACCAAATGGCTTGGTGATATCTACACCTGCACCGATAGCAGCAGCGATGGGCTCGTCCACAAGAAAAACTTCCCTGGCTCCTGACTGATAGGCAGCTTCCTCAATTGCTTTACGCTCAATCTCCGTGATCCCACTCGGAACACTGATGCTGACTCTCGGTTTCCGGAACGCTCTCCGTCCCATAGCCTGTGAAATAAAATATTTCAGCATCTTTTCCATTACATTATAATCTACGATCACACCTCTTCGGATTGGCCAGATCACTTCCATATTGGAAGTCAGATGGCTTGCCATCTGTCTGGCTTCCTCACCGATTGCTCTGATCTTCTCTGTATCTTTATCATAAACAACCACAGAGGGCTCTCTTAAAACGATTCCCTTGCCTGTGGAAAACACCAGACTGTTTCTGGTTCCCAGATCGATTCCAATATCCTTTGCCGGCATAAATCCTCCCGCCTGCGTCATACACGTTCATATGCTGACGCATTTCTGACTTATTCTGTTCCGGTCTGTGCCGAAACGTTCCCGCACTTCATTATATACAAAACCACAGAAATTGAAAAGAACTTTTACCGGTTATTTCTGTTCCAGATATTTTTTCACATATTTACCGGTGTAGGAAACCGGATTCTCTGCTACTTCCTCCGGAGTTCCTCTGGCAATTACCGTTCCGCCTCTGTCACCGCCTTCCGGTCCGATATCAATAATATGATCCGCCGTCTTGATCACATCCAGATTGTGCTCAATGACCACAACGGTGTTTCCTCCTTCAGACAGACGGCGCAGGATCTCGATCAGCTTGTGGACATCCGCAAAGTGCAGTCCTGTGGTAGGCTCATCCAAGATATAGATCGTCTTTCCGGTACTGCGCTTGCTGAGTTCTGTGGCAAGCTTGATACGCTGTGCTTCTCCTCCGGAAAGAGTGAGGCCTCCTCCGGAACGTCTGTAATAAGGCCGATCCTTTACCACCGTTTCCATTACCGTCCGGACCGTTACATCCTCACCGATAATCTTCGGCTTTCCCTGTACCATCATGGTCTGTATCCCGTATTCCTGGGACTCCGGATTACAGCACCACCGGCACCGCAGGACACAGCCTTTCAGGAATACAATGGTGCGGATCCCTCTGCCATCATGAATGGAATAACGCTGTATGTCAAAAATACGGCCGGTTGTATCAAGGTAATCCATTTCACTTTCCTCTCTTCCTGCCATCAGAACCCCTGCTCCGTCCTGCGCATGATATCATCCTGCAGAGAACGC
>ERZ827150.4140-NODE-4140-length-13101-cov-3.882416_pt1 | contig 13101 bp, 11 predicted proteins | sample MGYA00519779_ERZ827150 | MGnify/ENA primary metagenome ERZ827150 (study PRJEB31778, sample SAMEA3449267) | human gut metagenome | biome: human gut; feature: human-associated habitat; material: faeces | place: United Kingdom | collected 2010/2012 ...
AGACAGGCACGTTTGAGGGGCGTGTGGCAACCGTCGTGTGAGTTCAAGTCTCATCATCCGCACCAGATCCCATGGATGTCTCATCCATGGGATTCTCTTTTATCCAGAAAAAACTGGGAACGGCAAGCCATTCCCAGTTTTCCAATGTCAATCTTGCAAAAAGTCCACATGCCCGCTGTGGATGTCATAGATGGCGGCGGCGAACTCCACCTTGCCTGCCTGGTGCAGCTCCTTCAGGATGGGGCTGCGCCCCAACGTGGCCAGGGCGTGGAGGGTGTTCTTGCGCACCGCCTGATGAGGGTCGGTCTCTCCGGCGATGGCGTCCCGAATTTCCGCCAGGATGACGGCCAGGCCGCCCTTTTCCTGTGCCGGCGTCAGCGCTGTCCCTACTGCGCCGCAGCCGGTGTGCCCCATGACCACCACCAAGGGTGTCTCCAGGTGCTCCACAGCGTATTCTACGCTGCCCAGGGCAAAGTCACTGATGAGGTTGCCTGCGTTGCGGATGATGAACAGCTCTCCAATGCCGGCGTGGAAGATGTGCTCGGGCGGCACACGGGAGTCGCTGCAGCAGACAATGACCGCCAGGGGCGACTGACCGTTCTTGGCTGTGCCCTCCCGCAGCTCCTGGCTCAGCACCGCCGGATTGGCGGGGGTGGTCTTGTAGCCGCTGTTGCCCTCCATGAGGCGGTCTAAGTGCCGCAGGGCGGCCTGGTCGAAGATGGTCTTTTCTCCGGACACCGCCTGTGCGCCGAAGGAGAGGATGGATTCCAGTTCCTGTTTCATAGAGAACCTCCTTGCTTGGGTTTGAAAATACCACTATTATAAACAGTTTCTCCCTGCTTGGAAAGAGGAGCGAGGGAAAAAGTGGGGGAGCGAGGGAGAATTTGTGCAGGTTGACCGAGAGAGACTTGACAAGGCGGGCGGAAAAAAATAGAATAACGAAGTAGAAGAATAGGAGGAAACTACCGTGAAATTAGATTATCAATGGTTTGAAGATATGGAAGCACGCATCCCCAAGGGCGAGGTTCGCACTCGGTTTGCCCCCTCTCCCACCGGCTATATGCATGTGGGCAACCTGCGCACCGCCCTCTACACCTACCTGATTGCCCGCCACAACCAGGGCAAGTTCATCCTGCGCATCGAGGACACCGACCAGAAGCGGAAGGTGGAGGACGCTGTCGCCGTCATCCAGCGCACCATGGAGAGCTGCCACCTGGACTACGACGAAGGCCCCGACGTGGGCGGCCCTGTTGGCCCCTATGTCCAGACCGAGCGGATGTCTTATTATCAGAAGTACGCCGAGCTGCTGGTGGAAAAGGGCTTGGCCTATCGCTGCTTCTGCTCTGAGGAGCGCCTGGAACAGCTCCGAGACGCCGCTTCCGCCGAGGGTAAGGTGGCCAAGTACGACGGCCATTGCAGCCGCCTGAGCCAGGAGGAGATTGATGCGAAGCTGGCAGCAGGGGAACCCTACGTCATCCGTCAGAAGATCCCCGCCGGTCACACCACCTTCCACGATGCCGTCTATGGCGATGTGACCGTGGACAACGCCGACCTGGACGATCAGGTTTTGATCAAGTCCGATGGACTGCCCACCTATAACTTCGCCAACGTCATCGACGACCACCTCATGGGCATCACCCATGTGGTCAGAGGCAGCGAATACCTGTCCTCCTCCCCCAAGTACAACCTGCTCTACGAGGCTTTCGGCTGGGAGATCCCCACCTACGTCCACTGCGCCTCCGTCATGATTACCGATCCGGAGACCAAGACTGTCCGCAAGATGTCCAAGCGTCACGGCGATCCCTCTTATGAAGACCTGCTCAAGATGGGCTACCTGTCCGATGCCATTTTGAACTATGTGACCCTGCTGGGGTGGAGCCCCAAGGGTGACATCGCCGAACAGGAGTTCTTCACCATGGAAGAACTGATCCAGGTGTTCGACATCGAGGGCATCTCCAAATCTCCTTCCGCCTTCGACATGGAAAAGCTGAAGTATTTCAACAGCCACTATATCCGCGCCATGACTCCGGAGGAATTTTCCAAGGCAGCCGAGCCTTACATCCGCCAGACCGTCCAGAACCCCCATGTGGACGTGGCGGAGATCGCCGACCTGCTCCACCAGCGCACCGAGACCATGAACGAGATTCCGGAAAAGGTGGACTTCTTCGACAAGCTGCCCGACTACGACATTGCCCTCTACACTCATAAAAAGTCCAAGACCAACGCCGAGATTTCCCTGGAAATGCTCCAGCCCATCCTGCCCCGCTTCGAGGCGCTGGAACCCTGGGAACCGGAGGGCATCAAGGCGGTCATGACCGATCTGGCCGCAGAGCTGGAAGTGAAGAACGCCAAGATCATGTGGCCCGTCCGCATTGCCATCGCCGGCAAGGCTGTCACCCCTGGCGGTGCAGTGGAGATCGCCCACATCCTGGGAAAGGAAGAATCCATCGCTCGGATGAAGCAGGGCATCGAAAAGCTCAGCGTGTAATCAGATGAAAAATCCTCCGGCCAAGCCGAGAAAGCAGGTGTGCTGATGACTGAATATTATATCCCCACCGGCTCCGGTGATGCCGAGTATGTGGAAAAACGCTCCCGATTCCTGGGCAAGGTGCGCCATGTGGAGAGTGAGGAGGAAGCCCGTGCCTTCATCGAGGCCATGAAAAAGCAGTACCATGACGCCCGCCACAACTGCTGGTGTTACCTGCTGAAAAACGGCGTCCTCCGCTACAGCGATGATGGTGAGCCTCAAGGCACCGCCGGACAGCCCATGCTGGAGGTGTTCAATCGGGAAGGGGTCACCGACGTGGTTTGCGTGGTCACCCGCTACTTCGGCGGTGTCCTCCTGGGCGCAGGCCCCCTTCTGCGGGCCTACCAGACCACCGCCAAGGAGACCCTCAACGCCGCAGGCGTCTCCGTGGTGCGCCGTTGGGTGGAGCTGACCATCCCCTGTGGCTACAACCTGCTGGGCAAGCTGACCCAGGAGATCCCCCTGTGGGACGGCATCGTAGCGGATACCGAGTACGGCGCTGACGTGACCATCAAAGCCCTCCTACCGGAAGGGAAGGAAGGGGCGTTCGCCAAGCGGGTGCTGGACTTGACCTCCGGCACCGTGCAGGCCACGGTCACAGGGGAGTCGTTAAAGGCTGTGCCTGTCCGATGATTGCAAAAGACCAGAATTGCACTGCAATTCTGGTCTTTTTTATGCGTTATGTACGTTCCACGATTGCCTTGACCTGCGCAAGGTCATCTGCAAAATAGATTCCCTCTTGCCGATCCTGTGAGGACAGTCCCTTTTCGATCATGTGCCGCAGCAGCGCTTTCAGGCTGTCATAGTAACCGTTGAGGTTGTAGAGGATACAGGGGGCGTCCAGCTGTTTGAGGGATACATCGGACATGACCTCTGCGATCTCCTCCAGCGTTCCCGTACCACCCGGAAAAGCGATGAAAGCCTCTCCCAGCTCAAGCATCTTGCGCTTGCGGGCAGGGATGTCTTCGGTCACGATCAGCTCGGTCAGCCCATCATATTGGAATCCTGCATCCATAAAGCACTGGGGCTCCACCCCGATGGCCTTCCCGCCAGCGGCCAGAACACTGGTGGCCAGGTCGCCCATCAAGCCGGTCTTTGAGCCGCCATAGACCAGTGTGTTCCCGCTTGTCCCGATCCAGGTGCCCAGCGCTTGGACAGCCTTGCGCAAAGCGGGATCGTTGCCTTCGCTGGCGCCGAGATAAACTGTGATATTCATGTAGATGCTCCTTTCCTCTTGAGACGCTTCGTTGTTTCTTTGAACAATAAGAAAAAGGGCAGTTAGACTTTTAAAGCCTAACTGCCGGTCGGTACTCACCTGAATCTATTTTATAGAATCACAGCGAGTTTGTCAATCTTCTGTTTCGTCGGCCAGCAGATATGGTTACTGACAAGCGGCCTTGAGCAAGCTGGCCGCCACGCCGCCAGCCACTGAGGAGCCCCAGCCGCCGTTCTCCACGACCACCACGAAGGCATAGGGATAGGCGCTGTCCTCAACAAAGCCTACGAACCAGGCGTGGGGCTTGCTGGTACCCACTTCCGCCGTACCGGACTTGGCGCACACGTTCAGCCCGCCGAAGTCCAGGTTCTTGCTGTAGTTGCTGGTCACATTATTGTGCATCAACGTGCGGATTTTATCACAGGTATCCGCTTTCCACCCAATTTTGCTGGTTTCCGTGGTCACATGCGCCACCGGAAGCCCCTTGGAGCTGGTGACCGACTTCAGCAGCCGCGGTGTGGCTGCACTGCCTCCCTGGGCGATGCAGCCCATCAGGGTCAGCTCGGCACAGGGATTCACCAGATCCTTGTACTGCCCTACGCCAGACCAGCCTACATCGTTGTCCGATGTGCCGGCAGTAAAGCTGCCAGCGGCGGTATTGAGGCCGTTGACGTTCACTTTGGAGGTCAGGCCAGCCTCTTTGGCGTACTTTTCCAGAGTCTTGCCGCCCACTTGGGTGGCAAGGGTGGCGAAGGCACCGTTGCAGGAGTTAGCCAGAGCGGTGGCAAAGTCCTGGGTGCCGTGGACGCTGGGGCAGGTGATCTTCTCGCCGTTTAAGGTCAGAGAGCCAGTGCAGGTATAGGAGAAGCTGTCCTCGTTGTGCAGCGTCTCCAAAGCGGCGGCAGCAGTGACCAGCTTGAAGGTAGAGCCGGGGGTGTAGGTGCCGGACAGGAATCGGTTCAGATAAGCGCCGTCATAGTTGCTGTCTCCGGCAGCCACCTTGGCCGCCTCGGCGTCATCGGCCGGGTCGAAGGAGGGGGTGGAGAGCATACAGAGGACCTCGCCAGTTTCGTAGTTGTATAGGGCTGCCACCCCTTTCCTGCCTGCCATGGCCTGGTAGGCGGCGTTGTTCAGGTTGGCATCCAGGGTCAGTTTGATGGTGTTGCCCGTGCCGGAGGTGCCTGTGATGAGACTGAACCCTACCAACTGGTCGGCAAACAGGTTTTTCGCTCCCGTGTTGATGTTCCCCTGCTTGTCGCCGATGGCGTGGAGGGTGGAGATACGGGTGGTTTTGTCATCGCTGTATTGACCCTCGGCGCAGTCAAAAAGCGATGTGCCATTCCGATCTTGAATGGAGCCGGAGGCAATGCGGCCGTTGGCGTATACATGCTGATTGCCGTAGAAGGACGCCCACTGTGCGCCGTCCTTCACATAGAAGGCGCACAGCACCACCGTTCCGGCGGCCAGAGCCAGGATGAACAGGAGCACAAAGAGGGTGCGCCGTTGGAGCTTTTTCATTCGTCATCATCCTCCCATTTAAAGTAGCGCTGCCAGTCGTCTGCATCGGTGTACAGTGGGCCATCCTGAGGGATGATGGGGTCAGCTGTGTCCGCAGGCGGCACGGACTCCTGAGGCGGCTCCGGCGGCAGCTCCTCCCCACGGCGGCGGCGCACCCGTTTGGGCAGCTTCACCGCCAACGCCGAGTTCTGCCTGGTGTCCGATGCCTTGATATAGGCCAGTAGCGCCCAGCAGGAGATCATACTGCTGCCGCCACAGGACACGAAGGGGAAGGTGACGCCGGTCAACGGCAGCAGGTCGGTGGAGCCAAAGACGTTGAGCATGACCTGCACCACAAAGATCATGGCGGTAGAGCAGGCGGCGATGACGTAAAAGGAGCTGCGGGCGGTAGCCGCTTCCTTCACGGCGAAAAGAGCCAGGAGCAGGATGGCGATGACACAGCAGACCGCCAGGATCAGCCCCATTTCCTCTGCGATGACGCCGAACACCAGGTCGGTGTTGGCCGCGCCCACATTCTTCAACCACCCATTGCCCACGCCCCGGCCGAACAGACCGCCGCTGGCCAAGGCGGACATGGTGCGGGTCTGCTGAAAGCCGTAGTTGGCCGGATCTGTCCACACATGGCGGTAGATGAGGAAGCGGGCGGCGATATAGGTCTTGAATTTCAGGATGATATACCCGCCAAAGAAGGCGGCAGCGGTCATGAGCAGCACGGAAGCCAGGTCGCCGGAGCGCAGGAAAGCGATGGCCAAAAAGGCCACGAAGAAGATCAGCGCCGTGCCGAAATCGCTCATAAGCCCCAGACAGCCCACGCAGAAGGCGGAGAAAATCAGGGTGAAGATCAGGTTGCGCTTGGCGAACATTCGATCTAGGGTGGCGGCGCCCACCAAAATAAACGCAATTTTGACCAGCTCCGATGGCTGGAATTGGATGGGGCCGATGGAGACCCAGTTCTTTGCACCGAACAGGCGCACGCCAAAGAGGACGTTGAAAGCCAGCAGCGCCATGGAAAAGGCGGCGGCCGGCCAGCGGAACCACTTGGCCAGCTCCAGGTTGCGCAGCATCAGACTCATAGAGAAGAACACTACCAGCCCCAGCACTACACACACCGTCTGCTTGGCTAAGGATTTGGGGATGCCGTTGGCGGTGATGGTGAGACAGAGGGTGGTGAGGAAAAAGGCGATGGTCTCAATCTCAAACCCCCGCCGCTTCAAGATGCGGTACAGCAGATATAAAAACCACATGGAGCCTGCCAGCACCCCAAAACAGGGGAGGATGGGCGGTGCGTCCGCCTTGCCCTGATAGGACAGCAGCAGCTTGAAGCAAAGGGTGGCCTGGAACAGGGTCAGCAGGAACAGAGTCACGCCAGGGGAGATGAACCGTCCCGGCTTGGTGCGCCGCTGGGCTTGGGCGTGGAGCTCCTCCTCGTTGGCTGGCAGAAAAGCCAGCACCAGTCCGCCCATGTCGAACAGATCCCCGTCCTGCACCGGCTCCGGCTCCGTGATGGGAGCCCCGTTGAGCAGGACGCCGTTTTTGGCGTTGAGGGGGTGGAGTTGCCACTGACCGGCGTTGTCCCGAATCAGGGCGGCGTGACTGCGGGAGACAGTGGGGAAGTTGAGCACCACATCACACCGGCTGGAGCGGCCGATGAGGTTTTCCCAGTGGGGGAGGGGATAGGCGGTCTGGTCTGCTGTAACCAGATAGCCCCATACCTCCTCCTCGATCTTTCCCCGCAGCAGACTGCGTCCGCAGCGGATCAAGATGAACAGCGCCAGCAGGGGCGTCAGCAGCTGCAACAGACCGGAGATGGGCTGCACCAGTTGAGCTGCCATGTCCGGATTGGACATGGTCTGGGTCAGGCTGTCCCATAGGTCGGTGAAAAATTGTTGGATGGCAGAAAGCACGATTCCGATGCACCTCCTGATAGGATTTCGTAAATCTAAATGTAGTATGTGTGGGTTGTGGGAAATCTGTGCCCATGGTATCACGAAAGCGGACACATTGCAATGAAAGAAGGATGAAAAAGTCAAAAAACGACAGACAGGGCACCCTGTCTGCCGAAAAAGAATCACCATATTGTGCGATAAAATAAAGTCTCACAGAGTTCCGTCATCTTAGATGACGGAATAAATTGAAATTCGAAAAAACTGGCGGCGTGTACGTCAGTTTTTTCGCTTCTCAGACGGGTAAGTGTGCGAACGAAGTGAGTGCATGCACCCGGCTGCCTTCTTCGCAAAAATGCTTGCATTTTTGCGAACTGTTTTAGTATTGTGTCATGAAGTCATCGTACAAATCCATCACTAAACTCGTCTCGCCCATCATCTTGATGTCCCCGTCGTGGAGCCAGATGACCCGCTCACAGGTGCTGCGAATGGTAGCGGAGTTGTGGGAGACGATGACCACGGTGCGCGCTTTTTCCGAGATCAGTTCCTGCATCTTGGCAAAACTCTTTTTCTTGAAGTGGGCGTCACCTACGCTGAGCACCTCGTCCACCAAAATGATGTCCGTTTTCAAGATGGCCGTGATGGCAAAGCCCAGCTTGGACTGCATCCCGCTGGAGTAGGTGCGGACAGGCTTTTCAATGAACTTACCCAGCTCAGAGAAGTCGATGATCTCCTGGATTTGGGCATCAATCTCCTGCTTGCTGAACCCCAGCAGCAGGCCGGACAGGTAGATGTTCTCCCGCCCAGACAGCTGGGTCTGAAAGCCCACGCCCAGCGCCAGCAGAGAGACGGTGTGGCCGTGGAGATCCACCACGCCTCGATCCGGCTCAAAGATGCCAGCCAATACACGCAGCAGGGTGGACTTGCCGGAGCCGTTGCGGCCTACCAGCCCTACGATCTCCCCTTGGTCGATGGTGAAAGAGACCCCGTGGAGGGCTTCAAAATGCTCTACCCGCTTGCTCTTTTTGCCACGCTCCTGTTCCTTCCGCCGCGCCACTGGCACGATGCTGCGATAGCTCAAATGGACATCCGTGGCGGTGATGGCGGGGAGACTGCCGGTTTCGGACAGGGAATCGGTTTTATGTTTTAGTACATTCATAATCGCAATGCTCTTTTCGTGTCCCAAAGTGGAAGGTTAAAAAACAACCATACTATATCATGTTGTCGCTGAAAAAGCAATCCAAAACAACGTCAATCGCAGAAAGTGCCGGAAAACAGGGCGGTTTATGGACATTGCGGGACAGCTATGCTATAATGAACAAAATTATGACCGTCCGAGACGGGAAAGGAATGTGGCAGCCATGAAGGGTACGCTCATCGTCATCGAGGGAACCGATGGTTCCGGAAAATCTACCCAGTTCCAGCAGCTGCGCCAGCGGCTGGAACGAGAGGGTATCTCTTTCCGCAACGTGGTATTCCCCCGCTACCAGGAGGAATCCTCCGCCCTCATCCGACTCTATCTAAGCGGTGCGTTCGGTACCAAGCCAGGGGACGTGAATCCCTACGCTGCCTCCTCTTTTTTCGCCGTAGACCGCTACGCCTCCTACCGGCAGGATTGGGGGGATTGGTACGAGCAGGGGGGATTGGTGCTCTGCGACCGGTACACCACCTCCAACGCCGTCCACCAGGCGTCTAAGCTGTCTGCGGAGGAACGGGACACCTTCTTCCGGTGGCTGTATGAGTTTGAGTTCGGCAAGCTGGGTCTGCCCAAGCCTGACCTGGTGCTCTATTTGGATATGCCCACCGGCGCATCCGTCTCCCTCCTGCGCCATCGGGAGGCTGCCACCCACACCCAAGCGGACATCCACGAGCGGGACAACGCCTACCTGGCCGCCTGTCGGGAGACTGCCTCCCATGCGGCGGATGTGCTGGGCTGGCAGCGCATTCCCTGCACAGAAAACGGGCAGGTGCGGACGGTGGAGACCATCCACCAGGATGTTTGGAATGCGGTAAAGCGCTGTCTGACGGAGACAAAACCTGTTTAAAATCATAAGGAGTTAACGAATATGGTAACGATTTTATTGGCAAACGGATTTGAAGTGGCGGAAGCCCTGGTCACCCTGGATCTGCTCCATCGGGCGGGCGTAGAAGCCTGCCTGACCGGCCTGCACAGCGGGGAAGTGACCTCCGCCAACGGCGTCCGCGTGAAGATGGATCGGGTGCTGCCGGAGATCGGCGAGGAAGCCTTTTTGGCTGACCTGGAGATGCTCATTCTGGCCGGCGGCATGGACAACACCATCGAGCTGACCTGCTCCGCCCAGGCCAAGCGGGTCATCGCCGGAGCGGCAGACAAGGGCTGCAAAGTGGCCGCCATCTGCGCTGCACCGGTCGTTTTGGCGGGGATGGGGCTGCTCAACGGCCGCAAGGCGGTCTGCTACCCGGGCATGGAAGGCTCCATGGGTACCGCTGATGTCCAAGTGGGCAGCAAGGTGGTGGTGGACGGCAGCTTCATCACCGGCCAGGGGCCTGGGGCTGCCTTCGACTTTGCTCTGAAACTGGTGGAGGTGCTCAAGGGTCAGGCGGTCATGGAGCAGGTCAAAGAGGAGATCCACTATCAGTAAAGCATCGGTTCACCGGAGCGCCGTCTGTATCAGGCGGCGTTTTCACCATCGCATAGAACCGCATGAGGAGAAAACACATGGCTGACGAAAAACATAGCAGGGACGAACAGGCGAAGCTGTTCAAGAGCCAGGAGAGCGACTGGCTGGACAATGACAATCAGTTTGAAGATCACGAAGCGGATACCACTGGGAAGAAGATCGACATGGACGCCATGATCGATGAGATCCTGAACCACATCGACCCCAACGACTGGGAGGAGTGGAAGGAAGAAACGGTGAAAAGAGCGCCGCCTCAGCCTGAGACTCCTTCTGCTGGCACTGCGCCGGAGCAGCCGCACCCCAACGACCCTGCACCCGCCTCCAAGAGGGAAAAAAAGCAGCGCCGCAACCTGCCCACCAACATCGCCGAGGGTGTCATCTATGTGGGCGGCATCCTGCTCATCTCCTTCATCTTGGCTACCATCGGCTGGCGCTGGGCAGGGGATGTGCTGGCGCTGAACAAGGAACCGGTCACCGCCTCTGTGACCATCACGGAAGGAGAGTCCTTGGGGGATGTGACGGCAGAATTGAAGGAGAAGGGGCTGGTAAAGTACGGCTACCTGTTCCAGCTCTTTGCCAGCTTCACCCACAAGGCGGAGAAGATCACCGCTGGTTCCTACGAGCTGAGCACGGTCATGGATTACAGCGCCCTGCTCAACAACATCAGCTCCACCTCTGCCTATCGGGAGACGGTCACCGTCACCATCCCAGAGGGCTACACGGTGGAGGAGATCTTCAAGCTCATGGAGAACAAGGGCGTGTGCAGCTACGATGACCTGATGAAGGCTGCCCAGGAGGAAACCTTTGATTTCGCTTTCCTCAAGGAGGTAAAGACCACCAAGGAGAAGCGGTTGGAAGGCTATCTGTTTCCAGATACCTATGAGTTCTACAAGGGCGCAGACGCCAAGAATGTCATCAACACCATGCTGAAAAACTTCGATGAGCGGTTTGACAGCAAGATGGAGGCGGAGATGCAGCTGCTGGGTTACAGCAAGAACGACATCATCATCATGGCCTCCATCATCGAGAAGGAGACGGACGGCGGCGACCAGCGGAATATCGCTTCGGTTTTGCAGAATCGTCTGAAGAACACCTGGGCAACGCCCAAGGGATACTTGCAGGTGGACTCCACCATTCAGTACCTGCTGAAGGAGCGAAAAAAGAAGCTGACCGACAAAGATCTGGAGATCGACAGTCCCTACAACACCTACAAGAATCCCGGTCTGCCCATCGGCCCCATCTGCAACCCCGGCCTGACCGCCATCGAGGCAGCGTTGGAGCCCAACAAGACCAATTACTATTACTTTATGCTGGGGAAGGATGGCACCACGCATTTCTTTGACACCGAAGCCGCCTTCCTGGCCTTCAAGGCAGAACAGCAGGATTAAAGAGAGACGAGAATGAAAACGATGAAGAAACGAAAGATCGAACTGCTGGCGCCGGCCGGCGATATGGAGCGGCTGAAAATGGCCGTGGCCTACGGGGCGGATGCGGTGTACCTGGCAGGCACCACCTTCGGGATGCGTGCTTTTGCCGGAAACTTTGACCAGGACGAGCTGTACCAGGCCGTCCGCTACTGCAAAGCCCACGGGGTGGACGCCCATGTGACCATCAACACCATGCCGCGGTGCAGCGAGGTGAAGGAGCTGCCCGCTTGGCTGGAGGTGCTGGAGGATGCCGGCGTCACCGCCGTCATCGTGGCCGACTTGGGCGCTTTCCGGCTGGCGCAGAAGTACGCCCCCCATGTGCAGAAGCACATCTCCACCCAGGCCAGCATCTGCAACTACGAGACTGCCAACGCCTGGTATGACCTGGGCGCCAGCCGAGTCATTTTGGCGCGGGAAGTCCCTTTGGAGGACATCCGAGAGATTCGCCAAAAGACCCCGCCGGAGCTGGAGATCGAAGCCTTTGTCCACGGCGCTATGTGCGTGTCCTACTCCGGCCGGTGCCTGCTGTCCAACTACATGACTGGTCGGGATTCCAGCCGAGGCGCCTGCGCCCAGCCCTGCCGGTATCAGTATTATTTGATGGAGGAGAAGCGCCCAGGGGAGTATTTCCCAGTCTTTGAGGACAACAAGGGCACCTATATCATGAATAGTCGGGATATGTGCATGATCGACCATGTGGCGGAACTGATGGACGCTGGCCTGAACTCCCTGAAGATCGAAGGCCGTGCTAAGAGTGCCTACTACGCCGCCATCGTCACCGGCGCCTATCGCCACGCCATCGACGCTGCCGCCCAGGGAATCCCTTTGGATCCGGTCTGGCGGGAGGAGGTGGAAAAGGTGAGCCATCGGCACTATTCCACCGGCTTCTACTACGGCTACCCTGGCCAGTTCTACGAGGACTCCCGCTATATCCGAGATTGGCAGGTGGCCGCCATCGTCCAGGACTGCACGGCGGACGGCCTTGCCACCCTGTCCCTGCGCAACAAGTTCAAGGCAGGGGATGAAGTGGAGCTGGTAGGCCCCGGCTGCAAGCCAATGGCTTTTGCCGCACCTATGATGACGGACGAGGAAGGCAACTCTTTGGAGGAGCCGAAAAAGCCCCAGATGCTGTTCCAGATGCAGCTGCCCCATGCCGTCCCACCCCTGTCCATTCTTCGGCGCGAAGTGGGGTTGACGCCGTAACGGGGACGTGTTACAATAAACTCGTTACATCGCTGAGACGAAACGAGCTGTGACAAAGGCGTCCAAAGCGAACGGGGGAGGGTGCAAGCCCCGTGACGGCCAGTCGCAGCAGCCATTTCCGAGCGGCCTGGGAGGACCAGGACGACCCATCCCCGTTACTGGATGACCGAGATGTTCGCACTGCACACGCACTGGGGACAAATCAGGGTGGTACCGCGAGTTTGCCCTCGCCCCTGAATGCCAGGGGCGGGGGCTTTTTGTTTGTCCGTCCAGCCGCTGCGCATAGGCACAGAACGGTTGTTTCAAACCGTTTGGGATACCATTTTTTGTTTGGAGGAAGAAAGAAATGAAACCGTTTGGTGTAAACGAATTAAGAGAGATGTTCCTGGAATTCTTCGAATCCAAGGATCACCTGCGTCTGCCCAGCTTTTCGCTGATCCCTAAGAATGACGCATCCCTGCTGCTTATCAACTCCGGTATGGCGCCTATGAAGCCCTGGTTCACTGGCGACCAGACCCCGCCCCGGAAACGGGTCTGCACCTGTCAGAAGTGCATCCGCACCGGCGACATTGAAAACATCGGCAAGACCGCTCGGCACGGCACTTATTTCGAAATGCTGGGCAACTTCTCCTTCGGTGACTACTTCAAGAAGGAAGCCATCGCTTGG
>ERZ827150.4150-NODE-4150-length-13061-cov-2.760111_pt1 | contig 13061 bp, 9 predicted proteins | sample MGYA00519779_ERZ827150 | MGnify/ENA primary metagenome ERZ827150 (study PRJEB31778, sample SAMEA3449267) | human gut metagenome | biome: human gut; feature: human-associated habitat; material: faeces | place: United Kingdom | collected 2010/2012 ...
AAGGCCCTGCGCGTCCTCGGCTTCAAAGGGCAGCAGAGCCGCGGGCACGCCAAAGGGATTGAGCCAGTTGCGGATGCGCGAAAAGCGAACCGTCACCGTGTCCGGGGCAGTCTGAACCACGGATTCCGGCTCCGGCGCCATCCAGTCCACATCGCGCCCATAGCATTCGGCCAGCGCGGCGCGGGCGCACCGTTCCCCCACCACAAGATTGCCCTCTGAAGCATTGTGGATGAAGTCATACAGCGCAAGGTCCGCGGCCGGCACCACGGTCACATGCTCCAGCGTGTGCCACGCCTGGCGCTGCGCCTCACGCACCATGCCCCACTGGCGGTCCAGCTTTTCACTCGGGCCCTCCATGCAGCGGTTGAGCTGCACAGTGAGGAACGGCAGCTCCGGCTGGCCCAGCGCCGCGCGTGTGTGCCGCACGAAAGCCGCAAACCGCTCCAGATATGTCTGCGCGCTGTCCTCGTAGCCCTCGGCCTCGCCCTGATACCACAGCACCGCCTTGGGATGGATGTCGTAATCTGCCAGCATCTCCAGCATATTGGTGAAAAGCGCGCCGTTTTCCTCCGGGTTCCACCAGCGCAGCGGCGCGCCGCCGTAGGCGCTCATGACGATGCCGATGGGGTAGCCAAGCTCCCGCTTGAGGAGCTTCGCAAAGTGCAGCCACGGCGTATGGCCGGGGTTGTGGTTCTCAAAGTGTCCCTGATGGACAGAGCCGGTCGTCTCGCCCAGCGGATGCGTCGCCAGATCCCAGACGCCGGAATCGCGCAGCAGATGCACGCCAAGCTCCGGCGCGTCCTCTACCGGGTTCTTTGCGCGTCCGGCGGCGTTGCTCTGCCCGGCGACGACGAACACGTCGCCGACGCCGATGTTGTGGATCATATCGCCCCGCGTTGAGGACAGACCGTCCCAGCCCTGATATTCCATATAGGTCTCTACGCGGTACAGTCCGCCCGCCGGGACGCGGTCAAACGTGACCGACCAGCGGCCGTCCGCGTCTGTCCGGCAGACGGTCCACGGGCAAACGCTCTCGCCGCTGCTTTCCAGCGCGATGCGGGCCTTGACGGTGATCGAGCCCTCCGGTACGGCGGAGAATTCCAGCGGCAGCTCAAAGCTCTGCCGGACGCGGTGCGCCGTGCCGGAAAGGCGGATAACGGCGAAGCCCTGCTCGTTTTGCTGGAAGATCTGCCAGGGGGAAGCGCCGCGTTCAATGACGACGCCCTTTTTCAGTTCAGAGCCGTGCAGCTGCATATCTGTTTCTCCTGTCTGTCAAAAGATCGCCGCAGCCTCTTCCAGCTGCGCCCGGCGCTTCACGCCCAGCAGAACACACCGGACGGCGGGCTGCCGCAGCGCCCAGGCAAGGGCGTACTGCGTCATGCTCTGCCCGGCGGCCTTCGCTTCGGCCTCCACGCGCGCAAGCGTCGCGTAGACCTCGTCCGTCATGGGCTTCATCCAGTCGGGCTTTTCTGCTGCGCGGCTGCCTGCGGGCGGCTGCTGTCCGGCGTGATATTTTCCGGTCAGAATGCCGCCCTGCAGCACCTGATAGGGGATCACGCCGATGCCCTCCTGCGCGCACAGCGGCAGAAGCGCGTCCAGCGCGCCGGTGTTGAGCAGGCTCAGCGGCGGCTGGCACATACTGGGCAGCGGGATATTTTCCTCGCGCGCTGCGGCAAGCAGCGCGGAAAGCTGCTCCGCAGAATAGTTGCTCACGCCCCAGGCCCGGATGGTGCCGGCCTTCAGCTCCTCGCCGATGGCGCGGGCGATCTCGCCGGGTGCAGTGTTGGGATCGTAGCGGTGCAGATAGTACAGGTCGATATAATCGGTGTTTATCCGGCGCAGGCTGCGGCGCAGCTGGACGCGGATGGCCTCGGGCGAGGTGTTTTCGTCGACGGGGGTATCGCCGACCTTCATGCCGAGCTTCGTCGCGACGACGAAGTCCGCCCGCCGTCCGGCGACGGCCTTGCCGACAATTTCCTCGGCCACGCCGCCTGCAGAGCCTGCGAAGCGGTTGTAGCCCTCGTACATATTGGCCGTGTCGATGAAATTGACGCCAAGCTCCGCCGCGTCATGCACCAGCCGGATCGCGTCCGGCTCGGCGACGGGGCTGCCGAAGGTCATGGTGCCGAGGCACAGACGGGAGACGGAAATGCCGGTTCCCGGTAAAGTTGTAAACTGCATAACAGGTTCCTCCTGTGAAAGTAGAGTCGTCAGGACATGGACGCGGCAAGCGCGTTCAGCCCGTCCAGATCGGCCAGCAGCTCCTGCAGCAGCGGCTCCGGCATGGAGCCGGGCTGCCAGACGGCGGGGGCGCGGAAGCATTTTTCCGCGTAGCCGAGACTGCGCATCAGCTCCTGAAATGCGTTCAGAATGCCGAACTGCCAGCCCTTGCGCAAAAACTCCGTATAGGCCGTCTGCAGCCGGTTCAGCTCCGTGCAGCGGCCTGCCTGCGCAAGCGTCCAGAGCTTGCAGTAAAACTCCGGCAGCAGATTGATCCACGTGCCGATGGAGCCGTCCGCGCCGTAGAGAAGGCCCGGAACGACCATTTCGTCAAGCCCGGTATAGACGATCTTTTCCGGGTAATCCGCCTTGATGCGGCGGATCAGGAAGATGTTCCAGTCGCTGACCTTGATCCCGGCCACGCCGGGCAGATCCAGCAGCTGCCGCAGCTGGTCATAGTCTGCCGAAACGTGCGTCAGACCGGGAATGTAATAGATGAAGACCGGCGCCTGCGCGGCCAGCGCGGTGTAATACGCAACCGTTTCGCTCCAGCCGCCCTGCGGCGGGACGGACGCGACCGCGTCCGCGCCCAGCGTCATCGCGTGCTCCGCCAGCTCCAGCGCGTGCCGCTGAAGCGTCTGGCCGACATGGACGATGGTCCTGCGTCCGGCGGCCCTTGTCTGCGCGATGGTCAGCTCCGCCGTCCTGCAACGCTCGGCGAACGTCAGACGGCTGCCGTCTCCGGTGCCGCCGCAGACATAAAAGCCGGTGATGGGCGCGCGCAGCAGCCGCGCCAGATTTTCCTGCAGGCTGTCGTAATCGACGCCCTCATTCGATGTGCAGGGCGAAACAACGGGGCAGACGATCCCGCGAAGCGCTGTAAAATCAGCCAAATCCGCTTCCTCCCGGCGCTCAGCCGCGCAGCTCTTCAACGGCGGAGATCAGACTGGAGCACAGCGTGTCGATGACAGTGTCGTCCATGCCGCACCACCACGGGAAGGAGAACGAGCCGTCCCACCACTTGTCGAGCACGGGGCAGTCAAACTCGCCGCAGCCCTTGCGCTGGAACAGCGGGTAGCGGTACAGGGGATAATACTGCACGATGCAGCGGATGCCGTATTTTTTCGTCATCAGATCGAGCAGATCATCGCGCGTTTTGCCGCAGGCGCTGCCGTCATAATGCATGATGTACTGGTGCACGACATAGCGGCCGTTTTCCGGGCAGCGGGAGAAGGAGATCTCAGGCAGACCGGCAAGCTTTTCGCGGATCTTGCGGTCCTGCTCGATCAGGGTGTTGTTGTTGGCGATGACGCTCTTGAGCTCCTCCGTGCCCAGCGCGCACTGCGCTTCGCCGATGCAGAAGTTCTGCGGCCAGCGGTCGTCCAGGAAGCTGTCGACGCAGCTCATGGCCGGGGACCAGTAGCGCTCACGGTCAGCCGGATACGCGCAGCAGCCGTTGTGCCGGATGCCGGGCGCGGCAGCGGCGTCCGCGTCGTCTGCGCAGACGAACATACCGCCCTCGCCGAGCGTCGTCATGGTCTTTGCGGAGTGGAAGCTGAAGCAGCCGAAATCGCCGAACGTGCCGACGTGCTGGCCGTCAATGCGGCAGTCGAGCGCCTGCGCGCAGTCCTCCACGACCTTCAGACCGTGCGCTCTTGCGATGGGGACGATCTTTTTCATGTCGCACGGCATACCGAGCAGGTGCACGCAGACCACAGCCTTCGTTTTGGGCGTGATCTTGCGGGCGATATCGTCCGGGTCGATGGTCCAGGTGTCCGGGTTGATGTCGGCCCAGACGATCTTCGCGCCCAGATCGCCGAAGGGGATCGCGGAGGCGCAGAAGGTATAGGCGGGGATGATGACCTCGTCGCCAGGCTGGATATGGCAGAAGATCGCGGCCATTTTCAGCGCGCTTGTGCAGTTATTGACGGCAAAGGCGTGCTTCGCGCCGGTAAAGGCGCAGAAGGCCTGCTCAAACTCGACCATGTATTTGCCCTGCGTCTGGCCGCAGGCCTCACGCATGACCTTGACGACTGCGTCGATCTCTGCTTCTGTATAGGGATGCTGCATGGCGGGGCAGGTCACGCGGAAGCCGTCAACGGCGCCGCGGCCGGATGCATCACCGAGCATAGTTTTGTTGGACATGGAACATTACCTCCTGAGTGCGGAAAAATAGTGGATAAGAAATTTGAATAGGCATCAGGCAGCCGTCGTGCCGGCCTTCTGATGGTCAAAGCCCGTGTGCGGGCGCAGGATGCGCGCGGGTGTGCAGGGGGGGAATCCCCCCTGCACATCGGAAATGGAATGTGGTTAGCCGCCGTAGGTGGTGCGGGCGGTTGCGACAGCGTCGTTGATCATCGTTTCGAGCTCGGCTGCACCGGCAGCTTCATAAGCGGCGGCATAGTCGCCCCAGGAAGCGTCGATGTCCAGCTGACCGCCGATGAACTGGGTCAGATACTCATTGGTGATGGTCGCGAGCTGGTTGATGATATCGGTCGCCTCTGCGGGCAGCGCGACCATGTTGTAATAGGCGGGCAGGGGCTGCACGACCTCGTTGACAAAGCCGGAGATGGTGTCCTTGGCCTTGCTGACGAGCGCGGCGTCCTCTTCGGTCGCCCAGGAGTTGGAGAAGTCAACGGGATGGGAAACGGCGTCCCACCAGCTCTGGTTCTCAAAGTCGCAATAGTACTCGACACCGCTGAACATATAGCTGAACCAGACGTACTTGCAGCGGCCGTCGCCGTAGCCGTATGCGCCGTCGATCGCAGACCAGTAATCGGAGCCGACGCTGGTGTTGAACTCGCCGTTCACGCAGTTATGCAGCAGATCCTGGCCTGCGTTGGAGGCAAGGAACTCGACCAGATCGAGAACACGGTCGGGATATGCGCAGGAGGTGGGGATAAAGTAGTGGGAGTTGATCCACGTGCCGGTGGAGTAGGTCTTGCCGTAGCTGCCGTTGGAGGTCAGAGCCTGACCGACGGCCAGATCGTCGATGGAAGCGTCCGGATGGACGGCGAGCCATGCGCTCTTGAAGAAATCGCGGAACTGGCCGGGATAGCCGAAGCCGAAGTTCACAGCGCCCACCGTACCGTTGCCGAAATCGGCATACGCGTCGTCAAAGTCGCCCTTGACGCCGATGTTGGCGTCAAGACCGCCGTTCTTATAAAGCTCAGCCAGCTGCTTGACGACGGCCTTGCTCTGCTCGGAGACGGCGCTCACGGTCCAGTATTCGCTGTCCGTGCCAGCCTCGCCGGAGAGGATGGTGCCGGTGCCGGCGCCTTTGGGAACGGTGATGCTGGTGCCCTGCGGCAGAGCCAGCGTCGCGTCGATCTCGTTCCAATTGGTGAGCTTGTCGTTGCGCGGCCACCAGCCGACATAACCGGCGGAGCCTGCGGCCTCGCAGTAGGTCAGGAACTCATCGACCGTTGCGGGGACCTTGCCCTCGTTGACCTCGTCAAGGATGGCCTGGTTGTAAACGGGAACGCCGCCGAAGGAGGGATCTGCAAAGGCGGCCACGGAGTAGATGGCGTAGGAGGCGGTCTCATCGCCGGTGTAGAGCTTGTTGTACGCCTTCCATTCCTCGCTGTTCATCATCTTGTAGAGCGTGGGATAGCGGTCGGGATCGGCGTTGACGATCTCGCCGAGGTTGGTGACGAGGCCGTCCTGCACCCAGCTGGCGATTTTGTCGCTCTCGCCCCAGGTCGGGAACAGATCGGGGGCGCTGCCGGTGAAGAGCTCGGTCTGCATACGGTCGTCGAAGCCGTCCGTGCCGGTGTCATATTCCAGCGTCACGCCGACGGCCTGCTCGATGGCGGCCTTGATGGGGTCGTTGGCATAGCCGTCGAGATCGTCGAGGTTGTTGCCGAACTGGGCAAAGCGGATGTTGACCGTTTCGCGCGTGTCGGCGGGTTCAGCCGGGGTGGCATCCTCAGGGGTGGTGTCAGTCGTCTGCGCAGGCTCCGTGGTGTCGGCGGGGTCCGACTGCGCGGGCTGCTTGGCGCAGCCGGTGAAGCAGGCCATGACCATGACCAGCGCCAGAAGCAGGCAGAGCAGGGTGGTGTACTTTTTCATTGTGATCCTCCTTAGTTTTTATAAACCGCGCGGTTCCCGCGCAGAGTTTCAAAATCATTCCTTCACGGCGCCGAGCGTCATGCCCTGCGTGAAGTACGGTTGGATAAACGGGTAGATGATGATAATGGGGAGCGTCGCGCAGATGATCGTCGCCATGCGCAGCGCCATGGGAGGCGGCAGCGTGAAGCCGAGGCTGGCCGCGCCGTTGCGCACCTGATTCATAAGGCTCTTGTCCGTCAGCATCCGGTGCAGCACCCACGCGAACGGCTGCAGCTTCGTCTTGTTGCCGATGAACATCATGTAGCTGTAATAGTCGTTCCAGTTGATGACCGCGATAAACAGCGTCACAGCCGCGATCATGCCGCGCGAGAGCGGCATGACGATGCGGAAGAAAATGCCGACCTCGTTGCAGCCGTCGATCATGGCGGCGTCCTCCAGCTCGCGGGAGACGGAGAAGGAGAAATAGTTCCGCATGATGATGAAATAGGAGATATTCAGCGTACCGGGCAGGACCATGACCCAGAAGTTCCCGGTCAGGTGGAGCGATTTGTAGAGCATATACTGCGGGATGAGGCCACCGGCAAAGAACAGGTTGAAGACCACAAGCGCGTTGATGAGCTTCATGCCGCGGATATGGACCTTGCTGACGGCGTAGGCCATGGCGGACGTGACCAGCACGGAAAGCGCGGTCGCCAGAACCGTCTTGACGGCGGAGACGAGCAGGCTGTTTGTATAGACCTTGGTGCTGAAGATCTGAATATAGTATTGCAGATCGATGCCCTTGAACCAGAGCATCAGACCGCCCTTGACGTATTCCTCATACGGCATGACCGATGCGACCAGGCAGTACCAGAGCGGGTAAAAGCACAGCAGGCCGAACGCGACGCAGAAGATCGTCACGGCCACGTCGTAGAAGTTAAAGCCCAGCCGCATGAACATACTGCGGCGCAGGGAAGTGGGTTTCTTTTTCATACGCGGCCCTCCCTTTAGAAAATGCCCATGATATCGAGCTTGGAAACGAACTTGTTGGTGATCAGCACGACGATCAGGCCGAGAACCTGCAGAACCAGATTGATCGCCGTGGAAAGCTCGAAGGACGTGCCGCCGCCGAGGCTGATGCGGTAGATATACGTGGAGAGCACATCGCCGGTGGAGAGCACATAATTGTTGTACAGATTGTAGATCTGGTCAAAGTTCGCGCTGAACAGGCTGGACAGATCCAGGATCAGCAAAATCACGATGGTCGGCAGGATCGCGGGAATGGTGATGTGCAGCATCATCTGCAGCCGGTTGGAGCCGTCCATCTTCGCCGCCTCGTACAGAGCCGGGTTGATCGTGGACATGGACGCGAGATAGACGATCGTGCCGTAGCCCGCGTTCTTGATAATGTTGGAGATCACGACGATCGCGCGGAACAGATCGGGCCGCGTCAGGAAATTGATCGGCTCGCCGCCGAAAAACGTGATGACCTGATTGATCACGCCGCCGCTGCTGCCGGAGGAAGACGGGTATTCCAGAAACACCTGCACCAGACCGGCAAAAATGACCCAGGACAGGAAATACGGCAGATAGGCCGCCGTCTGCACGCAGCTTTTGACCTTTTTCAGGCGCAGCTCATTGAGCATGAGTGCGAGGAAAATCGTGAACGTCGTCTTGAATACGATGTTATAGCCGTTGATGATCAGCGTGTTTTTTGCCGCGCGCCAGAAATTGGCGTCGGCGATCATCTCGCGGAAATGCTCAAGACCGACCCACGGCGAGCCCCAGATGCCGAGATTTGCGTGATAGTCCTTAAAGGCCAGCTGAATGCCGTACATGGGGCCGTAATTGAACACGATCATAAAGACAAAGCCCGGCAGGACAAGCAGATATAAGAACCAGTAGCGCTTCAGATAGGCCAGCAGCTTCTGGAATCGGGTGCGCTGACTGCGGACACCGGGGACGTCAGGCGGATTACGCATAGGACCACTCGCTTTCGAAAATTAGTAATAATTAAATGAGGAAATGGGCGGAACGCCCCAATCCGAAATGATCAAAGAAGAAAAAAGGATTGATATTTTCTTCTTTTTGTAGTAGTATAGCAACAGAAACGATGCAAGTCAATAGACACATTTCATAATATTTGATTGGATTATTATTCGTTTACGACTAAAAAATTCGCATATTATTAGTAATATTTAAAAAACAATATGTGCAGACAGGAGTGCGAAGCATATGACAAAGAAGCTTGCCTTTCTCGGCTACGGCCTGCGTTCGAAAACCATGCTGCAGGCCTTCCGGGAGATCGAGGCGGATATTTCCGTCGCCGCAGTCGCGGACCCGCGCTGGGAGCAGATCAAAGAGGAAAATGCCGGAGATCCGCTGTTCGCTGAAGCGCGGTATTTTGAAAACGCGGACGCGCTGCTGGGGGGCTGCGAACCGGACGGCGTATTCATCGGCACGCGCTGCCCGCTGCATACGCCGCTGGCGGTCGAGGTCCTGAAGCGGGATATCCCGCTGTTTCTGGAAAAGCCCGTCTGCATCAGCGAAGCGCAGTACCGGACGCTGCGTGAGGCCGCAGAGGGAAAGCTGGACCGGGCCGTCGTGTCCTTCCCTCTGCGCGTGGCGGATATCACCGTCCGCCTGCGGCAGCTGGTCGAAAGCGGCGCGCTCGGGCGCGTCACCATGGTGCAGGCCGTCAACAATGTGCCCTACGGCAGCGTGTACTATCACAGCTGGTACCGCGACCCGAGCCTGACCGGCGGGCTGTTTTTGCAGAAAACGACGCATGATATCGACTAGATCTGCCACGCCGCCGGGCTGACGCCGAAGCGTGTCTTCGCACACACCGAGAAGCTCTATTATAAAGGAGACAGGCCCGCCGGGCTGCACTGCCCCGACTGTCCCGACTACCGCACCTGCGTGGAGAGCAGCTATGTCGTCGGCAAGCTGCGCGGCGAGGACGTGCAGGGCGATTGCTGCTGCTTCGCCGTGGATACCGGCAACGAGGACGTCGCCTCGGCCATGTTCCTGTGCGAAAGCGGCGCGATCATCAGCTATAATCAGAACTTTACCGTCAAGCGCACGGCGGCCAGACGCGGCTGCCGCATCATCGGAACAAAGGGCAGCGCCGAGTTTGACTTCTATACCGGCGTCATCCGCCATGACGACTATGCATTCGACCAGACCGCGACGATCCAGATCCGGCCCACCGGCGGCAACCACTTCGGCGGCGACCGGCGGCTGGCGCAGGATTTTATGAACCTTTTGGCGGGCGGAAAGCCGTCGTCGGATCTTCTGGGCGGTCTGCGCAGCGCGGCGTGCTGTCTGGCGGCAAAACGCTCTGCTGAGACGAATTGTCTGACTGATATTCTGCCTTAAGGAGAGAGCACATGGAACTGATTCTGACGCTGGACGTCGGCACGACGTCCGTAAAAGCCTGCCTGTTTGACCGTCAGCTCCGGCAGACGGCGCTGACGAGCCGGGAATATGCTCTGCAAACGCGCGGTGTGTGCGCCGAGGTGGAGGCGCAGGTGTATCTGGACGCGGCAGCACAATGCATTCTGTCGCTGCCCGCCGAAGCGCGGGCGAGGGTCTGTGCCGTCGCGCTGACGACGCAGGGCGAAACGCTGCTCTGCGTGGACAGGCAGGGAAAGGCCCTGCGGCCCGCGATTGTCTGGCTGGACAGCCGGGCGGAGGCGCAGGCGGCGCGGCTTGCCGCCGCGCTTGACCGGCAGCGCTTTTACGAGTGCACCGGCCTGCCGGAGCTGAGCGGCGCGCTGCCGCTGGCGAAGCTGCTCTGGCTTCGGGAGCAGGAGCCGGAGAGCTGGGCGCGGACCGACAAATTCCTCCTGCTGGAGGATTATCTGATGCTTTGGCTCACGGGCCGGGCAGTCACGGAAAAATCGCTGCTGACCTCCACCGGGTATTTTGACCTGCAAAGCGACGATTACTGGGACGAGGCGCTCGCGCTGGCAGAGCTTGACCGGACGCGTCTGCCGCAGGCGCTTGCGTGCGGCAGCATTGTGGGGCCGGTTCTGCCGGAGGTGGCGGAAGCGCTGGGATTGCCTGCCTCTGCCTGCGTCGTGACCGGCGCGATGGATCAGACCGCCGCGGCGCTGGCCGCAGGCTGCACCCGCCCGGGCACGCTCTGCGAGACGACGGGCACGGCCATGGTCGCCGCCGCGTTTACGGCCCATCCGCAATTTTCCGAAGACCATCATGTGACCATCTACCGCCATGCCATGCCGGGCGCGTATTTGTATCTTCCCATCAGCAACACCATCGGCATGAGCCTGCGCTGGTTCCGCGACGAATTCTGCCGCGATTTGGACGGCGGCTATGCCGCGCTTGACCGGTTGGCGGAGCAGGTGCCGCCCGGCGCGCAGGGCGTGACATTCCTGCCGTATCTGGCCGGGTGCGTCGATCCAGACAATCTGCCGGAGGCCTCCGGCGGCTTTTACGGGCTGCGGCTGTCCAGCACAAGAGCCGCCTGCGCCCGTGCGATTCTGGAGGCAGCGGCCTTCCAGCTGCGCGATTTTCTGAATATGCTGTCTGCGCTCGGCTGCACGGCGCAGACCGTGACCTCGCTCGGCGGGGGAGCGGGGAGCGCGCTTTGGATGCAGATCAAGGCGGATGCCTGCCGCCGCCCGTTCCACACGCTCTCCACGGTGCAGGCCACGTCGCGCGGCGCGGCCATGCTGGCCGCAGGCGCGCTTGGCTGGGCGCTGCATGATGCGGAGGAGCAAACCGTCTATCAGCCGCAGGCGGAAACCGCCGATGCGTATGAAGAAGCCTACGCGGCCTACCGGCGCGTCTATGAGGCGCTGTATTTGCAGAAAGGATGAGAGACATGACACAGAAAAAACCGAGACTCGGCGTTCTGGCTCTGATGCTGGAGGACTATCTGCCGCTGTTTCCTGGCATCGACCGGGCGCAGACGGCGTATGTAAACGAGGTTCTGGACGGCCTGCGGGACGCGGCGGAGTTCGTTTTCCCGCACGCAGCTATGAACCGGGCGCAGATCGAGTCGCTCGTGGCGCAATATAATCATGAGAAGCTGGATGGAATTCTGATCCTGCTGCTGACCTATTCGCAGGGGGCGTATCTGGTGCGTGCGCTGGAGGAGAACCACCTGCCGCTGGCCCTTGCCCTCATCCAGCCGGAGCAGACCGTCCGGCCGGACTTTATCGAGTGGGACTATACGGTCAATCAGGGCATCCATGGCAGTCAGGATCAGGCGAACGTCATGACGCGCATGGGCGTCAACTGCGTCTATTACGCCGGGAACCGCTGCGACGGCTCGTTTGTGCGGTTCGTCGCGGATTTTGGCCGCGCGGCCATGACCGTGCGCGACATGAAGCGGATGCGCATCGGCGTGATCGGCAAGCTGCCCGGCATGGGGGACGTCATTACCGACGATATGGCGATCTACCGCTTCCTGGGGCCGGAACTGGTCTATGACTCTATCGGGACCGTCCGCCGCTTCTGCGCCGAAGTCGAAGAGGACGCGGTGCGGGCACAGATGGAAGCGGACCGGGCCGTTTTTGAGCTTGATCCTACGCTGGACGAGCCGACGCACGCAGAGGCGGCGCGGATGTATCTGGGCCTCAGGGCCTATCTGCAGTCCGGCGGCCTGTCCGGCTATACGCTGCACTACGGCGAATGCGGCGAGGATGGCCGTTTTACGCAGCTGCCGCTGCTTGCGGCGTCAAACCTGCTGGCTGACGGCTATGGCTACGCCGCCGAGGGCGATTCGACTGCCGCCGTGCTGGTGGCGGCCATGCAGACGCTCTGCGGCGCGGCGGGCTTTACGGAAATGTACATGATGGACTTCAAGCGCGAAGCGATCCTGATGTGCCATCAGGGCGAGGGCAACTGGCGGCTCTGCCGCGCCGACCGCCGCCCGTATCTGAAAAACAGAGTCCTGTCCGAGGGCGGGCTTTCCAATCCGCCCACGCCGATCTTCACGCCGGAGCCGGGCCGCGCGTGCATCCTGTCGCTGACGCATCTGACGGCGGACCGCTTCCGGCTGGTCTGCGCGCCGGGCGAGATCCTGCCGGACGCGGATCTGCTGCACGTGGATATGCCGTATCTGTTCTTCCGGCCGGACAGCGGCGTGCGCAGCTGCGTGACGGCATGGCTCGAACAGGGCGGCACACACCACGAGGCGCTCGTCCTGGGCGACCGGCTCGACCGCATCCGCCTGTTCTGCCGCATTTGGAATGTTGAATTTGTACAGCTGTAAGAGCATAAGGGGGAACCGATATGATCAAAAATTTCAGCCGCAGTTTAGAGTCGCTTCTGGGCGCGGAGTATACCTCTGCCGTTTGCCGCGCACGCGCGGCGCTGACCGGAGAATCAGAGCAGGCGCTTGTGAAGCTCGCGCAGGAGCCGGTCGAATTTTATCCGGATCCGTTTGCCGCGCGTCAGGAGATTCTGATGGAGCAGGTCGGGCGGCAGCTCTGCCCGCCCGCGCAGGCCGTCTCGGCAGAGCCGGGCGCGCCGACCGATAGCTTTGCCGCCGCACAGCACTATGCCCCCGCGCCGCTCAGCGCGCTCGGCTGCTTCCGCCTCGGCGAGGACGGACGGCTGTATTTTGCCGGAAAGAGCGAGCACTATCACATTCCGCTCGGCCACGGCTTCCCGGGCTACGCGCTGCTGGACAAAGCTCGCGCACTCGGCATTCCCAACGCCACACACAATAATACGCGCGGATATATCACGCGCCTGCTCGAACGCCGCCTGATTGCCGCAGCGAACGGCCTTCCCATGGACAAGCCGCTGCCGCA
>ERZ827150.4151-NODE-4151-length-13060-cov-4.168166_pt1 | contig 13060 bp, 7 predicted proteins | sample MGYA00519779_ERZ827150 | MGnify/ENA primary metagenome ERZ827150 (study PRJEB31778, sample SAMEA3449267) | human gut metagenome | biome: human gut; feature: human-associated habitat; material: faeces | place: United Kingdom | collected 2010/2012 ...
GCGATGATGCAGATGGGGGCGGCGGTGGCGTCGATGATGTAGGCCAGCTTGGCGCGGGAGATCTTGTAGCGGTCCGTCACCGGGCGCATGACCGTGCCCACGGTGAGGCAGTTGAAATAATCGTCGATGAAGATGAAGGCGCCCAGGCCGCCGGTGGAGAGCATGGCCACGCGCTTGCTCTTGATGCGCCTGGTGGCCCAGTTGCCGTAGGCACGGGTACCGCCGGCACGCGAGATGGTGAACACCAGCGCGCCCAGCAGGGTACAGAAGATGATGATGTTGAAATCGACCTTGTTCACCATGGTGGTGAAGGCGATCTCCACGGGCTTGATGATCAGGTCGCCCGTGCCCATGCCCAGGCAATAGATGACGGTGCCGCTGAGAATACCGAGGAAGAGGGAGGAAATGACTTCCTTGGTGATCAGGGCCAGGGTGATGGCGATGATGGGCGGCAGCAGAGAGAGCCAACCCGCGTCAAACGGATCCATGAACATGCTCCTGTCTTGAAGGTCTGGAAGGCGCAGCGCCGCATACGGCTTACCGGCATGCATCCCCCGCCGGCGCGTGATCTTCCCGGTCGCGCTGGACTGCGTTCGTGGAAGCATATCATGCGCGCTTTGGAGCGGCAATACAAAACGGCCGGAAAAAACGGAACGGATGGGCCTCGGGGCGGGCCGTCGCGGAGCCCGTCACGAAAAAACGCCTGTGGACTGTCCACAGGCGTTGTTATCCGGCGTATCAGAAAAGATGCGGAAGGCGCGGGCTACAGGATGATCTCGCCGTACTGGGCCTCATACTGCTGGATGGTCTGCACCAGCGCGGCGGCCAGGCGTTTGGCGCTTTCGGGGCTCATGCCGATGGCCTTTTGCGGCTGCACGGCCAGCACCGGGCCCTGCTGGTCCTGTTCGTTGCGGCTCACGCAGGCCGTGAGCAGGATCTCGCCGTGGGAGTAGTTTGTCTGGAAGGCATTGGCGTAAATGGTTTCCAGAGCGGGGGCCGGCAGCATGGTCACGCGCAACTGCTGTTCGGGCTGCTGTTCGGTACGCTGTTCAGGGGCATGGCTGTTGGCGGGGGTCTTTTTCAGAGCGGGCATGGGGATATCCTCCTGTCTGGTTGTGACGGGCAAGAAATTCTTCTGTTTCTTTGTTGCTTCTCTTCTACTTCGTCTTTTCTACTTCTTTTCGTTTTTGGCGCCCTTGTCGTTCTTGCCGGTCTTTTCTTCCTTGCCGGCTTTTTCGTCGGGGCCGTCGGCATGGGTACGGATGCTGACCTTGGGCAGCTCGGCGAACTGCACACTGCCGGCGTCCATACGGCTGATGATCTCGGCGGTGATGTCCATGGACGCAGGAGCGGAAAGGACGTTCTGGCGGGCAATGACGGCCACGTCGCCCTTGTCGGCGCGCCAGGCTTCGATCCTGGCCAGCATGTGCTTGCTGACCACGTCACGGGCTGCGGCCTGTTCCAGCACCAGCTGGCGCTGCAGCACGGCCAGGCCCTGACGCAGTTCCTGCTCGCGTTTTTCTTCAGGGCTTTTCTTCAGTTCTTCCTGATAGGCGGCCAGGCCGTTCTGCAGGATGGCCTGGACTTTGGCCAGGTGTTCGTTGGCCTGCTGCGCGGCCCTGGACTGGCTGAGGACACGGTCCACATCCACGCAGACCACGTCCGGGCCGGTATCCAGGCAACCGGACAGGGGCAGGGTCAGCATGAGGGCGAGACCGGACAGAAAACGGGGAAAACGGGACATGATGTCTCCTTGTGATGGTATGCGATCCGGCCGGGGCCGGACGTGGGGCGCCGCGTATGGGCGGCCGGCATGAGCGTTGGATGGTGCGGCGAAATTTTTACGGGATAGCCGTTTTTTGCAAAATGCTCCTTCCCGTTTCGGGGCCCGGCGCGGCCAATAAAAAACGCCGCCCCGGGAAGGCTGGATACAGGGCGGCGTCAAAAGGTGCGGTGGCCGGGACTCTCTTTCCGGCCACCGCCCGGTTTGATGGGTTAAAGCATCAGGGCCTAGAACTCGTAGCGGAAGCTGCCGAACACGCCGTGACCGGTGGTGTGCTGACCGGCCTGCAGCGTGTAGTTCACGCCGATGCTCATGTTGTCGTTGGCCAGTTCCAGACCGACGCCGCCCTGCCAGGTGAGGTAATCCATCATCTGGGTCTCCACTTCATAGGTGCCGGGCAGGCCGGTGAAGTGCACATCGTGCTTGGCCTTGATGTCGCCGGCGGCCGGGATCACGCTGAAGTCCAGGCTGGGCTTGAAGTTCCAGCCGCTGTCCAGGGCGAAGTCCTTGCTGAAGGTCACGCCGATGGGGAAGGTCCAGATGTCCTGGTGGAGGCTGTCGCCTTCCAGCACGGTGCCGCCGTGGGTATCCACGTCATAGCCCCAGGTGTTGAGGCTCATGTAGCGCACGCCGATGTGCGGGATGATGTCCATCGCACTGGTCTGCAGCAGATACTCGGCCCGCAGACCGGCGCTGATGGCCGTAGCCTGCACGTCGGCTTCCAGATCGCCCATGCCCATGCGGCTGTCCACGTCCTGCTTGAGCTGGTTCCAGGTGCTGGTGTACGACACGTCGGCCATGACGCCGAAGTTTTCGTAATTCCAGCCGGCGTAGGCGCCGAGGCCCCAGAAGTTCATGCGGTTGTCGGTGCTGCTGAGGTCGCCGCCGGAGGATTCGGCGTAACCGCCACCGATGTTGAAGGTGATACCGGCGCGGATGGCGTTCTCGAAGGTGTAGTCGGCACCCAGCGACACGCCGCCCAGATTGCCGTTGAAGCCATAGTCCATGCTGTCGGCATCCATGCCCCAGCCGTGCTGGCTCTGCCACAGGGGCGCGATCCAGAGGGCGAAGCCGGTGGTGTTGCGGTCCACGATCTTGCCGTCGGCGTCCATGGCCTGGGCGCCGTCAGCGGGATCGGCGAAGCCCAGACGGTTGACCACGGCATTGGTGCCCGCGTCGGAAGCCATCTTGGTCATCTGCGGCACAGCGCCGGCGAAGGCGATGCGGGCCGCGCTTTCAATGCTCTCAGCGGCGGCGTTCTTGTCGGCGCCGAGGAAGCGGTTGTCCGTGGCACGGCTCAGGAAGCGCACGCCCATGTCGGCGGAATTGACGTCGGCGTAGTCCACGGACTTGCCCGTGCTGTCCTTGCGACCGGTGTACAGGTCGTTCACCGCGTTGGCCATGCCGTCGCTCAGGTTGGGGAACACGGTATGGGCGTCATTGCGCACGGCGGCGGTGGTGACCTTCTTGCCCGTACTGTCAAACTTGGCATCGCCCAGCGAGATCATGTCCGTGGTGGACGTCATGCCGTTGCTCTTCCAGCCGTCAACAGTACTTCCAGTAGCCACATTGCCCACGATGGTGTAGGTCTGACCAGCCACGGCATCGGTGACCAGCAGCTTGGCACCTTCGGACACGGAGAGAGCGCCCGGGGTTTCAAAGCTGATGGCAGCCTTGTCGCCGTAGATGTTCGCACCGTTGACCACCAGCAGGCTGTTGGCGCCGAACTTGGCGGTGTTGGGGGCAAGAGCCCAGACGCTGCCTGCAACATAACCGGCATCGCTATTCAGTTCGATGCTGCCGGTGGACTGAACAACAAGGCTCTTGGCCAGACCCAGCACTGTCTCCACACCACCCTCACGCAGACCACCCTGCACCACGGAAGGCAGCCAGCTCTGATCAGTGGTACCCAGAGCCACATAGCTGTTGCGGCCGACCTGCAGATGGTTGTTCACCACATTGCTATCCGTGGCCGCATCATAGTTCAGCTTTTCGGTAGCAGCGTTGTTGGACGCATAACCCCAGTCAGGATCGAAGGTCAGGGTACCAGTACCAGGCGTGGTGGTCATTTCCTTGACAACCAGGCTCACACCGTCAGAGTCAGCTTTGCCGACGATGAGGTTCGTATCGGTGCCGTCCATCTTGATGCTGTCCACAACAGCCACGGCACCATTGGTGAAGGTGGCGTCATCCTGGAAGGTCAGCGTGGCAGGGGCATCGGCATTTTCGTTCTGGGCCGCCAAAGCACCACCGTCCATGGTGAAGGCGCCCGTAAAGGTGCCGGCCTCCGTCAACACGACGGTATCGCCCTTGAGGGTAGTCGCGCCGGAGGTCCACGTAGCGGCGCTGATGGCCACGTCGCCCTTCTCGGAATCAAAGGCGGCGGTGGTCAGCTCGTTGGCCTGCAGGGCCAGGGCATCCGTATCAACGCCCGTGTAGGCATTCATCACCGTCAGGGTCTTGTCGGCAACGACCGCGCCCTGACCTGAGGGAGTACCCAGAGTGATGTCACCGCCGGTGGCAGGCATACCCTCGGCAGTGGCGGGTACTTCATGGGCGGCCAGAACACCATTGGCCAGAACCACATCCGTGATCTTCACATTACCCGAGGCGTTCACGATGCCGCTGGTGATGTTCAGTTTGTCGAGGGCCTTTGTACCGCTCTCCGTGGTGATATTGCCCGTATTAAGGGTAGCCCCAGCCACGTTGATGGTATTGGTCGATTTGTTAGCCCGAATCTCACCGACTGTGAACTCGGCAGCCCCCGCCCCAATGACATTGAGGGTGGCTTTATTACCCGCGTCGGCATTCAAGGTAACGGTCCCCACCGTGCCCGAGTTGTTGGCATCCGCAAGGCCCAAGGTCACGGCAGAAGTGTCTCTACCACTGAGGGGACCGCCCACACGAAGGTCGGCAACGTCGCCATTCTTATCGATGACCAGATTGTCGCCGTTCTGGCTGCCGGCCAGAACCAGCGTGCCCTTGGCATTCAGTTCCGCGTCGTCGTCCTTCAGCTTCACAGCCTGGAAACCGCCGGAGACGCCAGCCGTGTTATCGGTTGCGGATACCGCAACGGTCGTATTTTTCAGGCTGCCGGAGGTGATGCCCTGAACCTTGTCATAGTTGACGGTGCCGTCGGAACCGGGGGTCACACCGAGATCCGCGCCGCCGAGATCCAGCAGGCCGCCCTTCGTCGTAGCCTGCAGAACAGCAAGCTCGTCCTCGGTCAGCGGGCCTTCCAGACCGTCGAGCCTGAGGGTACCACCGGTGTTGACCTGGATCTGATTATTGCCGAAAAGCGTTGTATCGATCTTGCTATCAGCATCAAGAACGCTGGCCTTGCTTAACGTGACCGTACCGAGGTTGTTGATCTCCATGGCTGGATTAGCAGAAGCCCCCTCGGTTTTCTCGAACATGAGATCATCGTTGGCGGTGACGCCGGCAGACGCCGTGCCGTTACCCACGGTGAGCGTTGCGTTCTTGATCCTCACTTGGTTGGCCACTACGTTGCCATGAGCGATCGTGACGGAGGCGTCAGGATTCACATGGAATTCTTTGGCTGTGATCGTGCCGCCGCCCGTAATGGTAAGCGGGTGAGTGTCAGCAGAGCCACTCCCCTCGTCAGGAGTGGGAGCGCCGAAGATGCCTGTGTTGGGATGATCCGAACCCCGCTGCCCTGAAACCAGGGCAGCCACATATACATTGGAGTTTTCAGCGACGTCGAGTGTGCCAAAACCAATGGCAACCTTCTCGAACGTGTCGTTGTAGTTGTTGAAGGCCAGAGTGCTGTTTTTATTGCCTTCGAAGTCACCAGTATCGTCACCAGTATCGTCACCAGTGACCTTGGCCCCCGTACCGTCGAGGGTGATGGTGGCGGTGGTCTCATTACCGACCGTTACCTTGCCGTTGATGCTGCCGCCCTTGAGCGTGACGTTGGCGGTGGTTACGTTAGCCATACCGCCATTGAGGGCATAACCGCCGGCATAGACGCTGCCGTTGATCTCGCCGCCATTGATGGTCAGGTTGGCAGTGGTCACATCGGCTTTAGCGCCAGTACCATCAGCCATGCCGCCGGCATAGACATTACCATTGATGGTACCATCATTGATGATGGTATTGGCGGTCTCAACAGAAGCGATAGCCGTCGAGTTATTTTGGCTGTAGGCCAGACCGCCGCCGATGACGGCCGCGGAAGGGGAGGTATTCCCGGCATCATTGCCCTTGTAGATGATGCCGTTGACCGTGGCGCTGCCGCCGATGGTCAGGCTGGCAGTGGTCACACCGGCAGTGGCCGTCTCAGTACCCAGGTTTTCAGCCAGGCCGCCGCCCACGACGCCCACCAGGCTGCCGCCGGTGAGGTTCACCACAGAGTTCTCCACACTGGCCGTAGCGGAACCGCCGGCTCCCTGGGCACGGGCAAAGCCGCCGCCCACTACGGCGCCGCGCGTGATATCACCACCGCTGATGTTCACCGCAGCGGTACCCATGACGGAGGATTCGGTCGTCGTAGCGTTGCTCATGGCCTTGCCACCACCCACAACATACTGCGCCCAGCCCTGCGGCTCTGTGGCACCGACGGTGCCGCCGCTGATGTTCACCGTCGTGCTGCCTACCGTGGACGTGACAGTGGTATTGCGCACATAGGAACCGCCGTAGATTTCGCCGGCCACCGTGCCGCCCTTCACATTCACCACCGTGGAGCCGGCAATGACGCTACCCTCTTTCCCGTCCTTTTCAAGGAGGTTGCCGCCGATGAGGTCACCCGAAACCGCACCGTCGGTCATGGTCAGCAGGGTGTTTCCTCCAGCCGTGGTGGTACCGCCGTTGATGGCCAGGCCACCGGCCACGACCTTGCCGTCGATTTTGCCACCGGCGATGGTCACGCTCGTGTTGGTGACAGAGGCACTGGAGCCCGCGCCATTGGCCAGACCGCCGCCAACGATGGCAGCGGAAGACGTACCGTCTGCAACAGCGCCGTAGGCGATGCCGTTGATGGTACCGCCATTGATGGTCACGGAAGAGGTGCCGTCCACGGAGGAAGTGGCGGAGCCTTCCTCGGTATGGTAGTAGGTTTCGGCCAGACCGCCGCCGACCACACCGGCCAGGGTGCCCTTGTCAACCTGCACACCGCTGTTGCCCGCGACCGTCGCGGTCGCCTTGCCGTCCTTTTCGGCCTTGGCCATGCTGCCGCCCACCACGGCGCCGTCAGCGATGATCACATCACCGTTCACGAGGACGCTGCTGTTCTTTTCCACCAGCGTCGTTGCGGCATCACCCTCATAGGCCATGGACTTGTTGCCGCCGATGACATACTGGGCCTTGTTTGCGGTATTGGAAGCAAATTCGCCGCCAGTGATGGTGACCAGGGAGTTGGCCACACGGGCGCTGCCGTTACCGCGCACATAGTTGCCGCCGACGATCTCACCATTGGCCGTGCCGCCCTCGACCGTCACAGAAGAATCACCAGTGACGATAAGGTTGGCGTCAGGCTGTTTTGGGGCATTCGGGTTTTCACCAGCCTCCGCGCTGGCAGTCTGGGCAGGCAGAGTAACGGCATCCTGCACCATGCCGCCGCCCACCAGGTCGTCACTGACCGTGCCGCCGCTCATGCTCAGAAGCGTGTCCCCATGGACGATGGCAGAATAGCCGCCATTGGCCACCACACTGCCGGCCACGACCTTGCCGTTGACGTTGGCATTACCGCTCTTCCGATCTGCATTACCGCTGATGGTCACGCGGCTGGTCACATCCTGGGTATCGGAACCCAGCACGGAACTCGTGTTGGTGCCGTAAGCGAGGCCACCACCGATGACGGCGGCCTTGAGATTGATGCCGCCCTGCTCGTCGGTCAGGCTGCTTTGCGAAGGATTAAAGGTGCCGCCGGTGATGGTCACGGAAGTATTGCCGTTGTCGAAGACATTGATAATGCCCGCGCCGCTGTATCTGTGGGCCACGCTGCCGCCCACCACGGAGGCATAGGAGGTGCCGCCATTGACGGTGACGCTGGAACCTTCGGTGGTGGCAGTAAGTTTATTGTTACCGGCCGTCTTGGCGTAGTTGCCGCCCATGACCAGTGCGTAGGCGTTAGTGCTGTCGCTCTTACCAAACGTACCGTCGGTGATGGTCAGCGAGATATTGCCGGTCTCCAGATTGGCACCGGCTCCGCCGGCGACCTTGCTGCCGCCCACCACGAATTCGGCGGAAGTGGTCTCAGCGGAAGTGGTCTCAACGCCGATGGTGGTGGTGATATCGCCGTGCTTTACGGTAAGGAGACTGTCTCCGTTAGCCGCCAGGCTTTTGGCGTAGCTGCCGCCGATGATCTCGCTGATGGTACCGCCAGTGACGGTGAGGGTGATGTCGCCCTTAGCCGCTTTGGCAGTCTCAGCGTCGTTTACCAGCCAGCCGCCCATGAGGTGGTTGGCGCCTACTGCGGGGTCGTATTTCGTTTCAGACGTACCGTTTTTCAGCGCCACGTCATCCGCAGCAGCCACAGCCATGCCGGCGCCGCCCATGACCAGCATGCCGGCCACAGCCAGGCTGCCGAAAGTGTTCATCAGGTGGCACTTTTTGAGCACCGCCTTGTACCGGTTGATCAGATTCCCGATGGCTCCCTTGGTAAGTTGCATAACAGCATCTCCCGAATTTGCGACGTCCGGCCAACAACGGGCGTCAGGTGTACAGGCAGGCTGTCAGGGCGCGAGACAAAGAACCGCTGCAATTAATGATAATGAATACAGTATATTGCATGTGGACTGCCCATAACAGCATTGCGTTCGCAAATGTGGGCGGATATGATGCTCTTAATGATGATGGAGAGTGGAACAAAATATCGCCCACACTCTTTTGTTAGAGCAGAATTCAGGTCGAGTAAACAAAAAAGTGTTCTTTAATATCTATTTTTTTGTTAACAGCTGATTTTCTATTCTTTTTGGGGTGGGTCAAGGATGAAAACATATGCAGAAACTTGGAGAACGCATCCGTCATGTACGGGGCAGAATGTCCCAGGAGGCTTTTGCCGGCCTGCTGGGCATCAGCAAGGGCGCTCTCGGCGGTTATGAACGTGGGGAAAATTGTCCCAATGCTGATGTTATCTTAAATATTTGTAATAAATGTAAAATCAATGTCTCCTGGCTGATGTCGGGAGCCGGGGCCATGCATGCCCCGGACAACATTGATGAGGATGAGCGGCCGGAAAACAGACCTGCCCCCTTGGAAGACGGAAACCAGACGGCCGGAGAATTGTCCTGCCAGATGGCGCCCGGCCAGGATTGCAAGGCAGAGAACAACGCCTTGCGTGCCCATTGCCGCTGGTTGCAGGAGCGCCTGGACCAGCTGGAAGCGGAGCGCCGGGATCTGAACAGGGAAAACAGGCTGTTATGGCAAAAAAATGCCGATCTTGGCGAACGGCTTGCCCGCCTGGAACAGTCACAGGAGATGGCCCGCGTGAACGCCCGTGCATCGGGAGAAGACACGACGGCAGCCCTGACTGTTTCCCGCCACGGAGTGCGCTGCAACCGTCTGCAGGAAAGCTGCAAGACGGACAGGACCTAGGCAGAAGATCCTTCTGTCATGCGGCCGTTGCTGCAGGGATGACAGGGACGGCATCCATATCGCTTTTCTTCCGGTATCTTTTCTGTCCGTTACAGAGTCGTATGCGGGATGTCCCGGGATCCGGGGCATCCGGAGGGTGGATAAGCGTGTTCCTGGTCGGCGGCATCCGTGACTTCCCTGATGTCCTTTGCCGGTAGTGCGGATCTTTTCCGGTACCGGGTCTGGGGGCATGCCCGCTTTCCTGCAGGCCTGCTCACGGACAGGGCCTGCCCCATGCTCTTGACGGGACAGGCAGATATCGTACTCTGTCAGGGCAAGACCTGACATCTGGAGCGCGCATGAACAGCAGTTATCCTCTGGTATTTTCCGTCACCTCGGGCAAGGGGGGCGTGGGCAAGACCAATATCTCGGTCAATCTGGCCCTGACCCTGGCGGCGCGCGGCAAGCGCGTGCTGCTTCTGGACGCGGACCTGGGGCTGGCCAATGTGGACGTGCTGCTGGGCCTGCATCCCGAAAAGAACATCTTCCACCTGTTCCATGAGGGGGCGTCCCTGCGGGACATCCTGCTGCCCACGGAATACGGCTTCTCCATCCTGCCCGCCTCGTCGGGTGTCAGCGAGATGCTGGCGCTCAATTCGGGGCAGAAGCTGGAGCTGCTGGATGCCATGGACGAGCTGGAGGACGATCTGGATTTCCTCATCGTGGACACGGGCGCGGGCATCAACGACAGCGTGCTCTATTTCAATGTGGCGGCGCAGGAACGTCTCCTCGTCCTGACCCCGGAACCCACCTCCCTTACGGACGCCTATGCCCTGATCAAGGTGCTGAAGACGCAGCACGGCGTGGACCGCTTCCAGGTCTGCGTGAACATGGCGCAGGACATGAAGAGCGCCCGCGAGATGTTCGTGCGGCTCACGGACGTCTGCGACCACTTCCTGGGCGGGGTCTCGCTGGATCTGGCCGGTGTGCTGCCCCGCGACCCCGGCGTGCACGAGGCCGTGGTGCGCCAGCAGCCCTTCTGCCGCTGCCTGCCGGAAAGCCCGGTCTGCCGGGGGCTGGAAAAGATGGCGGACACCATCCTGCGCTGGGAGCCCGCTCCCAGTGCCGACGGCAACATCAAATTCTTCTGGAAAAAACTGCTCTACCGCTGAGACGTCCCTTGCGGGGACGGACGGCGGCCGGACGGAAGGCCATAAAAAAACGGCGTCGAAAGACGCCGTTTTTTGTTGTGCATGGGCTGTCCCCGGGCTGCGGGGCAGGGGGCCGTCCTTACTTCACGGTCACCAGCTCGTAATCCACGTTGCCGATGCCGATCTTCCGGGCATGCTCGATCTGGCTGCGCCAGTTGGTCTTGGGATGGATGTCGGTGAAGTGGTCGTTGTGCTCGTGGGCGCACTGGCCCAGCACGCTGGTGCTGATGGCGGGCGCGGCGTTGACCGCGTCGATACAGGCGTGGTCCAGGGCCACGGGGTCGAAGCTGGCGAACATGCCGATGTCGGGCACCACGGCGGCGTCGTTTTCGGCGTGGCAGTCGCAGTAGGGCGAGACCTGGTTGACGATGCTCACATGGAAGTGCGGGCGGTTCTGGATGACGGCCTTGGTGTATTCGGCCATGCGCTCGTTGAGGATGGTGCTCTCGGCGTCGAAGGCGTTGCTGATGGCGTCGAAGTTGCACACGCCGATGCAGCGGCCGCAGCCGGCGCACAGGTCATGGTCGATGCGGGCCTTGTGGTCTTCGCCGATGCTGATGGCCGACTGGGCGCAGTAGTGCGTACAGGTCTTGCAGCCGCGGCACTTTTCGGCGTCGATGCTGGGCTTGCCGATGCTGTGCATGGCCATCTTGCCCGCACGGCTGCCGCAGCCCATGCCGATGTTCTTGATGGCGCCGCCGAAGCCGGTCAGCTCGTGGCCTTTGAAGTGGGTCAGGCTGATGAAGATGTCGGCGTCCATGATGGCGCGGCCGATGAAGGCGCTCTGGAAGTGGTCACAGCCTTCCAGGGGCACTTCCATCTCGTCGGTGCCCTTGAGGCCGTCGGCGATGATCATCTGGCAGCCGGTGCTCAGGGGCGAGAAGCCGTTTTCCTGCGCGGCGGTCAGGTGTTCCAGGGCGTGCTTGCGGCGGCCCACATACAGGGTGTTGCAGTCGGTCAGGAAGGGGCGCCCGCCCAGGGAGGTCACCTTGTCGGCCACCACCTTGGCAAAGTTGGGACGCAGGAAGGACAGGTTGCCCGGCTCACCGAAATGGATCTTGATGGCCACGAACTTGCTGTCCATGTCGATGCTGTCGATGCCGGCCTTTTCGATCAGTTTTTTCAGCTTGTCCAGCAGGCCGGTGCCCACGGGGCAGCGCATGTCGGTGAAATAGACTTTGGAAGCGCTCATTGTCGTCTGTTCTCCAGCGTAGAGGTGTTGAGCGCCGCCCCGGAGGACGGCGCGGACGTTCGGATGTTACAGGCCGTACTGGCGGCCCAGGGAAAAAGCCTTGCCCAGCGGCTCGCCCACGCGGCAGTACTGTTTCTGACCGCCGTCGTAGAGCAGGGGATCGATGCGGTACATGTCGGGCTGGCCGCTTTCGTTGAGGCAGTCGCTCTCGATGCCCACGTTGAGGATGCGGCCCACGAACTGGGTATGGCTGCCCAGTTCCAGCGTGGCCTGCAGTTCGCATTCCAGCACCAGCGGGCATTCGTCCACATAGGGGGCATCCACCACCTTGCTGCGCACGGCGGTCAGGCCGGTGGCGGAGAATTTGTCCTCCCTGGCACCGGAGACCATGCCCGCAAAGTCCACCATGGCGGCCTGGGCCGCCGAGGGCACGCAGACCGTGAACGCCTTGCGCGCCACGATGGCCTTGTGCGTCCAGCGTTCGGGCCGCACGGAGACGGCGATGCAGGGCGGGTTGGAGCAGCAGATGCCGCCCCAGGCGGCGGTCATGATATTGGCTTTGCCTTCTTCATCATAGGCGGCCACCAGAAAGGCCGGCATGGGGTAGGCCAGGGTGACGGGACCAAGAGCTTTTTTCATGGTGTGACCTCCTTGTCATGCATGATGTGTTCCGCGCAACCGCTTGTGAAGGATGGCTGTATAGCATCGCCTGCGGCCTGTAGCAACATGTGGGGAGTAACATGTTTGCTGCAAAGGTGTCATTGTCTTTTCCTCTCGACATGCATCGCCGGGAGGGCCGCGGGCCTAGCTGTCCTCCAGGGGTTGCAGGATGGCATGACGGGATCCGTCCGCAAAAAGGAGAGCGGCGGTGACGGGCCGGGGGACGCGTTGTCCGGGTCTCCGGCCGGTCCGTGTGCCGGCGCGCTGGCCGGAGGGGGCATTCTTTCATGCCGGGGACCCTTGCCAAAGGGGGAGGAAAAGGGATAACAGAACGCTTTTCATCAAAAATCTCTTTGTGGTTTGAGACCTTCTCCTTCAGGGAGAACAGAGCGGCTTGACAAGACGGCGAAGCCGATGGAAGCCTTTTCCGCAACTCCTTCCTTCAGGGAGGGGCGATCCGCGCGACCCCCATCCGTCGGTCGCGGAGGCGGTAGCCGTTGCCCGCACCAGCGGGCTTACGAATGGCGACAGCGTTTTCGCAGGCTGTTTTGCCGCGTAACATATTGCTGTCTTCATCCGTAGCTTCCTTCGTCGCAACGGCTGAAGCAGCGACAGTGCTTTCATGGGCTGTCTTGCCGTGTACCACATCGCTGTCTTTATCCGTAGCTTCCTGCGTCGCAACGG
>ERZ827150.4155-NODE-4155-length-13052-cov-17.458029_pt1 | contig 13052 bp, 8 predicted proteins | sample MGYA00519779_ERZ827150 | MGnify/ENA primary metagenome ERZ827150 (study PRJEB31778, sample SAMEA3449267) | human gut metagenome | biome: human gut; feature: human-associated habitat; material: faeces | place: United Kingdom | collected 2010/2012 ...
CCTTGCCTGGACCAACTGGCCCGTGAAGGTGTGAATTTCACCAATGCTGTCAGCAGCTATCCCGTATCTTCACCGGCACGAGGCATGTTGATGACAGGCATGTATCCGCATAAGAACAAAGTAACAGGCAATTGCAATTCTGCCAACGCTCCTTATGGAGTAGAACTTCCACAAGATGCACGCTGCTGGAGTGATATACTTAAAGCCAATGGATACCAAACAGGATATATCGGCAAATGGCATCTGGATGCTCCTTATGAACCATACATAGATACTTACAACAACCATGGTGCAGTTGCTTGGAATGAATGGTGTCCAAAAGAACGCCGGCACGGTTTTGACTATTGGACCGCTTATGGCACTTACGACTACCATTTAAAACCCATGTACTGGGACACTGACGCTCCCCGGGACAGTTTTTATTATGTTAATCAATGGGGACCGGAGTATGAAGCCGACAAAGCGATTGAGTACCTCAACGGACATATAGATAAAACGCAGCCATTTGCCTTAGTCGTATCCATGAATCCTCCACACACCGGTTACGAGTTGGTGCCCGACCGATACAAGGAGATGTATAAAAACCTGAATGTAGAGGCATTATGTGCCAACCGTCCCGACATTCCCGCCAAAGGCACTGAAATGGGCGACTATTTCCGCAACAATATCCGCAATTACTACGCCTGCATGACCGGAGTCGATGAAAATATAGGTCGGATAATCAACGAATTGAAACGTTTGGGTTTATTAAAAAATACTATTGTAGTATTCACTTCTGACCACGGCATCTGCATGGGGGCTCATGAACAAGCCGGAAAAGATATCTTTTATGAGGAATCCATGCGAATTCCCGTCCTTATCTCATGGCCGGAAAAAATAAAGCCGAAAACCGACCGAACAACCATGATAGCTTTTGCCGACTTGTATCCGACCCTGCTTTCCATCATGGGCTTTCAGCAACAAATACCGGAAGAAGTACAAACATTCAACCTTGCTTCCGTTCTCCTCTGCGGAAAAGAAAACAACCGCATTGTCCAACCCTATTATTACATACAGTCATCCAATCCGGCAACAGGCTACCGGGGATTACGCACCGCCACACATACGTTTACTATCCATACAACCGATGGAAAGGTAGATAAGATTATTCTATTCGATAGGAGATCAGACCCTTACCAAATGAATAATATAGCTATGCAGCATCCCAAACTGGTAAACCGATTGAAAAGCCAATTAAAAACATGGCTGCAAAAAACAGAAGATCCATTTTTTAATTATTTATAACCCATGAAGATACTATATACATCCCTTCTCTTCCTTATGAACTGTGTACTGAGTGTTGCACAACCGGAAATCATTGTACCCAAACCGCATCAATTGAAATGGCACGAAGCGGAAATGGGAGCCGTATTTCATTATGACCTCCACGTATTCGACGGCATCCGCTACGGACAAGGCAACAACCGTATCAGCCCCATTGAAGATTATAATATATTTAATCCTACCCAACTGGATACTGACCAATGGATTCAGGCAGCTAAAGCCGCAGGCTGCAAATTCGCCGTACTCACAGCCACGCATGAAACCGGCTTCGGATTGTGGCAAAGTGACGTAAACCCATACTGCCTGAAAGCTGTAAAATGGCGTGATGGCAAAGGAGACATTGTCCGCGACTTTGTCAACTCCTGCCGTAAGTATGGTATCCAGCCGGGCATCTATGTAGGCATCCGATGGAATTCACTTCTGGGTATCCATAATTTCAAGGTAGCCGGTGACGGAGAATTTGCCGCCAACCGACAGGCGTGGTATAAACGCTTCTGCGAGAAAATGGTGGAAGAACTTTGTACCCGCTATGGAGATTTATATATGATTTGGTTTGATGGCGGAGCCGATGACCCACGAGGTGACGGTCCTGATGTGGAACCCATCGTCAATAAATACCAACCCAACTGCCTGTTCTACCACAACATAGACCGTGCTGATTTCCGCTGGGGAGGTTCAGAAACCGGCACAGTGGGATACCCCTGCTGGTCCACTTTCCCGGCCCCCTGTTCACATCATAAACGTATTGAAAACCAAAAAGACCAAATAGCCTTATTAAAACAAGGTGACCCCGAAGGAAAATACTGGGTACCGGCTATGGCAGACAGCCCCCTGCGTGGTGCCAACGGCCGCCACGAATGGTTTTGGGAACCCGATGACGAGAATAATATCTATCCATTGACAACGTTGATGGATATGTACGAAAAATCAGTGGGCCGCAACGCTACGTTAATCATCGGGCTGACCCCAGATCCCGATGGGCTATTGCCGGCAGGTGACGAACAGCGTTTAAAAGAATGGGGAGAAGAAATAAACCGGCGCTTTGGTACACCATTGGCGGAAACCCAAGGCCGGAAGCAACGGCTTACGCTGAATCTGAATGAAAAACAATCGGTCAACTACTGCATCATCCAAGAAGACATTGCCAAAGGCGAAAGAATACGCCAATACAAGATAGAAGCAAAAGTCAACGGAAAATGGCAGACAGTGTGCTCCGGCGAGTCTGTAGGACACAAACGCATTGCACACTTCGAACCGGTAGAAACCACCGCCTTGCGCCTCACCGTAACCCAATCCGTTGCCGTACCCGAAATCAGACATTTCAGTGCCTATAACGTAACCCTCAAATAAAAAATCATGAGAGAATATAAAGCAATATTCATTTGTATCCTGATTTGCAATGTATTTGTTTGTCCGAAATCCTTCGGGCAAACAGATTACACATATGAAAAAGGAAAGTCATTCAAGAACACAAACGCTTTGTCAATGACAGATACGATTGATTTAACTTCCATTTCTTCTCCCATACCCTATAAGAAATCCATACCCGGACAAACCCAGACTATTGCCTGTCCGGTACGGTTACCCGGGTACGTCCGAGGTATTTTCTTCAGCCGAGACTCCCGTCCGGGAGATTTTGAATGGCCCAACAATACCAACCGGCTCCTACCTTGGGTGTTCAACGATTTAAAAGAATTAACCGACACCCGCTATCCGGGAATACCTTCCAATGCAACCCCATCTACGTTGGGAGATGCATTACTGCTGGAACTGACAATCGGAGAATACTTGTTTGCCAAAGCCATTGCCGGCCGTAACAGTTTAAGCTGGCTGCAAGTAAACGATAACGGCTCTGTCACCCTATATGTATCCACTTTAGGAAAAGACTATCTGAAACCGGAAGTTCCTCTTCTACTCATCCGACAAGGAAAAGATATTTATTCAACCATTCGGCAAGCCTATCAAGCGCTGATGAAAAATACAGAAGCCGCTGACTTAAAAAGCCGTACAGCCAAGGAATATTTCGAAGCTTTCCGCTATCTCGGTTGGTGTACATGGGAACATTATCATGATGATATAAACGAATCCAAGGTAATAAACGATATGAAAACGATAGAGGCATCCGGTATTCCTATCCGGTATGTACTGATTGACGACGGTCATCTCGCCCACAAGAACAGGCAACTGACCGGTTTCATACCGGATAAACAACGTTTCCCGTCGGGATGGAAAAAAATCATGTCATACAAAAAAGAAAATAAAATCAAATGGATCGGATGTGGTACAGCCTTTCGGGATACTGGATGGGATTATCCCCCGAAAACGGATTTCCACAAGTCGTCCGACAAGCCCTATACCCACACGCCGGCAGCCTTCTGCCAGGAACGGACAGCACCCGCATCCGTTCCTTCTATCGCTACTACGTCAGCACCTTAAAAGAACAAGGATTCGATTTTCTGAAAGTAGATAACCAAGCTTTTACGCTGCCACTCTACATGGGAGGGCATGAAAGTATCCGCCAGGCAACCGACTGTAACCGAAGCCTGGAAGCCGAGATCCACCGGCAAAATATGGGACTAATGAACTGTATGGCACAGAACGTCATCAATACCGACCATACGTCATACAGCAACAGCACCCGTGTCAGCATAGACTATAAGAAATATGATGAGGATATGGCAAAATCACATCTATTCCAGTCTTATACCAATACCCTGCTACTAGGACAAACCGTATGGCCCGACCATGATATGTTTCATTCCTGCGATACCGTTTGCGGCACTTTGATGGCACGTTCCAAGGCCATTTCCGGAGGTCCGGTCTACCTGTCGGACGCCCCTGGGGACTTTATCAAGGAAAACATCTTTCCCTTAATTGACGAACAAGGCAAACTATTCCGCCCCGAAGCTCCTGCCGTACCTATGCCGGAATCTATACTGACCAATCCATTATGGAGTGAAAAAGCATATCGAGTAGCAGCTCCCTCAGGCAACGGAGCTATGACATTAATCTGTTACAACCTGAATGTTTCCCCCCGGCATCAGCAAGTCCAAGCCATTATAAAAAAAGAAGATTATTCTCTTCGGAACAGTTTTGAAAAAATGTCTGCCACCTCCGAAGAACGCGTGCTGCTTTATAATTGGAAATCACAAAAGGCAGAAGAACTATCAGACAGCAGTACATTCGAACTCATCGGATTTACAGACAAACTGTTTCATCTCTGCCCCATACGGAAAGGATGGGCAGTCATTGGCGTACAGGAAAAATATCTATCCCCGAGCACCGTCCAAACTATCTCTTTAACAGAGAATCGGTTGGAGCTGAACGTACTATGTACAGGTACACTAAAAGTATGGATAGAAAATTCCGGCAAGCAAGAACTGAGAAGTATTTCCATAGATACCCCCAAAAAAATTGTAATCGAAAAATAACTTATAAAACTAGCCGATATGAATAAAAAACTACTTGTATCTTTCGCTCTCGCTTCCTTAACAGGAATCTCGACGCAAGCAAAAGAAAAAATGTCTTCAGAAACAACCCAACAACGTCCCAATATCATCTTATTTATGGTGGACGACATGGGTTGGCAAGATACATCCTTACCTTTCTGGACACAGAAAACACATTATAATGAAGCCTACGAAACTCCCAATATGGAACGTCTGGCCAAGAAAGGGATGATGTTCACACAAGCATACGCCTGCAATATCAGTTCCGCTACCCGTTGCAGTCTGATAACGGGTGCTAACAACACCCGACATCGTGTAACAAACTGGACACTTGAAAAAAACAAAGCTACCGACAGACCAAGCAATACAATACAATTGCCAGACTGGAACTACAACGGAGTCAGCCAAGTAACAGGAACGTCCAATACCTTTGTCGGCACTTCTTTCGTTGAGTTACTCAGACAGAACGGTTATCATACCATCCACTGCGGAAAAGCTCATTTCGGTTCTATTGACACACCGGGAGAGAACCCTACCCATTGGGGGTTTGAAGTAAATATAGCCGGACATGCCGCCGGTGGTCTGGCTACTTATCTGAGCGAACAGAACTACGGGCACACCCGCGATGGAAAACCCTATTCACTAATGGCTATCCCCGGCTTGGAAGATTATTGGGGAACAGGTATATTTGCAACAGAAGCCCTGACACAAGAAGCTATCAAAGCATTGGACAAAGCAAAAAAGTACAATCAACCTTTTTATCTATATATGGCACATTATGCCATCCACGTTCCTGTTGACAAAGATATGCGCTTCTTCCCCAAGTATATTAAAAAAGGACTTAGTGACAAAGAAGCCGCATATGCATCCTTAATTGAAGGAATGGATAAAAGTCTGGGGGATTTGATGAACTGGTTGGAAAAAAATGATGAAGCAGACAATACCGTTATTATTTTTATGAGTGACAACGGAGGGCTAGCTGCCGAACCCGGATGGCGCGACGGACAAATTCACACTCAAAACGCTCCTCTCAATAGTGGCAAAGGCTCCTTATATGAAGGAGGAATACGCGAACCAATGATTGTAAGCTGGCCCGGAGTAGTCACCCCGGATACTCGTTGTGACAAATATCTTATAATTGAAGATTTTTATCCTACCATACTTGAAATGGCGGGTATCACAAACTATAAGACAGTCAACCCTATAGACGGTATCAGCTTTATGCCCCTGCTGAAAGGTACAGGAGACCCGTCCAAAGGACGCGCACTGGTATGGAATTTCCCTAATATCTGGGGTAATGACGGACCAGGCATCAATCTGGACTGCTCTATCCGCAAAGACGAATGGAAACTGGTCTATTATTATGAAACCGGTAAAAAAGAACTTTTCAACATACCAAATGATATCAGTGAAAAAAATGATGTAGCAAAGCAACATCCCGGCATCGTAAAACGGCTCTCCAAGGAATTAGGGAACTATTTGCGAGCAACAGGAGGACAACGTCCCACATTCAAAGCCACAGGAAAACCCTGCCCATGGCCTGATGAAATCTAATTCCCGTCAGTATATGAAATATGCCCGACTACATTTTCTTGATGTAATCGGGCATATTCCAATGTATTATGTATTCCTGCCGGACATACCCAAAACCACCGGAATAGCCAATTAATAAATTATAAACAATATCGATAAAATCCGCTAAGCGTTTTCCTTAAAAGCCTTTTCTTCCGCTTCACTGATTATCTGCTCGACCACATCCGTTTTCTTAATCTCCTCCAAAGAAAGATCCGGAGTAACGGTCCCACTGTCTGAAGGCTTACTATCAGAAACCGTTACCTCCTCCTGAGGCAGCTCACGGGCAGCCTTAGCCGCAAAAATACATTCAATAAAGCCGGAATCATTCTTTATTTTTCCCAAAGCCACACGCGCAGCCATTTGCTGAGACTCTTTTTTAGAATAACCGGTTCCTTTTCCTCCCGAAATACCTTCCACCAAAACTTCACTCTCGAAAGTCGGATTATATCCCTGATCGTGTGATTGGGTTATCAGCTCAAAGGTAACCTCAAAACGATTTTTCTGGCTCCATTCTATCAACTTGGATTTAAAGTTTACCTCCTTACGGGAAATCTTCTCCAAATTTATATAAGGCCCAATAATACGATGCTCCATGAAATATTTACAGGCACGATATCCCCTGTCTAGATAAATAGCACCTACCAATGCTTCGAATGCATTGCCGCACATATAGCTGTTATGAGAAGACTGGCGGGCCGTATACTTGATCAGCTTATCCAAACCAATCTCTATAGCCAAACGATTCAATGTTTCACGCTGCACTATTTTAGAGCGGGTATTCGTGAGAAAACCCTCACGCTTTCCTTCAAACCTTTTGTAAACAATATCTGCCACCACAGCATCCAGAATAGCATCCCCCAAGAATTCCAAACGCTCATTATTAAGCAAACGCCCCTTTTCAGACTTCACTGATAAAGATTTGTGAAGCAAAGCCTGTTCGTAGATGCTAATGTCTTTGGGATAGAATCCAAGCATCTTATAAAAACGAAGATAAGACTCCCTATCCTTACGAAAAAGAAGTCTTATCCTATCCTTTATATTGCTAAACACGATTATTCAGCATATTTTTTTACGATTACACATGCATTATGTCCACCAAAACCGAAGGTATTGCTCAATGCAGCGTTTACTGTACGTTTCTGAGCTTCGTTGAACGTGAAGTTCAAGTTATAATCAATGTTTTCATCATTATCACCTTCCTCATGGTTGATAGTGGGCGGAACAATGTCATTCTTCACAGCCAATACACTGGCAATAGCTTCTACCGCACCGGCAGCACCCAACAAGTGTCCTGTCATAGACTTAGTAGAGCTGATATTCAGTTTATAAGCGTGATCTCCAAATACATCCTTGATAGCTTTCACTTCTGAAACATCACCTACAGGAGTTGAAGTTCCATGTACATTGATATAATCAATATCTTCCGGTTTCAATTCCGCATCTTCCAATGCGTTCAACATCACCAGTTTAGCGCCCAATCCTTCCGGATGAGAAGCTGTCAAGTGATAAGCGTCGGCAGAAGCGCCTACACCGGCAAGTTCCGCATAAATCTTGGCACCACGTGCTTTTGCATGTTCCAATTCTTCCAAAATCAGACAGCCTGCGCCTTCACCCATCACAAAGCCATCACGGCTTGCACTAAACGGGCGGGATGCACGTTCCGGATCATCATTACGGGTAGACAAAGCATGCATAGCGTTAAAACCGCCCAAACCGGCTTCAAAAATAGCAGCTTCCGCACCACCTGCCACAATTACATTTGCTTTACCCAAACGGATATAGTTAAATGCATCGGCAATAGCATTTGATGAAGATGCACAGGCAGAAGTTGTTGTGAAGTTAGGACCGTGGAAACCATACATGATAGAGATCTGTCCCGATGCAATATCAGCTATCATTTTGGGGATGAAGAATGGGTTGAATTTCGGTCCGACAGTATCTTTATTCAGTGTATAATTAGCTACTTCCTCTTCAAAAGTATGAATACCTCCGATACCTACACCGTAAATTACACCTATTCTATTCAAATCTTCTTTTTCGAGGTCCATTCCAGAATCCTCCACCGCTTCTTTAGCAGCTGCAATGGCATACTGTGTATACAGATCCATTTTGCGAAGTTCTTTACGGTCAATGTAATCAGTTCCATTGAAATTCTTCACTTCGCATGCAAAATGAGTCTTGAATTTAGACGCATCGAAATGAGTAATAGGTCCTGCCCCGCTTACCCCCTTCACCAGGTTTTCCCATGTTTCTGCAACATTGTTACCTACAGGAGTAAGAGCACCAAGACCTGTTACTACTACTCTTTTTAATTCCATATTATAAAATAAGGATAATTACTTAGCGTTAGCTTCGATATAAGAAACGGCGTCACCTACTGTACCAATTTTCTCAGCCTGATCATCAGGAATAGAAATACCGAATTCTTTTTCGAATTCCATAATCAGCTCTACAGTATCCAGTGAATCTGCGCCCAGATCGTTAGTGAAGCTTGCTTCTGTTGTAACTTCTGATTCTTCTACACCTAATTTATCAACGATAATAGCTTTTACTCTTGATGCAATTTCAGACATAACTTTAATTTTTTAGTTAATAAATTGAATTATTTTATTTTCTTTGCGGTTGCAAAGGAATAAATATTTCTTGGGCTGAGCAAATATTCAGGCAAATAAATGCAGAATTTTGCACATTTTTTTGTTTTATGTGCACCAAAATAGAGAACATCATGAAGAAAATCGCAATTTTAGCTTCAGGAGAAGGCACGAATGCTGAAAGAATTATTCGGTATTTTTTAGAGAAAAGAACAGCTGAAGTAGCATTGGTTATCGTCAACAAAGCACAGGCCGGTGTACTCAAGCGAGCTGAAAGACTGAGTGTTCCGTCACTTATCCTCACAGCCCAAGACTTTGCCGACGGGAAAGCACTGGAAATACTGCACCAATATCATATTGACTTTATTGTACTGGCAGGCTTCCTCTTGAAAGTACCTGATGCCATTTTGCATGATTATCCGAATAAAATAGTAAATATTCATCCGGCCCTCCTTCCCAAGTTCGGTGGTAAAGGTATGTACGGTTCCCGCGTGCACCAAGCTGTCATAGCTTCCCATGAAAAGGAAAGCGGCATCACCATCCATTATATAAATGAACGATATGATGAAGGAAATACCATTTTCCAAGCCACCTGTCCGGTATTGCCCACTGACACGCCAGATACATTGGCAATACGGGTGCACCAGTTGGAATACGAATATTTCCCTCGGGTGATTGAAGCGACTATTCTAGGCAAAAATCTTTCAATCTAATACGAAAAAACTGAAGAGCTTTGCCTATCCGATAATTGACAGTCTGCACCGACACCTCCAGCTTGTCAGCAATTTCTTTATGGGTCAGTTGTTTATACCGACTCATAACATATACTCTTTGCAGTTCTTTAGGAAGAGAATGAAGGGCTTCCATATAGGTATTAAACAACTCCGTGCCATAACAAGAATCCAATGCCGGCAGAGATTTCAACTGTTGGCTCTGATATTCTTCATATACCTGACGGGTAATATGGGAACGGGTGATTGAATTCAAAGCCCTGTTCCTGACACTGGTAAATAAGAAAGATTTCAGCGACAAGTCCTCTACCAGCAACTCACGTTTTTCCCACACATACATCATCAAATCCTGCACTATCTCTTCAGCCTCTTCAAGAGAAACATACGAGGAACAAAACAAACATAGCGGCTTGTAATAAGAAGCATAAACCAGGGAAAATACTTTTTGATCTCCCGACTTCAAGGTTTTAATAATTAAGCGGTTATCATTAAGGTTCATAGGTCATTTTTAATTTAAGGTTACACAAACATAAGTATTTATTTCAAAATAAGAAAACAAGAATGAGATAAAATACAAAAAATATAAGTTTTTGTTTAGTAACCCGGTTATGATATTTGTATTAATAATGTTGACCGACTTAAAGAGAGATTAACAGAAACCTTAATAAATAAACCTTGATAAGTTAACCTTAAACTGAATGCCTATGCGAAAAACTATCAAATCAAACCCATTGGGTAAACATGCCCAATTATCAACAAACCTATTATTTAATCTGAAAACAAAAATCTAATAAAGAACGAACCTCAAAATCTAACCTTATGAGACGAATTTTTACTTTTTTCCTGACATTCCTATTGGGAATGTTTGTAACAGCATTGTATGCACAAACGCATACAGTCAGCGGTACTGTAATAGATAAAGACGCTAACGAACCTCTGATCGGCGCAAACGTATTAATTAAAGGTACAACTATCGGAACAGTGACCGACCTCGACGGAAAGTATACCCTGCAAGCCGGTGACAAAGACATTCTGGTATTCTCCTATTTAAGTATGAAAACCATAGAGGAACCTGTAAACGGACGTACAGTAATTAACGTAAAAATGGCATCGGATACAGAAACACTGGGTGAAGTCGTAGTAACGGCAATGGGTATTAAACGCCAATCCGAAACACTGACCTATTCTGCGCAAACAGTAGGAGGTAAAGACGTTAATGACATCAAGAGCGTCAATATGATTAACTCCCTGCAAGGTAAAAGTGCCGGTATGATGATCACACCGAACTCAACCGGAGCCGGCGGTTCTTCCAAGATTCTGTTCCGTGGCAATAAGTCCATCAGCGGTAACAACCAACCGTTAGTAGTAGTAGACGGAGTTCCTGTCATGATGAATATCACCAACTCACAAGTAGACAGCAACTACGGAGGCCAGCGAGACGGTGGTGACGCCATGTCTACAATCAATCCGGACGACATCGCCCAAATCACTTTGCTGAAAGGTGCATCGGCAGCAGCGCTTTATGGTGCGGTAGCAGCCAATGGCGCCATTATGATTACCACCAAATCAGCACAGTCGGGTAAAGTTTCCGTTAATGTATCCAGCAACACCACGATGGAGAGCCCAATGGTGCTACCCGAATTCCAGACTACTTATGGAATGAGCGACAACGGTACTTTCAGCTGGGGTGAGAAACTAAGCAGCAAAGCTCCAAACTATGCAAAAAAATTCTTCCGTACCGGATTTACAACGAATAACTCCATCTCCTTAAGCGGAGGCAATGAAAATATCCAATCTTATTTTTCCTATGCCAATGTCTATTCACAAGGCATCACTCCCCAGAATGACTACCGAAGCCACAATTTGAATTCAAAAGTAGGTTTCAATATTCTGAAAGACATTCATATTGATTTCACGGCCAAGTTTACCAACCAGCACATCACCAATCAGGCAGCTGCCGGTTACTTATGGAATCCGCTGACCGGTGTTTATCTCTTCCCTAGAGGAGAAGACTGGAATGGCTATAAAGAGAACTTCGAGGTATATGATCCCGCAAGAGGCTGCTATGTCCAAAACTGGACAAATACACAACAACAGCAATTCGGTAATCCATATTGGATGTTGAACAGACAGACCCCTATCACCGACCGTAACCGCTATGAATTCGGCGGAAGCATCAAATGGAACATTACTCCGGATCTGAATATCCAAGGACGTATGCGTTACGAAAGAGGAGAAGAACACTGGGTACACAATGCTTACGCATCCAGCGTAGGAAACCTTTATCCGATGGGACGCATGAAAGACAACCGCTATTTCAGCGACCAACTTTATGGCGATGTTTTAGTAAGCTACAACCATACATTCAATGATTTTTCTCTATCCGCTACCGCAGGTTCCAGTTTTACAAAAACCAAAACCTCTCATGTAGACCTATGGGGCGAGGGTTCCCAGTTCTCACAGCCCGGTTCCGGAAACATTTTTTATCCGAACATCTTTACTCCGAACAACTATTATGGCAATATGTCCACCGTGGGCAAAGATGACAACTGGATGACCCAAAAACGGCTGAACTCAGTATTCGCCACCGCACAACTCGGTTACCGTGAAGGCATATTCCTTGATATATCAGCACGTAATGACTGGTCTTCGGCATTGGCTTTCACAGAAAGCTGTTCATTCTTTTATCCCTCTTTTGGAGGTAGTGTCCTGCTGAACAAATTTGTAGATATGGGTAAGAACATTGATTTGTTCAAATTCCGTGCAAGCTATTCTATCGTAGGTAATGACGTACCTGTATTCATGAGTAATCTGCTCTATTCTCTAGGTTCTCAAGGTGCCATCACTCCCCCCGACAAAGCTCCGTTCAGAACATTGAAGCCGGAAAAAACTCATTCTTTAGAAATTGGTTTTGACGGTACATTCTTACAGAACCGACTGAATATCAACCTGACTTATTATAAAACCAACACTAAAAATCAGTTCTTCTCCGTTGCGGCTCCTTACGAATCAGGCTTGAGAAACCGTTATGTAAACGCCGGTAATGTAGAAAACAAAGGCTTTGAATTCAATATCGGATGGTACGAGCAGTTCACTGACAACTTCAGCTGGAGTACCAACCTGAACTTCTCTTATAATGATAATAAAATCAAAGAATTGGTAGATGACCTTCCCAACGGACTGACATTGACCGATTTCGGAGGTGCAAAAGTTATATTGAAAGAAGGCGGTCACTACGGAGATCTGTATGTACGTCATCTGATGCGTGATGAAAACGGCAAACCCTTGCAAAACGAAAAAGGAGAGCCTATCGTAAGTGGTGATTCTATGGACGAACTGGAATACGCAGGCAATATGAATGCCAAAGTAAATATGGGATGGAC
>ERZ827150.4156-NODE-4156-length-13049-cov-5.413191_pt1 | contig 13049 bp, 13 predicted proteins | sample MGYA00519779_ERZ827150 | MGnify/ENA primary metagenome ERZ827150 (study PRJEB31778, sample SAMEA3449267) | human gut metagenome | biome: human gut; feature: human-associated habitat; material: faeces | place: United Kingdom | collected 2010/2012 ...
GGTTATTGCTGATTACAACGGCGATCTCAGCGTTGGTCACGGTTCCGTTTCCAATGCTGTCAATGATCGCCTGGAGATTGGTCCCGCCGCCGGAGACCAGGACTGCCATTCTCAGCATACGGTTACTCCTTTTTCTCCTGCCTCGATGTGACCGATGACATAGGGAGTCTCGCCTGCTGCTTTCACAGCCTCCAGAACGGTATCTACATCCTTCGGATCGATGGCAAGCACCAGACCAATACCCATGTTGAAGGTATTGTACATCATCTCTTCTGCAATGTTGCCAGTCTTTGCGATCAGGTTGAAGATTGCAGGGATTTCATAGCTGTCCTTCTTTACGAAAGCGCGCACGCCTTCAGGAAGCATACGGGGAATATTTTCATAAAAGCCGCCGCCGGTAATATGGCTTACGCCACGAACCTCCGCGGCTTCAATGCAGCGAAGCACGGGCTTAACATATATTACTGTAGGACGAAGCAGCGCCTCGCCCAGCGTTTCGCCAAGCTCGTCATAGTATTTGCCAAGGTCGGCTTTTTCCACGTCAAACACCTTGCGTACAAGCGAATAGCCGTTGGAGTGGAAGCCCGATGAGGGCAGCGCAAGCACCACGTCCCCCGCTGCCATGCGGCTTGAATCGATTAGCTTAGGCTTGTCCACAAGCCCAACTGTGAAGCCCGCCAAATCATAGTCGTCAGCGGCCATCATGCCCGGATGCTCGGCCGTTTCGCCGCCGATCAGGGCGCATCCCGCCTGAACGCAGCCCTCCGCAACGCCAGATACGATTGCCGCAACCTTTTCGGGCACGTTCTTCCCGATGGCTATGTAATCAAGGAAAAACAGTGGCTTTGCGCCGCAGCATATTACATCGTTTACGCACATGGCCACGCAGTCTATGCCGATGGTATCATGCCTGTTCATAAGCTCTGCAATGCGCAGCTTGGTACCCACGCCATCGGTGCCGGATACGAGTATCGGCTCCGTCATGCCGTCAATGTTCGGGGCAAACAGGCCGCCGAAGCCGCCGATATCGGAAACCACGCCCGGGATATAGGTGCGCTGAACGTCTGCGCGCATGAGCTTAACGCCCTTGTAACCGGCGGTTATGTCTACGCCGGCTGCCGCGTATGCGGCGGAGCTGGATTTTTCCATATCAATCATTCCTTTCCGTTCCAACAGTATGTACAAACCTTCTCAGGATCTATGCCTATGGCCTCCATCACGCCGTCAAGAGACTGATAGCCGAGAGAATCAAAACCAAGCTTTTCACATATGGACTTCAAAAGGCATTGTCCGCGCTCCGTGGTGGAATCGGCATATTCGTCAAGATGCATATGCCCCTCGTCCCCTTCCAGCTCCTGCACCATGCGCCGTGCAAGCAGCTCCATATCGGAATTGCCGCGGGAGAAGTTCAAATATTTACAGCTATACATAATGGGCGGGCAGGCGGAGCGCATATGAACCTCCTGCGCGCCGGACTCATAGAGAAAATCAACCGTTTCCCTAAGCTGTGTGCCGCGGACAATGGAATCATCAACAAGCAGCAGCTTCTTACCCTGTATCAGTTCGGGCACGGGTATCTGCTTCATCTTGGCAACCTGATTGCGAACGTCCTGATTTGTAGGCGTAAACGAGCGGGGCCATGTCGGCGTGTACTTCACAAAGGGGCGTACAAACGGCTTGCCGCTGCGGTTGGCAAAGCCTATGGCGTGCGGCACGCCGGAATCCGGCACGCCTGCCACATAGTCAACCTTCGGCAGCCCTCCGCGCGCAATTTCATCGCGTGCCATAATCTCGCCGTTGCGGTAGCGCATTACCTCCACGTTTACGCCTTCGTAATTGGAATTTGGATAGCCGTAATATGTCCAAAGGAAGCCGCATATCTTCATATCCTTGCCCGGAGGGGAAACGGTTTTGCAGCCTTCGCTGTTCAGTGCCACTATCTCCCGCGGGCCAAGCTCATGGGCATCCTCATAGCCCAGCTTGTGATAGGCGAACGATTCAAATGAAACGCACAGGCTGCCGTCAGGATGCCTGCCCACAAGAACCGGCAAACGCCCAAGCCTATCCCTTGCGGCCAAAATGCCGTCCTTCGTCATCAGCAGTATGGTGATGGAGCCGCGAATCATCTCCTGCGCGTACAATATGCCGTCCACCAAATTTTCCTTCATGTTTATAAGGGCGGCTACAAGCTCCGAAACATTGACCTTTCCGTTGCTTTGCGCCATGAACTGATGTCCATGGTCGGAAAAATACGTTTCTATAAGCTCATCGGTATTGTTGATTATACCAACCGTGCATATGGCATACAGCCCCAAATGGGAGCGCACCAACAGCGGCTGCGGGTCTGTATCGCTTATGCAGCCCATGCCAATATGCCCCTTAAGCTCGCGCAGGTCGCCTTCGAACTTAGTGCGGAATGGGGTGTTTTCAATATCATGAATCTCGCGGACGAATCCGTTTTCGCGCCCGTAGACCACCATTCCACCGCGGCGCGTGCCCAAGTGGGAATGGTAGTCCGTGCCAAAAAACACATCAAGTCCCACATCGCGGTGGGAAAATGCTCCGAAAAAGCCGCCCATTACGCAAAGAAAAGCTCGGAGAGCGTCATGGGATCAATATATTGACCATTCTTATAAACGCGCATGTTGCCGCTTGCCACTTCGTCAATCAGCATAACGCTGCCATCTGGCGCGTAGCCGAATTCAAATTTGATATCATATAGCTCCATGCCCTTTTCCTTCAAATCATCGGCGACTATCTGCGTAATCCTCTGGGTTTGGGACTTCAGCTCCTCATATTGCTCGTCACTCATCACGCCCAATGCAACAAGTGCGTCCTTGGTAATCAACGGATCTCCCTTAGCATCGTCCTTAAGCGTGGTCTCCACATAGTATGGCAGATCTGCGCCGGACTCGATAAGGTCGCCGTAGCGACGGATAAAGGAGCCGACAGCCTTGCGGCGGCATATAACCTCCAAGCCGTGGCCGAAAACCTTGGCGGGAAGAACCTCCATTGTGGTGTTTTTCAAATCGGCGCCGACAAAATGGGTCTTTATTCCGGCGGCGTTAATCTTTTCAAAGAAATAGATACTCATGCGCAGGTTCACATCGCCAACACCGTCTATCGTCAGGCCCACGGCATTCTCACCCGGATCGAACACGCCGTCTTTTCCGGTGCAGTCATCTTTGAATTTAAGCAGGTAGTTCCCGTTATCCAATGCGTAAACGTCCTTGGTTTTGCCAGTATAAACGAGCTTCATAATTGTACCTCCAAAATGAATTTGTTTTCGGTTTTTATCAGTCTTTATCGGGCAGGCGCTTTGCATGCATTAAGCATTGGCAATTCAGCTCCGTTTGAAGCTTTGCTTCCTTTGCGGCAATCTGCTTCGCCATATCCGCCCGCTGCGCGTCAAGCTTTGCGGATAGCGCATCGTCGTTTACGGCCAATATCTGCGCCGCAAGCACGGCGGCGTTTTTAGCGCCGTTGATGGCCACGGTAGCCACGGGTATGCCGCTTGGCATTTGAACCGTGGCAAGCAGGGCGTCCAGCCCATCCATAGCGCCGCCCTTCATGGGAATGCCTATAACCGGAAGCGTGGAATTGCCGGCAAAAGCGCCCGCCAAGTGTGCTGCCATTCCTGCGGCGCAGATAAGCACGCCGAAGCCGTTGGCGCGTGCGTTTTTGGCAAAGTCCGCAGCGGCGGCGGGAGAACGGTGGGCGCTTAGGATATGCGCTTCATAGGGGATGCCGAATGCGTCAAGCTGCTGACACGCCGCCTTTACAACAGGCCAGTCAGAGTCGCTTCCCATAACAACTGCAACTTTTTTCATGCGATTCTCCTTATTAAAATCAAATAAAAAAGGGTAAACCATTTCCCATGGTCATCCATGGAAAAAAGGTTTGCCCAGACGGTCGACAGTACGTATAACAGCAGGCTCCCATGTGGTGCTCCACGTTCCGTCAGTTGCCTGTGCTTCAATGTTTTAATTATCGCAGAACCGACAGCAAAAGTCAATTCCCGACACGGCATCATTCTAAATCACAATCAATGCTTTTCACACTTCTCCCGGCGGGATCTGCAACGGCGACTCCCGCCGAGATAGATTTTAGCCGCAGGGCTTTTGCCCCTTGCCCGTTATGCTCCCGCCTGCGATTCGCAGTAGATGCAGCGGTACACGCGCTTTTCGCGGTCGGTCAATATGAATTCCTGCGGCAGCTCCTGCTCAACGGAGGTAATGCAGCGCGGATTTTTGCACTTCAGCACGCCGCGTATGCGCTCGGGCAGATTAAGCTTGCGCTTTTCCTTCAGCTCACCGCCGCGTATTATGTTCACGGTTATGCTTGGGTCAACATAGCCTATCAAGTCCCAATCAAGCTCCATTTCGCGGTCTATTTTTATAATGTCCTTGCGGCCCAGCTTCCTGCTGGTGACGTTTTTAAGAATTGCAACGGTGCAATCCAGCTCGCCAAGGCCGAGTATGCTGTACAGCTCCATTGACTTGCCCGCCGTTATATGGTCTATCACTATGCCGTTTTGGATGGCGTCTATTATCATGCCTTTTTCCTCCTTATAATATAATTTGTTATTCTATGCCAAGCATTTTAAGTATAAGCGCCATGCGGATATACTTGCCGTACTGCACCTGCTTAAAGTAACAGGCGCGGGGGTCGTTGTCTACCGCTACCGAAATTTCGTTCACGCGCGGCAACGGATGCAAAATGCGCAGATCCTCCTTTGCGCCGCGGAGCTTTTCCGGCGTTAGTATATAGCTATCCTTCAGGCGCAGATAGTCCTCCTCGTTGAAAAAGCGTTCACGCTGCACACGGGTCATATACAGAATATCAAGCTGCGGCATGACCTCCTCCAGCGAGGCGGACTGAATATATGGTATGCCGGGGTTCTTAATGTACTGCTCCTTAACATAGCGCGGAAGCTTCAATTCCTCGGGGGAAATCAGCACAAAGCGCACGTCCGGATAACGGCTCATGGCGGCTACAAGGGAATGCACCGTGCGCCCGAATTTAAGATCGCCGCACAGGCCAACCGTCAGCCCGTCAAAGTGCCCCTTCTCCCTGTGTATGGTAAGAAGGTCCGTAAGCGTTTGCGTGGGGTGGTTATGGCCGCCGTCGCCTGCGTTTATAATGGGTACGGGCGAGTGCATGGAAGCCACCAACGGCGCGCCCTCCTTGGGGTGGCGCATGGCGATTATATCGCTGTAACAGCTTACGGTGCGAATGGTGTCCGCCACGCTTTCGCCCTTGGCGGCCGAGGAGCTTTTAGCCTCTGAGAAGCCGAGCACCTGCCCGCCAAGTGAGAGCATTGCGCTTTCAAAGCTCAAGCGGGTGCGTGTGGACGGTTCAAAGAATAGCGTAGCCAATATTTTCCCGTCGCACTTGTGCGCATAGGCGGCCGGACGGTCGATAATGTCGCAGGCCGTGTTTATCAGCTCCATAATCTCCTGTGGGGTGAGATCGAAAATGTCTATAAGGCTGTTCATATCAGTTTGTTCCTCCTTTTGTTATCCAGCTTTCGTCAGACGGATTATCGCGGAATGCCAGCAGCCGCGAAACATCCGCTTCGGTGATGTAGTGCTCCTCCGCTCCCATGCGGACAACTGTGTCCAAATCCGTCAGGCTTACGTTGCGGACATTGGCCGCCGCCAGTCGGTCAAGCCCCTTCTGCATACCGTATGTGAATATGCTGATTATGCCCAGCACCTCTGCACCCGCATCGCGCAATGCACTTACCGCGTCCAGCACGCTGCCGCCGGTGGAGATAAGGTCCTCTATAACAACCACCCTTTCGCCCTGCACGGGTTTGCCCTCAATTTGGTTCTTGCGCCCGTGATCCTTGCTGCCTGAGCGTACATAGCCCATCGGCAATCCAAGCATATGGGCGGCTATGGCGGCATGGGCTATGCCGGCCGTGGCTGTACCCATGAGCGCCTCTGCCTGCGGATACTCTCTTTGTACCGTTTCGGCAATGGTGCGCTCCACATCGTCCCGCACATTCGGCGCGGTGAGTATTAGGCGGTTGTCGCAATAGATGGGGCTTTTGATGCCGCTTGCCCAGATAAACGGCTCCTGCGGGCGCAGAAACACCGCGCCGATAGAGAGCAGGCCGCGGACAATGCGTTCTTTGGTGAATGATTCCATATTATGCATCCTCCTTATCCGATAAATTCCGCCGCGCATCGGCGGTATGCTGCTACGGGATTCTCAGCCTGGGTAATCGGCCTTCCGACCACAATGTAATCCGAGCCTATGGCCTTGGCTAACGCAGGTGTTGCAACGCGCTTTTGATCGCCCGCGTCGCCTCCCGCAAAGCGAACGCCCGGGGTAACGGTCAAGAATCCAGCGCCGCAATGCTTATGTATGCGCTCCGCTTCAAGCGGGGAACAAACCACTCCGTCCAAGCCCGCGCGGGCCGCATTTTCGGCATAATGCAGCACAACGTCCTCCATGGGCTTTTCTATCCAAAGCTCCTTTTCCATGCGCGCCTGGTCGGTGGATGTAAGCTGCGTGACGGCTATCAGCAATGGGCGCTTACCGTCGGGGCGGGTCAATCCTTCAAGCGCGGCGGTCATCATGGCCTCTGTACCGGCGGCATGGAGATTGACTATATCCACGTCAAGCGCCGACAGAGCCGCCATAGCCTTTTTTACGGTATTGGGGATATCGTGCAGCTTAAGATCTAAAAATATCTTATGCCCACGTGCACGCACCTCCCGCACAATTGAGGGGCCTTCGGCATAGAAAAGCTCCATGCCTATTTTTACGAATGGCTTTTCCTCCGTGAACAGGTCCAGAAACGCCAGCGTTTTATCGCGTCCGTCAAAGTCCAGCGCGACAATAACATCCTTACCCATGATGTGCTCCTCCTATAATATCGGTTATATTCTTTATGCCGTACCGCTCCATAACGGCAGGCATGTTTTCGATTATATGCTTGCAGGCCATAGGCTCCGTAAGATTGGCCGCGCCGACGCCCACTGCCGTTGCGCCCGCCAGCATCAGCTCCAGCACATCCTCCGCATAGCAAACGCCGCCCATGCCGATTATCGGTATGCTTACGGCTCCATAAACCTGATAGACCATGCGCACGGCCAGCGGAAAAATGCCGGGGCCGGACATGCCGCCCGTGCCGTTAGCAAGCAGCGGGGCGCGGCGTTTAAGGTCAATGCGCATACCGGGCAGGGTGTTAATAAGGCTTATGCCGTCCGCACCCGCATCCTCACATGCGCGCGCCACGGCTGCAATATCGGCTGCCGCGGGGGACAGCTTCATTATAACGGGCTTTTTTGTAACGGCCTTGACAGCCCGCGTTACCTGCGCGGCGGATTCGGGCTCTGCGCCAAAGGCCGCCCCTCCGCCATGGACATTTGGGCAGGATATATTTACCTCCAGCCAGCCAACCTGCTCCTGTGCGGCCAGCCTTTCGCACACCTCGGCGTATTCCGCCACGGAAAAGCCGCTTACGTTAGCCATAATGGGCTTGTGAAATACCCGACCGAGCTTAGGCAGTTCTTCAGCTATAACCGCATCAACGCCCGGGTTTTGCAGCCCGACGGAATTGAGCAGCCCGCCCGCATATTCCGCTATGCGCGGCGTTGGATTGCCAAAGCGCGCTTCGCGCGTTGTTCCCTTGAACGAAAACGTTCCGAGTATATTTATATCGTAAAGCTCCGCAAACTCATAGCCGTAGCCAAACGTGCCGCTGGCGGGAATTATGGGGTTGTCCAGCTCTATGCCGCATAATGTCACCCTTGTATTTACCATACTATCTCCTCCTTTTGCAGCACAGGCCCATCCTTGCAGATGCGTTTATTGCCGTATTTGGTGCGGCAGGTGCAGCCCATGCACGCGCCGAAGCCGCAGCCCATGCGTTCTTCAAAGCTGAACTGCCCCGATGTGCGGCAGGCATCGTAAACCGCCCGCAGCATAGGCTCCGGCCCGCATGTATAAAGATAAGTATACTCCCCCGCTTCAACCATGCCGTTGGTAACAAAGCCGCGTATGCCAACGCTGCCGTCGGCGGTTGTAAGTATCACGGAAGCGCCAAGCGCGCGGAAATCATCGGCAAGCAATATATTGTCCGCATGTTCAAACCCTATCACCGCCGTAACCCGCTTACCCTGTGCAATAAGCCGCTTTGCAAGGCCGTACAGAGGCGGTACTCCCACGCCGCCGCCTACCAGCAATGGGTTCTTGCCGCTTAGTGAAAGGTCATAACCGTTGCCAAGGCCGGTGAGCGTATCCAGCACGGCGCCCGGGTGCAGCCTTGCCATGGCGGCGGTACCCCGCCCTATCACCTTATAAATAATGCTCAGCCTCCCCGCATCCCAATCGCACACGGATATTGGGCGGCGGAGAAAGAATCCGTCCAGCTTCAAATTCACAAACTGCCCCGGTGCGATAACGGCAGAGGTATCTCCCGCAAGCACCATACGGTAAACATCCGTACACAGCGGCAGGTTTTCTATAATTGTAAGTTCCGTCTGTTTCATAATCATCCCTCCGTATGCGGCAGGAGCGTACCGTCGCTCCACGCCACCTTTCCGCCCGCAACCGTCAATACGCAGCGTCCCTGCACCTGCCGGCCCGCAAAGGGCGTAGCGCGGCCCATTGAAAGAAACGAGCCTGGATCGATTGAATAGGTGCTATTCAGGTTGAATATCGTATAATCGGCGCTTTGTCCGTCCATGCCGCCCCACGGGATACCAAAGCGGCGGCAGGGCGCATCGTGCAGCAGCTCTATCAGCCGCGAAAATGAGATTATATTTGTTTCTACAAGATAAGTATAAAGCAGGGGAAATGCGGTTTCAAGCCCCACTATGCCCATTGCGCTTTTCTCAAGCCCGCGGTTCTTTTCCTCTGTGCTGTGGGGCGCGTGATCTGTGGCTATTATGTCTATCGTCCCATCCGATAGTCCCTCCAGCAGCGCTTCCCTATCCGCTTTGTCCCTAAGCGGTGGGTTCATCTTAAAGCGGCCATCCTCGCATAGCTGTGAATCATCAAGCAGCAGATAATGCGGCGCGGTTTCGCAGGTCACATCTATGCCCTCCGCTTTGGCACGGCGCAGAAGAGCTACGCTTTCCTTTGTTGATATGTGGCAAGCATGATAGCCGCAGCCGGTTTCCCGTGCAAGCTCCAAGTCGCGCTCTAGCTGCCCCCATTCGCTTTCGGAGCAGATGCCCCTGTGTCCATGTACGCGGGCGTAAGCGCCGGCGTGAATATAGCCGCCATTGAGCAGCGCATTATCCTCGCAATGGGCGGCGATGAGCTTGCCGAGGCGCATGGCCTCCCGCATGGCGCTGCGCATCATAGCTTCGCTCTGCACGCCCCTGCCATCGTCCGAAAAGGCGACGGCATAGGGAGCCATAGCCGCCATATCAGCCAAAGCATCGCCCTTTTCACCCATTGTAATGGCCCCGTATGGCAGCACGCGCACCACGGCGTCCCGCTCGATTATGGCAAGCTCCTGCTGCAATGCGGCAAGCCTATCCGGCACGGGGTTTAGATTGGGCATGGCGCATACGGCAGTATATCCGCCGTGCGCCGCCGCGCGCGTGCCCGATGCGATTGTCTCCTTATAAGAAAAACCCGGCTCACGCAGATGCACATGAACATCAGCAAAGCCGGGCAACAACACAAAATTCGAAGCGTCAACGGTATTGGCTGCATTGTCGGGGGAAGTATTCCCAAACGGCAATGCAAAATCCCCGCGGGCTAAAACACCGCTATGGTATATCTGTATTCCCTTTAGGATTATAGCCAATTTTATCGCCCCTTTCGCGCAGATTTTTGATATATTATCATACAGTGTCGGCATTTGTCAATAGCCACAACGCAAGCGGATACGAACGCCAAAATGGGTTCATTATTGCTTTATGCGCCCGCAAAAAAGGTATAATAAATCAACTCAATAAAATGGGATAAGGTCTAAGAAAGTCCCGTTTTTATATATTTCAGGCAGGGATAAATATGGAAGAAAAAACAAAGAGCTACGGAGAAGCTCTATCAAAGCTCATTCAAGTAGAAACCGTATCGGCATCCAATTATTCGGAGCCGGAAAAATTTCACGCGTTTCATTCCGTGTTAAAAGAGTGTTTCCCGCTCCTGTTCAGCGTATGTGAAGCCGAGGATTTCAGCGAAAGCCTTATGCTCCGCTGGCAGGGCAGCAATACTAAGGACAAGCCGCCCGTAATGTTTATGAACCACCATGATGTGGTTGAGGCTGACGGCATTGATTGGCTATATCCCCCGTTTTCAGGAACGATTGCCGATGGCAAGGTTTGGGGGCGCGGCACGCTGGATACAAAGGGCGGACTGTGGGCAATGCTGCAGGCGGCGGAGGAGCTGATAAGCGAGGGCTTTATGCCGACGCGGGACATTTATTTTGTATCCACCTGTACGGAGGAAACAACCGGCGAGGGCGCGCTTTCCATAGTGCAGACGCTTACCGACAGGCACATACATTTTGAGGCGGTTTTTGATGAGGGCGGTATGATACTTTACGACCCCATAGGCGGCGCAAAGGGCACCTTTGCCATGATAGGCGTAGGTGAAAAGAACTGCTGCGATCTGCGCTTTATTGTCCGCTCCAAAGGCGGACACGCTGCCGCGCCCGGCAAAAACACGCCGTTAGTGCGGCTTGGAAAATTCATGGCGGAGGTTGACGGCTCCGCTCCGTTCAAAAAAAAGATAAACCCCGTTGTGGCGGAGATGATGCGCCGCATCGCACCCTATATGGGGCCGGTCGGCTTTGTTTTGAAGCACCCCAAATTCTTTGGCGGATTGATTAAGCTTGCCCTGCCCCGCATTTCCGATACTGCGGGCGCAATGCTCAGTACCACGCTTGCCTTTACAATGGCCAAGGGTTCGGGCGGAATAAATGTTATTCCCGATGAAGCCTACGTTATAGGCAACATGAGGACCGCATTCCATCAGGATATACACGCTTCCATTGCGGCGATAAAGCCCATAGCACAAAAGCATGGTATAGAAATTGAGGTGCTTGACGGCGGCGTTTCATCCGGTGTTTCCGATTTCAACAGCGACGTTTTCCACCAAATCGAAAAAGCGCTGAAGGCCGCCTGGCCAAGCGTGGACAGAGCGGTGCCGTATATAATGACGGGCGCATCGGATTCCCGCTATTTTGATAATATAAGCGATAATTGCTTCCGCTTCCTTCCCTTTTTGATAGACGAACAGCAGCTTAACAGCATTCACGGAGTTAACGAAAACGTGGATTTAAGCACGCTTGCCCCCGCCGTTCATTATTACCGTATACTAATGCAGGAGGTATCATCATGAGCAAGAACACAGAAACGAAAGACCCGTCCGCACAGGGCAGCGCGCTGAACATAAGCAAGCGTTCATTCATAATAGCCATAGCCATCATATTTGCGCTTATGGTGATGACGTATATACTAACGCTCGTTGTGCCGGGCGGCGAATACGCGCGAACCATTGACGCAAACGGCAATACGATTATCGATACGGCGGGCGGATTCCGATATATTACGGGCGGCTTACCGTTTTGGAAATGGCTGCTGTCTCCGTTTCTTGTGCTTGGAGCGGAGGGCAACGGCACCGTCATAGCCGTTATGGTTTTCCTGCTCGTTATAGGCGGGGTGTTCAATTCACTTAACTGCTGCGGCCTTATGCAGTATATGCTGGTGAAAATAGTATATCGATTCGGGCATGTCCGGTATACGCTAATGGCGGTGCTGACCGTGTTCTTCATGGCTATGGGTTCGCTTGTAGGTTCCTTTGAAGAGGTGATACCCATGGTGCCAATTGTTGTGGCGCTGTCCGTCAGCCTCGGCTGGGATGCGGTAACGGGGCTTGCCATGTCCCTGCTTGCCGCAGGCTGTGGTTTTTCCGCGGGCGTTGCCAATCCGTTTACAATCGGCGTGGCGCAGGGGCTTGCGGGCCTTCCTACATTCAGCGGAATGTGGCTCAGGTTTGTATCCTTCCTGCTTATATACGGGCTTCTGCTTCTTTTTATACGCTTCCATGCAAAGAAAACAGAAAAGCCCCTTCAGGTTGCCAAGGAAGAAAGCGGTTTTGAGAAAAACCCGCGTATGGACAAGGCTTTGCTGTATTTCGCCTGTATACTCAGCAAAGGCATTTTGCTTGTATTGTGTTCAAGCTTTTTGCCGTTCCTGCAGGCGTATACAATGATTATCATTGCGCTCGTGTTCCTTATAGGCGGGTTGGTTGCCGTAAGCAAAAGCGGAATGGAGAAAAATAGGCGTTGGGATACATTTGTGAGCGGTGTTGTATCCATTTTGCCGTCCATACTTATGATACTCATGGCGTCATCCATAAAGTATATGATGGTGGAGGAAAAAATACTGGATACAATGCTTCACGGCGCGGTGCAGGTAGCGTCCGGTTTGCCAAAGGGTGGGCTTATATTTGTTCATTTACCTAATCTGCCTTGTAATGAATTTCTTCATACCCTCCGGTTCGGCCAAAGCGTTTCTGCTGATTCCTCTTATTGTGCCGCTTGCGCAAATATTCGGTCTCAGCGCGCAGCTTTGCATCGTTGCATTTGCCTTCGGCGACGGTTTCAGCAATGTGTTTTACCCAACCAATCCCGCGCTTCTTATTTCGCTGAGCCTTGGCGGAGTCAATTACGGCGAATGGGCAAAGTATTCCGCAAAATTTCAAGGGCTGAACCTGATATTGACAAGCGGTATACTGCTGCTTGGCCTGGTGCTGGGATATTGACGGAATAATTCAGCTTAATTGAAGAAGTTTATCCGCTGCTTGACGAACAGCGCAGACCCCACACAAATGCGAGGCTAAATTTCTCTGTCAAAATGCTTTTACATTCCTCTGCCTTACCCAAAACGCCCCGTTTTATCTCGCCATCGGGAGCGTGATCTCGAAAACGACGCCGGTGTCCCCGTTGTAAGCGCGGATGGTTCCCTTGTGCAGGTGGATGATCTCCCGGGTCAGCGCAAGGCCGATGCCGGATTTCCCGCTTTTGCCCATGTAAAAGCGGTCGAAGATGTGGGGAAGATCTTCCTCGGCGA
>ERZ827150.4157-NODE-4157-length-13049-cov-2.317146_pt1 | contig 13049 bp, 7 predicted proteins | sample MGYA00519779_ERZ827150 | MGnify/ENA primary metagenome ERZ827150 (study PRJEB31778, sample SAMEA3449267) | human gut metagenome | biome: human gut; feature: human-associated habitat; material: faeces | place: United Kingdom | collected 2010/2012 ...
GACCATCACGACCATTTCTGAATTTTTAAGCTGTTTCTTCAACATTATCCCTCCTTTTGCTGAAGCAGTTCTTCGACCATTTGATAGAGTTTCTGGATCATGTGCGTATTGAGCGCGATAAGTTCTCCGTATCGGATGCTGTAACGATAGTCTGTGATGCCATCCGAAAGGATCTCTTTGACAGGGTCTTTAACAAGCGCCGCAAGTTGATCCGATGTCAGTCCGGTGTCAAGCATTGCCTGTTCTACATCCTGCGCGATGAAGCCGAAATGTTTCCGCCCGGAAGTACCTTTGTTGTACTTGAAGGTGGACGGCTTCAGCGCCAGGAAGAACGCCTCATAAGAGGCAAGGTCATAGTCGATGCTGTTCTTGATCCTTAAGTCGGAACCGTAACTTGGCTCTTCACTCATGGTGATGCTGCCGGAAACAACAAGGTCTGCTCCGGTTCCGGAGATACGGGCGCCGGCATTGGTAACGATAATATAAGGCTCCCAACCAGGACCGTTAGAACCATACATCATCGCGCCATAAGTCGTATGCTGACCGTCAGAGCCATGCCCTTTGCAGAATCCACCATAATCACACGATAGGTCGATATAATCGGCATTGATGGTGCCGGAGCGAATATAATCAGCATTGATGTAAAGCCGTCCGCTGTACGAGTCGCTGAAGATACCGAACTTCGTACCACCGGAGGTGAGCACATCAAATACATTCTGGTCAGTGCACCGATCCTGATAGGCCTTGTTTGCTCTCGACCATGCAGCAGAAGCCTCATCGTAAGCGTCGTCTGCCGCGCTCTTTGCAGTGGCCGCGTTTGCATTCGCCGTGCTTGCCAGCGAGTAGGCGGGGTTGGAGGTGAGGTTCTGGTTCGTCACGGACGCCCAGTTGATCGTGCTTCCGGCGGACAGCGTCACCTTACCGTCTATGGTAACGGAACCGCTGGAATCAACAGCAAAGGTCATGCGGACGCCGTTGGTAACAGTAAGTCCGTAGACGCTCAGGTATTTGGACTTGAATCGCTCATCGTCCATCATGCTGTTGCCCGCTCTGTCAAGGAAGTCAGAAGCCTGAACCACCCCTTTGAAGTTTCCGTCCACACCGACCAGCGTGCCGCTAAAGGTGCCTTTCGCCGCAGCCAGAGTGCCCGCAAAGGTGCCTCGGCGTGCGGTCAGGTTGCCTTCCTCGTCAACAGTGAAGTTTCCGCCTCCAATGTCGATGGAACCTTTCTTCATCGTCAGCTTGCCGGTCTCGAAGTCAAGCGAAAAGTTTCCGCCGTAATCTTTCAGCGTACCGGCGCGGATCACATCGGCATTGAGAACACCGGTCGTGATATAGTCCGCCACAATAGAACCATCCATTGTGATGGCAAGCCCAAAAGTCTTTCCATAATCCTTGGAGTAGCCAAGGCCGTTCATGTTCCATTTCCAGAGCTTGTCGGCTTTGGTATAGTCGCGGATGTTGGAAATATAAAGCGTGTCGGAACCGTATTCGTCCCGTGTGATCGTGATGTAGCCGGTCGTGGCCGCTGTCATGATCTGCGTGGCGTTTTCTTTTGCCTCTTTCAGGATGTTGTGTGCCTTAGGGAGACCCTCGATTTTCTCAAGGATAGCAGCGCTGATCTGGTTGTTCACACTGGTAAGGCTTGTCTGCACCGTGTCGCCGAGCGTAAACTGGGTATTCTCCGGGCTGTCCAGAGGGATCTCCAGCTTCGTGACAGGAAATACACGGTCAAGCCCATGCGGCCGCGAGATCACGCGGATCTCGTCTAAAAGCTTAACGGCTTCTACATTTGCGTTGAGATAGTGGAGGTCAAGGGCACTCACTTCCAGTTCCATGTTGTCGAACTGCAAGTCGGCAAGATATGCCTTCGCCTTTTCCAGCAGTGCTTCGGGATCAGAAACGCTGTCCCATGTCACTGTTTTCTCGATCCAGCCATAGGTTTTCACAGCCTCGGAGGACTGGACATAAAGGCTGCCCTCATTCACGCTCTCCACAGTCAGATAGGCGTCCAGCGCCTCGATCTCGCTCTTGTCAAGCCTGTTGCCAAGCGGAACGATGACCGTTGCGAACTCCGTCATATCCCATCCCTTGGTGTGTTCGATGAGGTTGGAGCCGAACTGGATTGTCTGGCTGCAAGTGTCGGGGTAATCCGCCAAATAGTCAAGATAGCGGATGCCATCTTCTTTGCGTACTCGCAGATGACCGCCGTACTGTGCCACCAACGCATTCAAGATCGTGATGGTCTTTTCATAGTTGGTGTAATAAGTCGGAAAATCTTCATCCACCACCGTAACAATGCCGATGGTGAACTTCCGGTTGTCTCCGACCTTTGCGTTGTGAATGGCGATCATCGCCTCAAGGTACTCACGGATCGTCCCTCCGGCGTACTCCGCAGGCGGCTGCGTGCTGTCGTTGAAGAATGCAAGCTCGCCCTCACAAGTAAGCACCCGGTTTCGGTAAAAGTCCTCGTTTTCAGAGAGGACGCGTCCCGCCCAGATCTCTTTTCCGTCCTTGTGAACGGCGATGTCAGTCACCATACGGATGATAGTGCTGTATCCGAGATTGGATGGCGGAACCGTCATCACGAAGGAACCGGCCGCATTGTCTTCCAGCGTCAGCTTTGGGCTTGCAAGCTTCATGTTGTCCAACGCGAAGGCATCATTGTAGATGCAGACGCCATCGGCATAAACAGAATACATCGCTTACAACCTCCCTTGTCTGAAATCAACGGACACGGTCCCCATTCCCTCGTCGACCCAAAGATAGATCGTCCCGCCGTAGTCGCCAAACAGAATAAACTCAGGAATCTGAATGGTTCCCTCCGGCAAAAGCTTTGTCAGGTCGAAGCTGACGGTTGACAAATCGGACATGAACGCCGCGTCCCTCACTGCTTTGCACAATGAATCTGGGGCAGACCGGAGCCCGTCCGTACATCACCGCGTCCAGCTCGATCTCTTTCATCTCTGTCGTCACCGCAATGTTGCGGAACAAAGCTGCCTGAATGACTCCATTTTGAAAGTTGAACGGGTCCCATAGCCAGTTGTCGATGGAGGAAAGGTTTTTCCACTTGTACGGGCCGACATCGTAGTCGATGACGAGCCGCGACCAGTCCTTTTCCGACTTCCAAGCGTTCACTGTGAAGCGCCCTTCGTAGAAATATTCAGGATCGTCCTCAAGGATCGCCCGCATGGTCTGTCCGTGCAGATAGTCCATGATGTCCGAGTACGCCATGTGCCATGGTTTGAAATCATTCATGACGATAAACTCGATAGACCCTGTCCGGTTCTGATACACCGGATACCCGGTGAGGGCTTGCGACAGATCAATGACGCCGTCCCCACCGGGAATGTCCAGAGTCTTTACCTTTTGCGCAGGTGGATTGAATAGCGGACGGGAAGCGGGGACAAGCCGCCAATCGTCCCATGTGTTCTTATCGCCAAATGTGATCGAATGGTACAACTTAAACCCCCCTTCCTCTTTGTGTAGACCGCTGTCCGAGTGCCACATCCATCGGTTCAGCAAGTTCGCCGACGAGCGCACCGGTGTTCAGCACAACACGCAGCTTCTCCATGCGTTCCAGCATCGAAGCCATCTCACCTCGAAGCGTGCGGAGTTCAGCCACAACATCATCATTGTCGACGGAAATGGTTGTCTGGCTGCTTCCGCCGCGCTGTGCCTCAAATGCAACGGCAGCCTGCCCGACAAGGCCGACCGCTCGCTGCGAATAGAATAGGTTGTTCAAGGCGTCTGCTCCGGCCGATACGGCGGAGAGATCCAGAACAGGACGGATCACCGGCTCCATATCGAACCCGCCGCTCACAATGTCGGCAATGGTCTGGAGCACACCAGAAAGACCGCCCTCGGCCGACTCCGCCATCTCAGAACCGGCCGCATAAGATCGGTCAGCATAGTCCTGAAGACCTTTCACGAAACCAAGACCGGTGTAGTTACCGATCTCACGGAACACCCTCGATGGAGAGTGGATGTCCAGTGTCGACTTCGCCGCCTGTACGCCTGCAAGAGCCAGTTGCGTGATCTCATCAACAAAGCTGGACTTTTCAGACTGAACGCCTTCAGTAAGCCCCTTGACGATCTGCTTGCCGGTCTCATCCCAACCAGCTTCCGTCAGAACCTTCTGCGCCGTGTTGGCCATCTCCTGAAGCTCATCCTCTGTATTGTTCTTGATAAGACCAACCTTTTCCTCAAAGCTTCTGCGGAGCTGTTCCAACTGAGCGTTGGCGTCTTCCGTGACCTGATTCATCTTCTCCTGCCAGAGAGCACGATACTCGGTACGCTCCTGATCGGCCTCCTCGCGGAGTTTTGCAATATTCTGCTGGGTCTCTTCGCGCAGCCCCTCTAATTCGCCGACCGCCTGCTCGCGAGCCATTGCGTGCTTGACCTTCCAGAGGTCAGCATACTTCTCAAGCTCGGAGTCGCTCATGTTGTTCAGCGCCTTGATCTGGGCGATCGCGTCAGGACCCATATCCTGAAGTTCTTCAAGGAGGTCACTGTCAAGTCCTCTGCCGGCAAGAGACTCTAAAATATCCTGCCATTCGCCAAATTCCTTGACCTGACCCTCAAGATTCTTCATCAGGGTGTCGCCGCTGACCTCATCACGCTCCTTCACAGCGTCAAAGAGGCCATAGGACTTATAGAGGGAATCCTCGCGGGATTTCAGAGCATTCTCGTACTTGTCATTCTCCGCCTGAATATCGCTTGCCAGTTGCGCGTTGATCGACTTTACCTTATCAGCGTACTCTTCCTCCAGGTCGAGCCGCTTCTGGTTCGCCTCGCTCTGCACAGACTGCACATCAGAGATATACTGTTTCTGCGCGTCGCTGATCTCTTTCTCCAACTGGTAAACTTGCAGGTCGAGCTTCTTCCGCAGCTCTGTCCCCTTGGCATATCGGCTCTGAACACGCTTATAGGCGGCCAGTTCTTCCGCAAGGGTCAGCTTGTTATACGATTTCTGCTCTTCGATCCAGTTCATTGAATACTGATAAGTGGCCGTAACCAACTCATTTTGAACACGATAAACCTCGCGGTCGATCTGCTTTCGTTCCTCGCTGCCCTCGCGGTATTTCTTCTGGAGCGTTTCCCATCCGGCAAGCTCCTCTTTCAAGCTGAGCTCGCTGTAATATTTCCGCTCTTCCGCCCAATCCTTAAAGGAGTCAAGTCCCTTCTGTGCGACCTTGATAGCTTCATCACTCATCTTTGCCGCAGCCGAAGAAACCGGAACGATAGCATTGTTGATACCGATGGTCATACCCTCGCCAATGTTTTTACCAAGCTCGATAAACTCGCGGGAGGGAGAATGACTGTCCAGCGCCTTCTTTGCCGCATTCAACGCCGCAAGACCCAGATCACGGCCCGCCTGAGAGGCGCCGCTCAGCTTCGAGCGGATGCCGTTGATAAAGCCCTGCGAAACATTCCTGCCGGCTTCATTGAACTGATCCTTGTAGTTGTTCACTTCTGCCACAACGACCAGCATGACAGACTGCATCGCCGTCCGCACGGAAGCACCGTTGCTGCGGATCGTGGTACTGAAGCCGACCATCATCTGCACGACCGCGGTATTCATGCTCGTGGTATGTGCTTTCACGGTCGCGGCCATCGCAAGCATCAGCTCAGCCATCGCCACATTAACGATCGTCTGATTCTGCCGGATGGTCGTGCCTGCGGAATTGAGCATATAGATGACCGCCGTGCTCACGGTAGCTCCACTGTTATAGAAGGCGTCGGTAAAGTTTTGGATACTTGTGTTTGCCAGCAGAACCAGCGCATTCGTAAAGTTCACAAATGCATACTGATCCATATTCTTCACCGTATCGGCAAGCGCCACCAGCTTCTCGACCTGTGTGATCGCGCCTGAGAGCTTGCTCATGTTGATACCCTCGATAGAGGCGGAGTAAGCCGCAAGACCATTGCCGAAGAGAACGAGCTGGTCGCCGAAGTCGGCAATGCTGTTGTCTCCGGTGAAGAAACTCACAAGCCCGCCGCAGTTCGGAATGGTATTGGAGAGTTCCACGAGCGCCTTACCGGCAGAAGTGGAATTGCTGACAGCACCGACATCCATTCCTTTAACGGCGAGAGAGTAGTCCTTCATGGCCTTACCAAACGGAACCAACTGCTCTCCAAACTTGTCCATGTCATTCTCACCGGCAAAGAAGCCGACTACACCGCCGCTGTTCGGCAGCGTTGTGGCCATCTCTGCAAGTGCCTTACCGGCAGTCGCCGCTTTGGAAACAAGGTCGGCGTCCATCCCGCTGATTGCGTTGCTGAACTCCGTCATGCTTTCTCCGAACGGAACGAGCTCATCAGCAAAATCCGAAAGAGAAGAACCACCCGTGAACCAGGACGCAATACCCTGCACAAGCTCAGCCTTCGTAAGCAGCAATATCGCGTCTGTCAATGCCTGCACACCGCTGAACATTGCCGGAGAGATACTGCTTGCGCCGTCGATAAACGGCTGAACATTTGTCATAAACGCTGCAAGATCACTGCCGATCTGCGGGAACTGACTGGAGATACCACTCATGAATCCGCCGACAATGCCGCCGACAAACACACCGATAGCCGTACCGATCTGCTCCAACAGCTTGCCGCCCTCGCCGATCAGCCAGGAAAGGCCGGGAATCTGCGCAAGGGCACCGACAGCAGTGAGAACGATCGCCAGCTCAGCGATAAGAGCACCCATGCCGAGAACACCTATCATAGCGCTGGGGATCAATGCGGCTACCGCACCCAATGCGACCATAATGCCGGACAGCAGACCGATGCCGGCGATGGTTTTCACCAATACGCTTGTATCAAGTCCTGCCAGAGCATCAATGATGCCGGAGAAGAATGCCGCTTCACGCGAGCCGCCGACGGCGTAGAGGTTACGGCCGACGCGGGTCTTGGAAGTGACAAACTGTGCAATTGCGTAGACGATGATCATCAGCAGCACACAGACCGGGAATACGCCGCCGAAGATATAGCCGCGGCCAAGGAACGAGATACTATCGGGCATGTTGGCAATCGGCACAGCCTGCGTCAGCAGCTTTGCAAGGCCGTAGCAGATGTACTGCGTGCCAAGCGTTGCGATCATCGCGGGAACGCCGACATAAGAGACCATGAAGCCGTTGACCGCGCCGACGGCAAGGCCGATGGCGAACATGATCAGGATGGCAAGGCCGGTGGACATACCGACGTTTTTTATCAGGATGGCACCCACGCAGCTGGTGAGACAGACCATACGGCCAAGGGAAAGGTCAAAATTGCCGGTCAGCAGCATGATCGACTGGCCAAGGGCAACGATGGCGACGGTAGAGCTTTGCAGAAGAATGTTTTTCCAGTTGCTCCAGGTCAGGAAGTACTGTGCGCCAAACTTTACATACGAAATGATAGAGAATACGACAATCAGGATGGCGATGCCGACAAGGCTCATCCAGTCCTTAACCAGTGCGCCGACGCTCTTTTTGCTGTTTAACGTGGTTGCTTTTGTGCTCATTTGATTCATTCCTCCTAGTTTTTTCGCTCTTACGAGCTACGGCGCTCACGCAGCCGGTTACGGAAGCAGGTGCTTGGTGCTGTGACGGGGGTAGACGTTATAGGGTCGGAAGCTCTCGGCGTAGGCAACGCCGCACTGATATCCGCGATATCTTGAGCAGGTACGGATCATATCCACAAAGTCGATGCCGTCATGGTCAAGCATCCACTTGATCTGCGACTCATGCATCTCAAGCGCTTTCAGCTTCATCTCAATCTGGCCGGTAATATCGACATAGTGGGTGGGGTTGAAGTCCACGCCCGCCAGGGTATCCATAAAGAACGTTGGAATCATGCTCTCAAAGGCCGGGTAGTTGACCGAGCGGTGCGGCAGACCCGACATAAATGCGCCATTGGTGGCCAGATGGCTGGTCTCCACATGATCCTGCATATAATCCACGTCGTTGTGCGTGATGATAACGTCGGGACGCGCATAGCGAACCACGTCGGCCACGGCGTCAATCTGCGCCTGATCGTGGCGGTTCACCTGCATATCCGAAACGTTAATGTTGAAAACTTCTTTGGCACCGATAAACTTGCCGGCATTTTCCGCTTCCTTTTCACGGATCTTGCCCAAAGGGCCGGGTTCAATAATGACATGGCCCTGATCACCGTTTGCAACATGGCACATATACACATCTGCGCCCTGCTCTACATATTTGCGGAGTGTACCCGAGCAAGCGATCTCCAGATCGTCGGGGTGGCAGCCAATCGCCAGAACTCTCATGTTTTTCACCTCTTGCTGAAATTAAGGGGGCGCGTGCGGCCGATTGTCTTGGCGGCACGGCCATGCGGCAGAATAAATACGCCGCGAGTCTTATTGCCTTGCGTCCATAATAGACCGAAGTGCGGTCTTTTGTCAACACAATTTCTAAATAATCTTTACGAATGTTGTAATAATAGTGAATTATTCACAACGCAACCACCGTGATTTTGGTCGATATTGCCACTCGTTTTGCGGTTTTTGCGCCCCATTCTTTCAACTCTTTTTAAAAATAATCGACGGTAAATTTAGACGCTTTTCCATAAAATTTGCCCGCGGGCTTTTGTTCGTTTATGTTCGCTTTTGTCCGTCATTCGCGAACTTTGCCATCTCTCAGGCCAGCAGACCGCCTGCGGCCTCAATTTCTTTCTTGACCAGCCGCACCGAGGCAATGGCCTCCTCCAGCGGCGCAACCGACAGATCGTTTTTGCCCTGCAATCCCTCAACAAAGTATTTCAGCTCGTTATAATACCCGCCGAGCGACGAAATATTGCCGCCGATGCGGTTGTCGCCGGTATATTGCGCGGCAAGCTCCGGATGGAACGCATCGCCGTCGTTCGGATACACGGTCAGACCGTTTGCATCGTTTGTGATGGTCGCCTTTTCCAGCTTGACGCGGAACGTGGCCGAGAACGGGAACGACGCAGGATAGTCCCACGCGGCCTCGACGCTGACTGCCACGTCCCTGCCATAGTTGTAGATAGCAAAAATCTGCTCAATCAGTCCGTCGCTGTCACGATAGCCGCCCGCCTGAATGCGGTCTGGCTCGCCCAGCAGATAGCGCACAAAGTCCACGTCGTGCACGTGCATATCCACGGCCACGCCGCCCGACTGCGCCGGCGTGTGCAGCCAGTTGCAGCTTGCCCAGCCGGGGCGCGACGAAACGCGCTGGAATACACCCGAAAGCACGCGGCCATACGTTCCCGCGTCCACGGTCTTTTTCAGCCATGCGTACTCGTCCCACAGACGGATGACCTGACCGACCATCACCTTGCGGCCGGTACGCTTTTTCGTCTCCAGCAGCGCCTGCATATCCTCCTCCGTCAGACAGACGGGCTTTTCGCAGAACACATCGCGCCCCTTTTCCATCGCCGCGCACGCGTGCGCCGTGTGCAGATACGTTGGCAGGCAGATATCCACCACGTCAACGTCCGCCTGTTCAATCAGCGCCATACCCGATTCATACGTCTGCGCATCGGTCTGCTCTTTCATCTGTGCCAGAAATTCCGGCCGGGCATCGGCAATCGCCGTCACCTTGACGCCAAGCTCCGCCAGCGCCGCATAGCACGCCGCGTGCATCCCGCCCATAAAGCCGCATCCAATCAGTCCTACTCGAATCATGTTCGTTCCTCCTGTCTGTCCGTTTTTAAAATTTCTTTTCCAGAATGCGCCCCATTGAGGCCGCCGTGTTGTAAATAATCTGGTCAGAGGCGTGGCCATAGGCCGGGATCATCTCGCCCGTCGCCCAGCCGTCATAGCCGATGTCTTCAAACGCCTGCATCACCGCCGGCCAGTCCACATCGCCCGCCAGAATGTCCACGAACGAATTGAGTCCGCCCGGATTGCGGCGGAAGTCCTTGAAGTGCACCTTTTTGATGCGCTTGCCCAAAATCCGAATCCACTGCTCGGGATAGCCCGCGTAGACCACGTTGCCCACGTCAAAGTACGAGCCGATCCACTCGCTTCCGATCTCGTCGATAAACGCGCGCATCTCCAGCGGAGAGAGCAGGAACTTGTTCCATACGTTCTCCACGCCGATGTGAATCTGGTGCTCCGCCGCCACCGGCGCAAGGCGCTTCATCTCGGCCACCGCGCGCTGCCAGCACACATCATACGCCACAACCGGCCGCTCCGGCACAAATTCCACCGAAACGCTGCCCGGCACGATCAAAACTGTGTCCGCGCCCAGCGCCTTTGCCGTTTTGATCTCGCAGACTGCCGCCTGATGCGCCTTTTCCCGCTCCTCCGGATCGTCCGAAGTAAACGAATACGCCCAGTACAGACTGCTTGCCACACTCGGCAGCGCAATGCCGATTTCCTCCGCCGCGCGGCGGATCTCGGCCAGCTTTTCGGGCGCAGTCTCCATCGTCACGTCGCCCTCTGCATCCAGCGTCAGCTCAATGCCGTCGAAGCCCGCATCCTTTGCTAGCCTCATCGCCTCAAACACGTTTTTCCCGCTGAAAGACCAATAGCTGATTGATTTTTTCATCTGTGCATCTTCCTTTCCGTATTTACTTTCGTTCGGATTCCACTTATAATTCCATTATAAGCTCGAATTTTGGCCTGACAATATAAAATCCGGTGCAAAATTTATAAAATCAGCTACAGAGGATGTCTGCCGCCATGAAAATGGAATACACACCCATCCCGCTTGCCACGGTTTTTGACGTGGATGCCATCGTGAATATCTCGTATTACAAGCTGGAAAACGGCTATGTTTTCTCCGGCGAGTCGCACTTTTTCTGGGAGTTTATCTATGTTGACCGCGGCAGCATCGTTGTCACTGCCGGGGCGGACAAGTATTTTCTAAAGGCCGGCGAGCTGGCGTTTCACTGCCCGTATGAGTTTCATTCGTTCCAGTCGGTCGGCGCAAGTGACGTGATGGTGGTGGCGTTCTGCTGCGAAAGCGAAGCCATGCACCGGCTGGAAAAAAAGGTTCTGCTGCTGCACCAGCGCGAGAAGCAGTGCCTCAAGCCGCTGATGGACGAGGCGCAGCAGGCGTATCAGTATTTTGAAAACGATCCCGCGCTGGTCAATCTGCGTAAAAAGCCCACCGCCCCGTGGGGCAGCGACCAGCTGATCAAGCTCTATCTGGAGCAGCTGTTCATCTGCATCTGCCGCCGCGACGACAATGTCCGCTTTTCCCAGCGCGCCATCACATCCACGCAGTTTCACCAGCATCTGCTGCTGGCGCAGCAGGCGCGCGACTATCTTGCCGCGCACTATTCCGAGGCCATCACGCTTCCATCGCTGGCCGCGGCGCTCGGCATAAGCGTCTCACAGCTCAAGCGCGTGTTCCACGAGCAGATCGGCCAGAGCATGGTGCGCTATCTCACGGCGCTGCGCATCGGCGAGGCAAAGCGTCTGATCCGCGAGGGAAACCTCACGTTCACACAGATCGCCGAGCGCATCGGCATTGAGAGCATCTACTATTTCTCCAATCTTTTTAAAAAGCAAACGGGCATGAGCCCCACGGAATACGAAAAAACACTCAAGGAATAAAGGAGTATCTAAAATGCGAAGCTATGTTCTGAAAAAGGTCACATCCGCCCCCGATTGGGACACAATTGACGCACTTCCGATTGACAACCTCCAGTGGACAAATCCCCCGGTCGATATCCGTGCACAGGGGCAGCTCTGCTGGGACGAAGCGGCGATCTATGTTCGCCTGCGCGCGTGGGAAACAGAAATCCGCGCCGAGCACAGCGGACTTTTGCAGTCGGTCTGCGAGGACAGCTGTCTGGAATTTTTCCTCCGTCCCACCGACGATCTGCGCTACTTCAACTTCGAATTTAACCCAAATTGTGCGTTATATCTCGGATATGGCACAAATGTGACGGAATTGACGCGTCTGATTGTTGCCGACGAGCCCGCGCTGTTCCAGCCAAAGGCCGCGCGCCTGTCCGATGGCTGGGAGATCACCTACCGTGTGCCGTTTGCGTTTATCCGCCGGTTTTTCCCGGACTTTACACCGTGCGAGGGGCTGGCCATGTACGGCAACTGCTATAAGTGCGGCGATCTGACCGTGCGACAGCACTACCTGTCGTGGAATCCCATGCGCTGTGACACGCCGCAGTTCCACCGGCCGCAGGATTTTGGCCGCCTGATTCTGGGCGATTGACCGGATTCTGTGAAAAATCCACAAATTTCATTTCTAAAATCTATTTAAAAATAACCCCTGTCCCGAATTGACACCCGAAAAGCCGCGTGGTATGATGAACTTACAGAATACCTGCGGCTTTCGCCGCGCAATTTAAGGAGGTTTTCTATTATGAACATGGTCGATACCCTCAAGGGTTCCTATTTTTCCGAAGTTCTGCCCGAGGGCTGGGACATTTCCAAGATTTATGACTGCGTCTCCAACGATCCATCTTCCGTCGGCGAGCGCCAGAGCTTCTGGAACGATGGCTTCCGTCCCGTCGAGTGCACGAACCTTGAAGAGTTCGGCGCATACATGGGTCACGAAATTGCCATGCAGATCAGGCTCACCAAGGAAGAGGGCAGAAAGCTGATTCTCATCCTGCCGGTTGGCCCGATGGGCATGTACAAGTGGGCGGTCTATTTCCTGAAAGAGTGGAATGTGGACTGCAAGCACGTCTACGGCTTCAACATGGACGAGTGGGCTGACGCCGAGGGCAACACGCTGCCCGCATCCGACCCCGCCGCGTTCCAGAACGCCATGACCGGCGCGTTCTACGGCCCGCTCGGCGAGCTGACTGTCCCCGAAAATCAGCGCAACTTTGCAACCAAGGAAAATCTGCCCACCTATCCGGAGAAAATCCGCAAGCTGAAGGCTGAGGGTGCAAAGCAGGTTCTGGTCTACGGCATCGGCCGTATGTGCCATATTGCATTCTGGGAGCCGCACTTTGCCAAGGACTACGCCTCCTATGAGGACTGGAAAGCAGCCGAGTACCGCGTCGGCGCGCGTCTGCATCCGTTCACCATCGAGCAGAACGCCATCACGTCGTTCCGCTCCAGCTGGCCGCTGATTCCGTGCTATGCCAACACCATAGGCCCGTGGATCATCTTCAAC
>ERZ827150.4160-NODE-4160-length-13046-cov-3.062659_pt1 | contig 13046 bp, 10 predicted proteins | sample MGYA00519779_ERZ827150 | MGnify/ENA primary metagenome ERZ827150 (study PRJEB31778, sample SAMEA3449267) | human gut metagenome | biome: human gut; feature: human-associated habitat; material: faeces | place: United Kingdom | collected 2010/2012 ...
GGTCAGTTTTTTGCGGATGGCGAAGCATCCTTGCCGCAAAGTCATAATCGCCTCCCCGAACCGGTTATTTCTTCCCCTTCAGGTACGCCCGGGTGAAACTCGGGTCGATGCAGCGGGGGATGTTTACGTTCTCTTTATAGATTTTGTTGTCGACGAAGAACTTGTCTGTAATCGCGCTGGAACCGTAGACCGAACCGAAACCGTCCGCCTTGCGGAAGATTTTCATCGCCTCGCCGGCGGTCAGAAACCGGGTCCCCTTCATATAGGTCGCATATTTTTCCGGCGTCACGCCGACCCGCGCAGCCAGGATTTTCATCGCTTCGTCCCGGTTGGCCGGATCGTTCAGGTAGTCGATTACGTCATACCACGCCGCGACGACCTTGCTCCACTCGGCGCGGTGTTTCAGCAAACTCTCCGCCGAAACCGCCAGCGTGTCGTAGATGATGCCGGGTTCGTCGGCGCTGGTGTAAAGTTCCCGGGAACCTTTGACCAGTTCGAGCGCCGCCCCGGAATTCGGCTGCCACGCGACGATCGCCGCAACGTCGCCGGAGGCGAGAGTCTGCGCCGCCTGGTGGGTCGGCATGTTGACCAGCGTCACATCTTTTTCCGTCATGCCGTTCTTCGCGAGCGCGTTCATCAGCAGCATGTGGCTCAGACAGCCGATTTCGACGCCGATCTTCCTGCCCTTCAGCTCTCTGATCGAACCGATGCCGGGCGCGCCGACGATCTTGTCATTGCCGTTGGAATAATCGTTGATCATGATGATGATGTTGCGTGCGCCGGAGGCGTTGAGCACCATCGCATCGCCGTTGGAGATGCCTGCCGCATCGATCCGTCCCACTGCGAACGCATCCATCTGCGGGCCGTATTCGAACCATTCCAGCTTCACGTTGACGCCGTGTTTTGCGAAAAACCCCTTCTTGTCGGCGATCTCCCAGGCGGTCCAGCCCGGCCAGTCGCTGTAACCGATGCGCAATACCGGTTCATCGGCGGCGGACACGGCGGCCGCGACCACGGCCGTCGCCGTCAGTAGAAAATGTCTGAACCATTTCATGTCATACTCTCCTTGCTTAAAGATTGCTGCGGGAGTGATGAAACATATCGGACTCCCGTGCCACCCAATCAGCAAATCCCGTGCCAGCCGGCGAAATGAGCGTGAACCGGCGGAAGAAAAACGTCCGGCCTGAACAAATTTGTTCAGGGAATGCTTCCTGCATTACAGAATTGTGAAAGAAACGGCAAGTAAAGAAGAAGGTGATGCCGGGAAACTATCGTCCGGTTCGGCTGCCGCAGACGAAGGCAGCTTGAGTTTTCAGAAGAATGCATGAGCGGTTCGAAATGAGATTCGGAAAGAGGAAGCCCCGACCATAAACACTACCTTTATAATTGTGAATATTTAAAAAATAGATATTTTTAGATTTTAAAACTTGAAAACATGCAAATATGATGTATTTTACAAAATCAACCAAAATAGTAGTGATTAATACTGCAGCACCGAAGGAGCCCCTATGAAAAAGCAGATCATCCGAATTGCCCGATTTCAGGCGGTGCTGCTGGCAGCGGCCGTCTTTGTTGCCGGGTGTGCTCAAATCCCGGCGGAAACAGAAAAAAATCCCGCTTCCGGCGGAGAACATGACCGGAGCGCCGCGCTTCAATGCGGAGATGCCGCGCTGAGAGCCTTTCAGGAAGAAAATTATGAACTGCTGAAAGAGGTCCTCGCGGAAAATCTTCAGAAGGAATTTACACCGGAGGCATTCTCGCAATCGCTCCTGCAGCTGCGGAACACGCTGGGAACCATCCGCTCTTTCGAATACCGCGGGGAATTGAAAACTCCGGTTCTGAAAACACTGGTCTGGAAAGTCTGCTTCCGCAGAACCGGCAGCGACAGTTCCGCCATCGAACAGGAGATTCTGTTTCGCGCGCTGATTGCTCCCGTGAATGGCAAAAGCCGAGTCATCGGCTTTGGTTTTCTTTGATATCATGACGAAATTCATTATCGTCGGAAAGGAGATGATGAAAACGAACCGTTTCATTTCATTACCGGATACCGCCGGAACCTGCCGTTTTACGGGGAAAATGACTCCCGTGCTCCGCCGGATGCGCCGCATGAGCCGAATGCCGAACCGATGTCGCCGCTGAGACAGCATCGCAGCCGACGGAATCGGACCCGTGCCGGGTCCGTTTTTTATGACCGGATCAATTCACGCTTCTCCGCTCTCGGAGTGAAGCGTTTCCCGATGAGGAACCACCATGAACAACAGTATTTTCCATATCATATTGGCGGCGGGCTTTTCCGTCTCCGCCTTCGGACAGTCTCCGGCGTTTGCCGGCAGAAAAAACGCACCGGACGAGGTGCGGCAGATCCGCCTGATTCAGGATGACGCCCAAACCAATATTACAAGCAAAATCTATGAACTCAAATACGTCAAGGCGACCGATATCCGTCCCTTTGTCGAGAACGCGGTCAAGCGTTACGACTCGCAGTCGCGGGTCGAACGGGTCAACTACTTTTCGGCAAAAAAGAACTGGCTGATCGTTTCCACCGGCCCGGAAATCATCCCGCTGATTGACGACCTGATCGTAAAAATCGACCAGCCTGGCAAGCTTGACGAGTTCGGCTCCGTGATCGAAGGCACCGGCGTGACCCGCATCAGCTACACGCCGCGTTACCGGGCGGCGCAGGATATCGTCAACATCATCAATGGCGCTTTGCGCACGGGCATCGGCGCGGCCTATCTCAATGCGGAAACCAATACGATCTACTGGAAAGATGATGTGGCTTCCGCCAAGGCGATTCTCGCCTGGGTACAGCGGCTGGACCGCCCGGTGCCGCAGGTGAATCTGCGTTTGAACTACTATGAGGTGCGCGAAAGCAAACTGCGCGACATCGGCGTGGACTATCTGGCATGGAAAAACGGACCGGGGTTGAATCTGTTTGCCGCCGGATATGATGCCGGAAAGGTTTTCTCCAACGAAGCGGTCCTGCAACTCCTCAACGGAGCGAAACAGTTCGCCGATCTGGCAAAAAATTTTTCCACGAACTGGAGTTACGGCGGATTCTTCACCGCACCGCAGTTCGATTTGAGTTTCGTCCGGCTGCTTCAGCAATCCGGCAACGCCCGGCTGGTTTCCAATGCGGACCTGACCTTTCTCAATACGCCGCTTTACGGCGACGGCAGCGATGTCACGCGCACCTATTATGCAGAGTTGACGCCGAGCTACCAGAACCTCAAAAAGGATGATGACGACCGAACCGATGTCGTGGCTGACCAAAATGGAACTCCGGCAGTCGCGCTCAAAATCACCAATCCGGTGATCTGCTTCGGAACACAGACCGGTGAAGTGGATTCCGTCGGCATGGTGCCGGCGACCGGGGATTTTTATGAAAACAACAGAACCGGCGGAGTGATTTTCTCCTACAACCTCGGAGTGAACAGTGTTGTGGAACGCAACAATCGCGGAGATGAACTCAGCAATTACGCACGGATTGACGGAGCTTTGACACTTGGCTTCAAGCAGGAGAAACTGCTCGGCAGCTATGTGAAAGAGACCGATGTCGAACAAACGATCGGCATCCCGTTTCTCTCACGGATTCCGGTGCTCAAGTATCTGTTCGGCACAACCACCACGCTGAAAGAGAAAAGCTACATCATCGTTACAGCCGAAGCCCGTCTGGTCCACCCCGAACTTCTGCCGGCTCCTCCGGTCAGTCCGGAAGTCGTTGCGGAAGAACTCAACTGATTTTCCGAAAGGTTTACTTCATGAACAACAAGATATTTCTCCTTCTGGCCGCACTTTTTCCCGCTTCCGTTCTGACGGCGGCCGAAACGATCAATCTCGTGCCGGAGCAGATTCCCGGTAAGCCCAAAGCCGATTTCAACGCCCCCAGCGCCGGTTACGGCAGCAGCAGCGTGCAGGCGCAGCTGCGGCTGGAAGTCAAGGACGGGACGAAAGCGATCCATTTCATCCGCGACAACAACGACCCGTATGTCATTACCAGAACTTACGAGCTCAAACATGCAGATCCCTACGGACTGCGCTGGTATCTGAACGCCATCATCAACGCCAAACGCGTGGATCAGAACCAGCCGAGCGTCGCTGCGCTCAAATTCAACAATGGGCGCAAGCTGCTGATCGTCTCGGCGGAAGCCTGCCGGTTTGAGGACGACGGTTACGGAGAGAGCATTGACAAACTGGTGGAACGGCTTGACCAGCCCGGGCTGACCGCCTCCAGCGGCCGTCCGAAATTCATCTACTTCCCGAAGATCAATTCAGCGGCGACTTTGAAGAAAATGGTTTCGGAAGTGGGCGCCTCGGCGATTGATGTGGAATTCGACAACGGTGTGGACAAACTGATCGTCGACGGCGGACTTAACGCGCTGTTCGTCGCGGCTCCTTTCTGGTCATGGAAGCATATCAGCAATATGCTTGCGCAATACGACCGCCCGATTCCGGAGATCCGTTTCCGCTACAAGGTGGTCGAAATCTTCGCGGAGAACGACGACAGGATCGGTCTGGATTTTCAGAGCTGGAAAAACAACGACGGCGCGGATTTCTTTTCCGCAGGAGGGCGTTTCCGCAGCAATTGGGCTTCCACATTCGGCGCGGGAGTGAACAACTCCGGCTCCAGCAAAACGGAATTCTTCAATTTCAATCCGAAGTGGAACAGCAAGTACATTGATTTTCTGACCAGCCGCGGCAAAGCGCGGGTGCTGACCAGCGGCGTGCTGAATGCCAAAAACCGCACAACAACCTCGATCAATGTCGGTTCCGGGCTGTTCTATGACGACGTGTCGCAAAAAATCGACCCCGGCAACACCGGCAGCCTGCCGGCGCCATTCGCAGGCGAACCGGATGTGCCGGACGCAGGAAAACTCGAAATCCGGAAGGGGCAGCAGCAGATCACCAAAGTCGGAGAAGGGTTTCGTTTTTCGCTTGATCTTGTCGAGCCGATCGTCACGGCCAACAGCACCACTCTGAAGCTCCATGCGGAGAGCGTTTCGCTGATCGGCTGGGATTCCAGCGGGGAACCGCGTCTGAACAAGTCCGAAATCGAAACGGAAGTGCAGATCGGCAACAGCGGCAAGAATTTCGTGATCGGCGGCCTGAAGAAGTTCGACGTCGTCCGAGGTGTCGCGGGAGTGCCGCTCCTGAAAGACCTTCCGCTGCTCGGCTGGCTGTTCTCGACCGAAAGCGAATCGACCAAGAAGTCGCAGATCGTGATTCTGGCAAGCGCGGAATACAGTACGCCGTTCGATCCTGTGCCGACGGAGATCCAGGCCAATGTCGGCAAAATCGTCGAGGACGTCCGTGCCGGCGTGCGGAATCCGCTCAACAATCTCGGGTTTGAACAGTACGGAATTGATTCCGACACAATTGAATAATCTGAAAAAAATCAAGGAGTTTCAACATGAACAACATTTTCCAAATCACTCTTTCGGCAATTCTGGCTCTCACGGCTTCGGGGACGTTCGCCGCAGACAAGGTCAGGGTCGGCTATCTGGCGGAACCGGCGCACGGACTGCACTTCATCGCCCGGGAAAAAGGCTTTTTCGCCGAAGAAGGAATTGATGCCGATCTGTTTCAGTTCAATACCACTGCGGAAGGGTGCGCAGCGGTCCGGGCGAAAAAACTTGATGTCGGGACCTTCGGCACGGCGGCGCCGCTGCTTTTCATCGCCCGAGGAGTCGACTTCACCGTCTTCGGCGGCATGATGATCGGCGGTCAGGCGATCATCGTCAAGCCGGAGAATGCCGGAAAGTTCCGGAATCTTGCGAACTTCAAGGGGGCAAGAGTCGGCCTCGGCAAGCTCTCCACCGGCGATGTGATCTTCCGCGGAGCGTTGAAGAAGGCCGGGGTCGATCCTTACAAAGATCTTGAAATCATTGAATTCGGCGGCCAGGGCGCCGTGGTGGAAGCCGTCCGGAAGGGCGCGGTGGATGCAGGGATCGTATTCAGCCCGCACTTTTCGCTGGCGAAAAAGAATTACGGTCTTGTGGTGTCGAATTACATCGCCGATTTCCAGCCCGCTTACACCTGCTGCCGGCTGATCGCCAATACAAAGGACCTGAAGGCGAAACGGGAAATCTACAAGCGGTACCTGGTCGCGGAAATCCGGGCGTACAGATTTTACCGGGAGAATCAGGAGGAAACCGTGAAGATATTCGCCGACAGTTTCAAGCTGGATCCCGGCATTGTCCGCGCGGACACCTATACCGATCATACCTTCGACTCCAACCCCGATCCCCTGAAAAAGGGAACCGTGGATTTCTGGAATACGATGAACGAGATCGGCTACCTGCCGGAAAACCGGGTCGACATCAGCCGCCATATCGATACATCGATTTACCGCGAAGCGCTGGATGAAGTGCTGAAACGGTGGCCCGACGATCCGGTATACCGGGAAATGGACGCCTTCTTCAAAGCGAACAATTGAAACGGGGAGCGGAATCGGTCATGAAATATCTGCTCGCAGTCATAAGCCTCGCGCTGTTTGCGGCCGCACTGGGAAACCGGGATTATCCGCTTGCGCTGCTCGCTCTCGCGCTGCCGGCCGTCGCGGCAGTACGCGCCCGGCTTGCCCGGCGGGAGGAGAAGTGCAACGCCGTGATCGATTCCGCCACTGTAATCGAAGCGGTTCTGCTGGTCTGGCAGCTGGCCAGTGCGAATTTCCAACTTGCCGACCCGGTGCTGTTTCCCCCGCCGGCGGCGATTCTCGCACTGTTCTTTGCGGAACTGGGCGATATGCTCAAGGGTTTGCTCTCTTCTTCCTATCTGCTCGGTTCCGCCTACGGGCTCGCCCTCGTGACGGCGATTCCGGCCGGAATCGCCGTGGGAAGCTCCCGCAGGCTGCGCGCCGCAGCGGAACCGTTTTCCCGCGTACTGGGCGCAATTCCCCCGATCGTCTACATTCCGTATGCGATTGCGCTTCTGCCGAGTTTCCGTTCGGCTTCGATCTTCGTGATCTGGTCGGGGGCGTTCTGGCCGGTTTTCGTCAATACGGTTTCCGGAGTGGTGACGATTCCGGATTCCCTGCTGGATTCAGCCAGAATGCTCCACTTGAAAAGGAGCGTGTTCTTTTTCCGGATTCTGCTGCCGGGAGCGATGCCGTCGATCCTGACCGGCGCTTCGCTCGGGCTGATTTTCAGTTTTCTCCTGCTGACCGCCGCCGAGCTGATCGGCGCGACCGAGGGACTCGGCTGGTATGTGAAGAACTTTTCCGACTTCGCGGATTACGGACGGGTGATCGTCGGCATCCTCTTTATCGGAATCGTCGTCACTTCGCTGATGTGGCTTTTCAACAAACTGGAGCGCAGGCTGCTGCGTTACCGGAGGAATATACATGATTGAATGCAGGCATATTGATTTTTCCTATGATTCGAAGACGATCCTTCAGGGAATTGACCTGAACATCGAAAACGGCGAATTTCTCTGTATTCTCGGACAATCCGGCTGCGGAAAATCGACGCTTTTACGGCTGCTTGCCGGGCTGGAACGGCCGTCGGCCGGAGAAATCCGGATCGACGGCGAACCAGTCGACGGGCCGGATCGCCATTGTTCCGTGGTCTTTCAGGATTATTCGCTCTTTCCCTGGATGACGACCGGTGCGAATCTGACACTGGCACTGCATGCCGCATATCCGGATAAAAACCGGAAGGAGGTAAAGGCGCTGGCGGAGTCGTATCTCGAAACCGTGGGACTGGGCGGTTCTTTCGGCCAGTATCCGGAGGCGCTGTCCGGCGGAATGCGCCAGCGGGCGGCAATCGCGCGGGCGCTGGCGTCCCCCTCCGGGATTCTGCTGATGGACGAGCCGTTCGGCGCGCTGGACCCGGTAAACCGGGCGCTCCTGCAGGAGCTGGTGCGCAATCTGCACCGTGATGCCGGAAAACGGCGGACGGTGATTTTCGTGACGCACGACATCGACGAGGCCCTTTATCTGGGAACGCGGCTCGTGGTATTCTCCAGCTCCCCCGGGCGGATTATCGCCGACGAGGAAAACCGGATTTCGCGTCGATACGACCGCACCGCTCTGTTCCGGCAGCCGGAAATCAAGGCGCTTCAGCAGAAGATTCCGGCAGTTTACCGCAGCGACATGCTCGAACGTCTCGCAAAACGTTCCGAAGTCCGGAACGGCGGCGGCATCTGAATATTCTGCGGACAGATACCCCGGGACTGTCCCGGCGAAATCGCCGGAATGCCTTCCGGAATTTCCGTGTGCAGCGTGCCGTCCGGTGACGGCGACACCCGGCAGAAAAATGAAGGTTGCCGATGTCGCCAAGTCATTTGCGATATTCCGGCTGGTCACCCCCGCGAAGATGCTGAAATTCGCCGCCGGACGCGAAACGACGATGAAAGACTTTCAGGGCCTCCTGATGCTTGCCGGGATGAACAGCATGATTACCGGCGGCTATCTGACCACCCGCGGGCGCAGCATTGCGGAAGACCGGGCATTTCTCGCAAGCCTGAATTGTTTCATCTCCGCCGGAAGCGGCGGTCAGATGCAGTAGTCGATGACGGTTTCGCCGTTTGAGATATAAAGCTCCAGCAGATCCTTCAGGGTGTAAGCGGCAAAGGCGCTCCGGATTTTCTGATTGATCTCCGCCCACATCCGCTGTGCGGGACACAGCGACTTCCGATGACATATGCCTTCCGCCGAGGATGTGCAGTCCACGATGGCGATCGGACCTTCCATCACTTCGAGAACCTCGAGGACGCTGATGTCTTCCGGCCTGCGCGTCAAGGTATAACCGCCGTTCGCGCCGCGGACGGATTTCACGAATCCCGCCTTCCGCAGTTCGATGATCAGACGGCTGATGTATTTTTCGGAAATCTCCTGATTGTTCGCGATTTCCCGGATCATGCGCGGCTTGTTCCCGATACGGTACAGCGCGATATCCAGAAGAATCCGCAGGCCGTAACGCCCTTTCGTGGAAATTTTCATGAGCTCCCCCCTTTCTGAATGCCGTTTTCCGAATGCTGTCGCAGTCAATATACACTACCGGCAGGGTAGCTTCAAGCGCCGCGCTTTTCTTTTTATCCTGTTTTTATTTTACCGCCTGAAAACAGGAAAGAATAAAAAAAATTTCCGACATCCGCTTGTTTTTATCAGGAGGCGGTGTATTTTATGCTATCACAACTAAAACGGTAGACTTTAAAAAAATGGAGGTCTGTCATGGCGGAAAAAATTTATGCCGATATTCTTGAAAAGATCGGCCGAACCCCGTTGGTGCGGATCAGCAAACTCAACCGGGGCAATGCGGAAGTGCTGGTCAAAGTGGAATCCTTCAACCCTGCCGGCAGCGTCAAGGACCGCATCGCCATCGGCATGATCGAGGCGGCGGAAAAGGCGGGAAAGATTGCGCCGGGAGCGCTGATCATCGAACCGACCAGCGGGAATACCGGTATCGGCCTCGCTCTCGTGGCGGCGGTCAAAGGCTACCGGCTGATCCTCACCATGCCGGACACCATGAGCATCGAGCGGCGCAAACTGCTCGCCGCCTACGGCGCGGAACTCGTGCTGACCGAAGGAGCGCTCGGCATGAAAGGCGCGATCGCCAAAGCGGAGGAACTTGCCCAAACGCATCCGGGTTCGTTCATTCCTCAACAGTTCGACAACCCGGCCAATCCGGAATACCACAAGCAAACGACCGCGGAGGAGATCTGGCAGGATGCCGGCGGCAGAGTCGACGCCTTCGTCGCCGGCGTCGGAACCGGCGGAACGCTGACCGGAGTCGGCGAAGTGCTGAAAGCGCGCAATCCGGACGTGAAGCTGATCGCGGTGGAGCCCTCCGACTCCCCGGTGCTCTCCGGCGGCAGGCCCGGACCGCACAAAATTCAGGGCATCGGCGCCGGATTCGTCCCCTCGGTACTCGATACGCAGATCATCGACGAGATTTTTCCGGTCGGAGCCGAAGATGCGGGCGACACCGCCCGCGCCGCAGCGAAGCGGGAGGGGCTGCTGGTCGGCATCAGTTCCGGAGCCGCGCTTTTCGCCGCGCTCGAACTGAGCAGGCGCCCGGAATATGCGGGCAAACGGATCATCGCCCTGCTGCCGGATACGGGAGAACGCTATCTCTCCGGCTGGCTGTTCAACAACTGAATCAACAACATACCGGGAGACCGCATCCATGAACAATCGAAACTATCATATCGAAACGCTGGCGCTCCATGCCGGTCAGGAGATCGAACCGGCCACCCGCGCCCGGGCAGTGCCGGTTTACCGCACCACCGCTTACAACTTCAAAAGCTCGCAGCACGGCGCCGACCTGTTCGCGCTGCGGGAGCCGGGCAACATCTACGCCCGGCTGATGAATCCGACCAACGACGTGCTGGAGAAACGCCTGGCGCAGCTCGACGGCGGCGCAGCGGCGCTGACGCTTTCCAGCGGCACGGCGGCGATCTATTTCGCCGTCACCAATATTCTCAGGCAGGGCGATGAGTTGGTCTCCGCAAACAATCTTTACGGCGGCACCTTCACGCAGTTCGACGCGATCCTGCCCCAGCAGGGAATCACGGTCCGCTTCGCGCCGGTCAACGATTTTGCGGCGACAGAGGCGGCGATCAATGAAAAGACCCGTGCGCTCTATATCGAAACCGTCGGCAACCCGGCGCTCGACGTCGCCGACATCGAAGGTTACGCGGCGATTGCGAAGAAGCATCACCTGCCGCTGATCGTCGACGCGACCTTCACGCCGCCGACGCTGCTGCGTCCGATCGAGCACGGCGCGAACATCGTGATCCACTCGCTTTCCAAGTGGATCGGAGGACATGGAACCGGCATCGGAGGAGTGGTCGTCGATGCCGGGAATTTCGACTGGACCGATCCGAAGTTCTCGCTCTACAACGAACCTGACCGCGGCTATCACGGACTGCGTTTCGCACACGATCTCGGGGAACTGAATCCGCTGGCGTTCATTCTGCGGCTGCGTACGGTCGGGCTGCGCAATCAGGGGCCGACGCTCGCGCCGGACGCGGCATGGCTCTTCCTGCAGGGAGTCGAATCGCTTCCGCTGCGCATGGAGCGCCACAGCTCCAATGCGCGGAAGGTGGCGGAGTTCCTGAAGCATCATCCGAAGGTCGCGTGGGTGCGCTACCCCGGACTTTCCGGCGATCCGTCGCATGAGCTCGCGCAGAAATACCTGCCGGACGGCGCGGGCGGTATGGTCGTATTCGGCGTCAGGGGCGGCAGCGCCGAGGGCATCAAACTGGTGGACAACATCGGGTTGTTCAGCATTCTCGCCAATGTCGGGGACGCCAAGAGCCTGATCATCCATCCGGCGAGCACGACCCACTCGCAGCTCTCCGACGAGGACCAGCGCAAGGCCGGACTCACGCCCGAACTCGTTCGCCTTTCCATCGGACTCGAACACGTTGACGACATCATCGCCGCTCTCGACGACGCACTGATACTGATCTGATAGGTCATATTGGTCACCCCTCTGCGCCCGGAACCGGGAGCGCTCTCTCCGCAGACGGGTTGAGCGGCGCCGCGGTCTCCCTCCCGGCTCTGCGCTCTTCGGGCCGTTGCCTGCCGGCGATCCGGGTGCGCCGGGCGTTGCGGGCAGCTCCCCGCAACACCCGGAGAGGTCAGGCGAGCTGCTGCACGTCGAGACGGTAGCCGGTGCTGTACTTTTTCGGATTGCTGATTTCGACCGAAATGAAGTAGACCGCGGCATCGAGCTGCTGCGTATTCAGCGCGGAGTCGAGCTTGAGTTTTTTGCCGGCTTCGTTGTAGAGCGTGATTTTGAGCTGCCTGCCGACCTCGATTCCGGCTTCGTCCGGAATCAGGTTCATATTGACGGCGCAGGAACGGTCCAGCTCGAAGCGGAAAAAGTCGGTTTGATCGTCGGGGCCGACCCAGTCGGTGACTTCGGCCTTCCGGGCGGAATCCCAGTTCAGCCGCGCGGCAGTCAGAATGTCGTCGTTGGTTTGCGGCGCCGATGAATAGTTGTCGGTGATGTCCAGCGTGTAGCCGCTGTTCTGCTTGCCTTTCCCCTTGTCGCCGGATTCGACGAGGATATAGACCGGCATGGCCGGGAGGACCAGGCCCTCGAGGGAGCCGCCGCCCGGCTTGACGCTGAGCGTCTTGATCTTTTTGCCCCGGCTGTAAAGCGTGACTTTGAGTTTCGCCGTCACATCGGAGAGGGTGATCGAGACGGTTCCGGCGCGGAGCGGATCGATCCGGTAGCAGTCCGCCGCATCTCCGTAGCCGACCCAGCCTTTGACCGAGGCGCGGCCGTTTTCATCAAGATCGATCCAGTCGGAGGTTTCGATCGTGTCGTCGTCGGTCGCGGCCGGGAAATAGTGGTCGTTGACGGTCAGCGTGTAGTCGCTGTTCTGCTTGCCCTTGCCTTTGTCGCCGGATTCGACCGAAAGGTAGACCGCCTCGCGGTCGAGCAGGAGTCCCCCCTTGAAGATGTCGGCGTTGTCCTTCGAAAGGCTGACGCTCTTGATCTTTTTGCCGTCGGCGCGGTAGAGCGTGACCTTGACTTTCGCTGTCAGGTTGCCGATTCCGATGTAGACCCGGCCGGCCGCGGCCGGATCGATTCTGTAATAGTCGATCGCGTCGCCCATGCCGACCCAGTTGGAGGCGGAGCCGCTGCCGTTGGCGTCGAGCGCGAGTTCTGCGGCCTTGTCGCGGCTGTTGTCGTCGGATGCGGCCGGGAAATAACGGTCGTCGACGGTTACGGTGTAATCGGTGTTCTGCTTGCCCTTGCCTTTGTCGCCGGATTCGACCGACAGATAGAACGTTCCGCGGTCGAGCAGGAGCCCGCCTTTGAAGATGTCGGCGCTGTCCTTCGAGAGACTGACGCTCTTGAGTTTTTTGCCGTCGGCGCGGTAGAGGGTCACTTTGACCTTTGCGGTCAGGCCGCTGACGCCGATGAAGACCTGGCCGGCGCGGTTCGGATCGATCCGGTAATAGTCAACCGCGTCGCCCATGCCGACCCAGTTCGTTCCGGCGCCGTTTCCGTCCTGGTCGAGGGGGAGCTTCGCGGCCTTGTCGCGGCTGTTGTCGTCGGATGCGGCCGGGAAATAGCGGTCAGATC
>ERZ827150.4162-NODE-4162-length-13040-cov-2.808702_pt1 | contig 13040 bp, 12 predicted proteins | sample MGYA00519779_ERZ827150 | MGnify/ENA primary metagenome ERZ827150 (study PRJEB31778, sample SAMEA3449267) | human gut metagenome | biome: human gut; feature: human-associated habitat; material: faeces | place: United Kingdom | collected 2010/2012 ...
AAAGCCTGCGCTTGCGTATCTGGATGTCGTAAGAGAGGTCATGGACCGTACGGATTACCCGCTGGCGGCGTACAATGTGAGCGGGGAGTATGCGATGGTAAAGGCGGCAGCGGCAAACGGCTGGATTGATGAGCGGCGGATCGTGATGGAGATCATGACCGGCATCAAACGCGCGGGTGCGAAAATCATCATCACCTATCACGCGCTGGATGTGGCAAAGTGGCTGGACGAGGAGAGAAAGTAGTGGAAGAGAATGGCAGCAGTGCCGGAAATGAGGAGAAATATGCAGTATACAGAATCAGAACGATTATTTGAGGCATCAAAAAAATGTATTCCGGGCGGCGTCAACAGTCCGGTGCGCGCCTATCAGGCGGTTCACCGGACGCCGGTCTTTGTGGAGCGGGCGAGCGGTTCCCACATCTATGATGTGGACGGCAACGCGTATATTGACTATGTGTGTTCTTGGGGACCGTGCATTCTGGGACATGCCTATCTGCGCGTAATAAAAGCCGTGCAGGCGGCGTGCGAGAACGGGCTGACATACGGGGCGCCGACAGGAAAGGAACTAAAGCTTGCAGAGCTGATCCGTTCCTGTATCCCGTCGATGGAAGTGTCCAGACTGGTAAGTTCCGGAACGGAGGCGACGATGAGCGCCATCCGTGTGGCGAGAGGATTTACGGGACGGGATAAGGTCGTGAAGTTCAGAGGATGCTATCACGGACATTCGGACGGACTTCTGGTAAAAGCCGGATCGGGAGCGCTCACACAGTCTGTACCGGACAGCAAGGGCGTGCCGGCGGATTATACGAAAAATACGCTGGTGGCGGAGTACAACCAGCCGGATTCGGTGCAGAAGCTCTTTGAGACGCAGGGAAAAGAGATCGCTGCGATCATCGTGGAGCCGGTGGCTGCCAATATGGGAGTCGTTTTGCCGGAGCCGGTCGGGCCGACGACCAGAACGATACCATGTGGAATCGAAATCAGCCGGTCAAATTTCTCCTGCATATCCGGGAGCATCCCGACATTGCCGAGATCGAAGGAAATCGCATCTTTCTTCAGGAGCCGCAACACAATGCTTTCGCCGTTCATGGTAGGGAGGGTGCTGACGCGCAGATCCATTTCCGAACGCCCGATCGAATACCGGGTGCGTCCATCCTGCGGCACCCGGCTCTCCGCGATATTGAGGCCGCTGATCAGTTTTATGCGGGAGGCGATCGCGGGATAGTCGGACTTCGGATAGGTCTGGTATTCATTGAGAACTCCGTCCACGCGAAACCGGATGGTCAGCCGTTCCTCTTCCGGTTCCACATGGATGTCGCTCGCCCGCATTTCGACTGCGCGATTGAACATTTCATTGACCAGGCGCACAATCTTCGCTTCTCCCGCCAGGGCTTTCAAGGTTTCGACATCGTCGCCATCATCCTCACTGCTGCGGTCGTTGTTTTCGTCACGGTGATTATAGGTATCCGCGATCAGGTGTTCGAGCTTGCTGCGCCGGATCAGCAGGTATTCCGTATCGACGCCCCAGATTTGATGGAAGAAGCTGTCGTGCTGTTCGACGGCATAAGGATCAGCCACGAGGATCGCCAATCGCCCTCCCTCTTTGCGATAAGGCAGACAGCACCAGAAGTTGAGATAGTCGACCGATATTTCCGGCCATGGAGCAATTTCTTCCAGTTCATCATCTTCCGGAACCCGCCAGACGGTCGCTGCGGCATAGGCGTTCAGGAGCTCAACTTCCGTGAATATTCTGGAGCTGCAGAGCTGCCAGTCGGCTTCACGCCTTCCCTGCGACGCGACTTTCTCCGGATAGCCGGAGTAAAGGGCAGTCAATTGTTCTTCGATTTTATTCCAGGCTTCAGGCATACCTACTCCTTCCCGGCGGGAGCTTCGCCCGCCTGCGGTACGGATGGCGCGGTTGCCGATTCCTGCTTGACGTGCCGGTACTGCCGGTTTTCAAACTGTTCGATTTCATGAACGGCCTGATTGTAACGGCGAACCATCTCTTCGAGATTCGTATTTTCCCTGATGATCGTGGCTGTAATCAGCACCAGAATTTCCGTCCGTTCCCTGGTTTTGTTGGTATTGCTGAAGAACGTTCTCAGGAAAGGGATATCGATGATCCACGGCAGGGAACTGATTGTGTCATTCTGCTTTTCTTTGATCAGTCCTCCCATAATCAGGGTTCGGCCGTCGCGGATGGCCAGTTCCGTGGAAAGGACATCCTCCTTGATGATCGGGGATTCAATGCCTCGCATGGTGTTTTCCACGGCATCGGAGATGATCTGCTCCAGCGACATGGAAATCAACCCGCCCTTCGTCACCTGCGGCGTTACCGTCAGGATAATGCCGGTGTCTTCATACTGGTAGGAACGGCGCAGGGAAGTGTTGTCGGGAACGATGCTCGACTGCGTATCGGTAATCTCATTGGTAATGACCGGCACCCGTTTCCCTACGGAAATCTTCGCTTCGGAATGGCTGCGGGCCACGATTTGCGGGCTGGAGAGAACCCGCAGGTTGTTTTTGCTGGCCAGCGCCCGGATATAGCCGAATTTCTGATCCGGATTTTTCGGATTGTAAATCGTGAACGTTCCGCCGCTCTGTCCGGCTCCGGTACCGGTATTGGGGGTCAACGATTCGAAATTGGTTCCGAAGATTGATTTCTGGTTGCCGGAACCGCTGGTCATGGAAAATTCCATTCCGAACTCATTGCTGTCGGAGAGTTCGATCTCCACCACCAGAATCTGCATCAGAATCTGGGTCGGAATTGTATCGAGCCGGTTCAGGATGGCCCGCACCATGGCATAGGTTCGCGGCGTTGTGCGGATCAGCAGACGGTTGTGAACGGCGTCCGCAAAGATTTTGACGGGAGTGTCGTAAATGCTGTTTCCCGTATTCTCACTTTTGGCTGTTCCTGTTGAAGAAGTGTTGGCAGTGTTGGCCTTGCTTTGCGTACCTCCGGATTTGGCGCCGGCCGCGGTTCTGGCGCTGCCGAAACCGCTGCTGCCGGAACTGGTCGATGATTTGCCGGATGAATCGGCGCTCATGGTCGTCCCTTCCACGGGAAAAATTACGGAAATGGCATTCAACAGTTCATCGGCTTTGCCGTTGATCACCTCATAAAGAAAAACCCGCTCCTGTTCGCCGATATCCGATTTATCGAGAACTTTCACCCAGTTGCGAACTTCAGCCAGCGGTTCCGGTGTCACCGCCGAAGCGACAATCGCCTGCACCCGGTCAAGGCATACCAGACTGATTTCCCCGGTTTCGGCGCCCTGTTTGCCGTCCGCCACCGCGAAACCGAGAATCGGCAGGATTTCCAGCAGCTCCTGCTGAATCTGCGAGGCCGGCACGTTGCGGCAGATGAAAACTGCCCGATGCCAACCGGCTTTGGCGCGCCGGTCGAGCTGTTCGACCAGCGCCAGCAGACGTCCCATGTTGGCGGTATTTTCCACCAGCATCACGGCTTTCTGCGTATCGAGGCCGGTTGCGGCAGCCGTATCGCTCAGGAACGGTTTCAGTTGCGCCACCAGCTCTTTGGCTGTGACGTATTTCAGCGGGATCAGCCGGGCTTCAATATTCGAATCCGGTTGGAACATCTTCTTTTCCTGCGGAATTTTGGCAATCGGCCGAATATGCACGACCTGATTTTCCATCTCGCAGTACGCACCGGCCATCTGCAGAATCTGTTCAAAAAGCGTCCATACCTCCCGGGGAGTCATATTGGCCTTGAGCGACATGGTGATGGTGCCGGTTACGGCCGGATCGAGAATATAATTGAGCTTCAGCGGCGTGGCGAAGGCCGGAATCACATCGCCAAGTGTGGCCGCATCGAAGTTGATCGCCACTTTTATATACTCACTTTCCCCTTCCTCGCGTTCAGGGAACAACTTCTTGAAGAGGGCATCCACATCTTTCGGAGCGTCCGGTGCTTTTATCGTCGGTATATCACCGGGAACATCGGATATCGTTTTCAAAGGTTCGGCGGTATCCTCCACAACCTGTATCATGTCTTTTTCCAATGAACCGGCATCGATTACTCTTGCACCTTCTCCCGGTTCGGCCAGAATGGAATACGGACTGCGTTCCGAGGTTTGTTTTTCCTGAGGCTTCTCCTTAAAAGCATCAAAGTCCAGGGAACTGCAGCCGCATATGGCAATCATCGCGATTCCTGTCAAGCCTGTCCACTTTGCTCTCATAGCCACCTCTGCATATTATAATGTTTTCATTGATTCTCATGGATTCACGCCCGGAGGCGGCATGCCGGGGCCGCGGGTGACAGGCGAACCGACCGGCGGAGAAGGCATCCGCGGCGGCTGAACAGGCGGTGGAACGGTCTGTGCCGGAGGCTGCGTTTTATTTTTCCCGACTTCCGCCGCATACCGGGAACGGTCTATTTTCAACTCCAATGTTTCGTTCTTCCGTTTCAGGATCACCGATTTTTCAGCCACGCTATCCAGCAGGAAACCGCCGTAAACCTCGGCGCCAAGTGCATAATAGCGGCGCGCTTTGTTGCCTTTGTCGCCGCCGGATACATTCTTCAGATCGATAATCGCTCCGGCGCCGTCGCCGATGGTGCAGATGCCGATCAGTTCAAAACGCGGCGGAGGCGTTTTTTTATTTTCTTCAGCAGAAGCCGCCGATCTGTCCTCGCCGCGTGCGGGAGAAAAAATATTCTTACTCCGGATGACGGATAACTGGGGGGCTTTCATCTGTGGCTTGAGTGACGCCTCCTGAGTGGAAACTTCCGCCGGTTTCCATTTCAGGATTTTATCTGCCGGTGTCGGCTTGAAATTCTGATGTGCCGCGAGCAGACCGACAACCCCGGCCAGCAGAATCAGATTGATGAGCAAATAGATTTTTCTCATTTATTCACTCCATAACTGTTTCGTGATTTCCGCGGCTTCCACAACCAGTATCCGCAAGGTGCCGTTCATGATCAGGAAATTGGGAGCATGGTTGTTGTCGGGCGTAATCGTGAGGTTTTTCCAGGTGATCTGAGGCTTTTCCTGCGCAAGACGCTGCAGAAAGGTCAACATTTCTTTCAACTGAACGTCTGCGGTAATCATGATCTCACACGCATTCAGCCCCTCTGTCAATTTGATCGTCTGCAATGTACCGACTGTTTTCAGACGCACTCCCGCCCCTTTGGCACATTGCTCGATACGCCGCCGGAATTCATGCTGCGGTTTGCCGTCTTTGGCCAGCCAGAACTTCATGCGGGCACCTTCCAACTGCCGGACCGGCAATTGAAACTCATGCTCCGCCTGAATCAGTTCCTGAAGCTCCTGTTGTTTTCGAATCACTTCTTTCCGCAGATCGGTATTGCCCGTCGCGAAACGTGAAGCCTTTTTACCGATACCGCGCATATTGACCAGCAATGAAACCACCGCGAGAACGAGAATCCCCCCGCACAGCAGAGTTTCCCGGCGTTTCTCCCGCCATAAGGTATGCAGTTTCCCGGTCATCGGCTGTTCCTGTACATGTTATGCTGAAGAGTGATATACCAGATTTCTTTTCCGTCGGAGCCGCGCTGCTGACGCAGATTCAATATGTTCCAATCCGGCAGATCGGCGAGGCTTTCATTCAGACCGGCTGCGTCTCCGGCGACTGAAAGAGTCAAGGCAATCTGATGGTTGCCGGCACGAAAACTGTGAACCCAGACATTGTCGGGGAGTTTCTCCGTCAGCATTTCGAACACAGCAAGAATTGATGTGTCATCCCGGGCATCCTGCATTTTTCGCGCAAACTCCCCGAGTGTTTTGACCTCCTCGATCCTGCCGTTCATGCCGCGGATTTTTGAATCCAGTTGCAACAGCTCCCGCCGGTAAGCTTCCTGTTGCCGATCCCGGTCTTCCCAGTGCCTGTAGATGAGCGCCCCTCCCAGAATCATAATCAGCAATCCCAGGATGAATGCCAGATTGCGGCTCTTGGTAAAGCGGTGCAACCGCAGATTCTCCGGTATCTCGGAAATATATATCTTATCCTGACGGAAATTCCTGCTTAATCCATATGCGGCGAGGACTTCGCCGGTTTTGTCCGCCAGTCCGGAAACATCCCGGCGAACCATACGCGCCAGACCGCTCTCTCCTTGAACCAGCATCAATCCCGGCGCGACCTGCGGAAATTCCGCTGCGGGATGTTTCTCGTCCAGCTCCGCCGCCAGAAATGGATGGCAGAATGCATCGATCTTGATGGCGGCTTCCTGAAGACGATTTTCCAGTTCGCTCCATATCTGCCTCTTCACAGCCCATACCCGAACCTTTAAGCGATGCGGATCGGCAGAAGAAATCGGACGGAAGAAGCACACCATTCCATCGGCCAGTATCGGCAGACGCCGCGGCAGTTCGAAAAGCAGGCTGTTTTTCAATCTGGCACGGTCCAGATTCGGCAGATAAAACTCCGTGCAGATGAATTCGGGAACAAAACCGCCGACCAGGATCACATCCGCCTGATTGTGTTTCAATTCGGCATTCACTTCCTGAAGCTGCGCGGGAAGCGGCATACCGGGAATGCCTGCGGCGGAAGCGAGCATGACGGGAGTTCCGTCCGCCTGAAGCGAAACGACGACTCCCGATACCCGGTCGTTTTGATCCCAATATAATACCTTGCACTTTCCTGCCATGACACTCATCCGTTTTGGAGCAGACGCACTGGCGTCATATCTCAATGATTGTATCTCAAAATCGTGCGGGGAAGCGGATCATTGCCCTTTCTGTAAGTTGTCGTTCGAGTCCGTGACGCGGCCTTGAAGGGAAATTTCGACGGGCTTCCAATCTGCCGGCGATTCGATTCCCAGTATGACGGCGCACCTGAAGAGTGAATATTCTTTTTCCGGAGTCCACGATATCGTCACTTTGGTCTGCCGGTCAGAGAGTTTTTCCAATGCGACCGACGGCTGGATATCGCCGATGATCTTCGGCTTCGCCCAGACTGTCGGCTCCGAAGCGTTCAGGATGAATTCCTGGCGGAACGGCCGACCGGCCTTCAAAGTTCCGGCATAGATTTTATCCTGCGGCAAAACGGTGACCAGCGGAACGGATTCGCCGTTCAATGTCACAACCTGGATTCGGCCGTTTGAAGCATTGCTGTGAATGAAAATTCCTTTGGAAAATGGTCCGGCAATGCTTTCCCGGTTGATCTGCGCCGTCAGGTTGGCCGTCTCTCCCGGCTCCAACTCTTTTTTGTCCACATCCGCCGCGGAACAGCCGCAGGTGATTTTGATCTTGTCGATCTTCAGCAACTCATCACCGGTATTGGTCAGGAGAAAAGTGTGCTTCTTTTCCTGATTGGCCGGATATTTTCCAAAGTTGAAACCGGACGAAGGCGAAATCTTCAGAACGGGAGCGGCAAATGCGCCTCCCGCCATCAGAACGGCAACTGCGATCATGCAATGGTTCGTCATCGGATTCCTCCCGGATTATTCAGCCAGATCATCAGCAATGCCATGCCGATAAAAAAACTGCCCAATGCAATTTTCCCGCCGATCACATTCATTTTGCTCCATCGGAGTAATATCGGTGTAGTCGTCCCTTTCCACGCGGCCAAAAACAACACCAGCAACGGCAAAATGAACATCAGGTTATAAAGCAGCAGGAAACCGAACCACCGGCTGCCCAAACCGAATTCCTTTGACATCAGCACCAGCGTCGGCACATACACCTGACCGGTGCAGATGCTTTCGAACACCGTCACGACCACTCCGATCATAAAGGCGCCCGGCAGCAGGAACCGATATTTCAGACCGCGCCGCATGGTGGAGTGAATGCGCATTTTTATTTTCTCCGGCAACTGAAGCGTCACCTGTTCCGGCCGGCCGGTCCGCCGGAAACGCCATGCGTCACGGAAAGACAGAAACGCAAAGACCAGCAACAAAAGAATAAGAAAGTATTCGATACCGCTTTGTACATACCGGAAACCGGAGAGCAGTTTCAGAAAACGGAACAGCCCGAACCCCAGGGCAAGATAGGAGAGAAAACAGGCCAGACAATAGATGCTTCCCACGAGCAGCAGCTTCCGCCCGGAAATCTTTGAAACGGCCAGCAGGCTCAGGAAAAAGACCAGCGTGGCAAAAACGCATGGATTGATTCCGTCGATCAGGCCGGCGATCAGGATTGCGCCGACAGTGAAGCTTTCCGCCCGGCGCCCAAGCGCATCGGCTTCGGTCTGCTCCGATTCTGGCGGAGCTGTATCCGGCATAGAGGCAAGCAGAGCAAACAACTGATTTTCAATGGCCGGAAAACCGCCGAGATAAATCCGACGATCGAGAATCATGCAGACCGGATCATTGGTGTCGATCCGCAATTTCTCCTGTAATTCGACCAACTTTATGTAATTTTCCGGAACTCCAATGTCGTAACGCCGCAACTGGTATTTGCCGGAATATTCTTCGGAAAGCCGCGGCAGGACAAACGCATCGACCTTTTCACATTCATCACAACCAACCTGATAAAAATATTCAATCATGACTTCCCCGCCCATGACATTCAGGGCGAAGACAATCAGAAACACGATTGAATTTTTTTTCATAGCTGATCTTACCTTTGGATAAATTCAGGATACTGCAGTTACCGTCAGGGACCTCAAATCAGCAGATTTAACCGGGATTGGCGGTAAGGCCGCAAAACGCCAGAGGCAGAAGCAAAGTATCGACCAGAAGATTGACCGGAGCGACTGCTCCCGTGATGGAATTGCGTACTCCATCCGAAAATAAATTGAACGGGATGCCGACTGTCGCCTGCAATAATCCCAGGGGCAAGCGGAAAAGATCAATCAGGCGTGTTCCCATTTTTACCATGTGAAGTCCTCCGCACTGCAGGCCGCGAATCACATATGGAGTCGCAACCTCGGCGGCCTTCACTGCAATCGGGGCAAGAATGGCAATCGTAACAGGATCCATGGCATGAGCATCAGAAAACAATACAAGGCAGACCAAGAAGAACAGGCAGGCAGCGGTGAAAGTTTTCCTCATCATGTCCCCCTCTGCAAAGACTCAGGGAATGAACGACTTCCCATTACGAAAACCCGAAATTCGTAACTTCATCCATCTGTTTCCAACAACCACTATAGCCACTAAAAAACAAATATCAAGGGGGAGTAAACAAAAAATCATCATCTTTTTTATTCGCCGGCAAATGGCTGACAAACAATAAAGTAAAAACCTTTAGTAGTCTTGATTTCTTTTCTTAAAATAGTTTTTTTGAATTAAAAGATATTTTTACGCCTTTATCATTAAATATTACTGATATATTTTGTTTTTCCAGACAATAAAAAGTGATTGAAGCATTAAAGGGGTAGAGCAGTAAAAATTGTTTGATATTAAGATTTGCATTCCGGATAGGACTCAAGGTTAGCTTCTCAAGAAAAATCGAAATTCCTTGTTGTTCTATACGGAATGTGCTTTTTATGGTAACCGGCGAGTTGCCGTTTGTTTATTCTGACGGCAATTTTTATTTCGCCCTTGGCAGTTCACTCCAGCGGGTCGTATAGCGGGGAGACAGCATGGTGCGTTTCATCTGCCAGGGACGTTCGATTCCCTGCGCCAGCAGAAAGACTTTGTCTCTGCCCATTCCGGCATTGATCCTGTCGAGCGTTTCGTAAAGCCGTTCCTCTTTCTCCGATATCGGCCGGGAAAAAAGATTCAACTGGTCGGCACGGGCATCGGTGAGGCCGAAAAGCAGGATTCCCGCTTTGCGATATAGTTTTCCCTTCTGATAGAGGCTGGGCAGGACGGGATAAACCTCACGCAGAATTTCCATCGTTCCAAACTGCGGAGTATCCAGCATGATCGTTGTGCCGACATGACCGCCGCTGAATTCGGTTGAATTCTTTTCCGGCCCCAATTCAAAGAACACATTGACGCCGGAAGCACGGGAACCCTCTTTTCTCATCTTTTCAGCCGCCCAGGCAGTATAGGTGGCGACTGCTTCGCGCAGGTATTCGAACTCCTCCACCTTTTTACCAAAGGCACGGGAGCAGCAGATGCTCTGCGAACGGGTCTCCATATCCTCCGGTTCCAGCGCCGGCCGGCCATTGAGCTCCAGCACGGTACGCGCCAGGCAAACACTGAATTTTTTCCGGATCCGGTTCGGATCGGCGGAGGCAAGATCACCCGCATTCCTGAAGCCAGCCACCTGAAGCTTCCGGGCAAGACGTTTCCCGACGCCCCAGATTTCCGTGAGCGGCAACTGTTCGAGAATCGGCCGGATGTTCTCCGGAAGCATATATACGCCGCATTCCGCTTTCTTGGCGATGTGCGTCGCCACCTTCGCCAATGTCTTCGTGGGAGCAAATCCCACGCTTACCGGTACTTTGACCCACTTGGCAATCCGGGTGCGGATTTCACGTCCGAATGCGATATAGTCCTGACCCGGGGGCAATTGAACGCGCATGAAAGCCTCATCGATGGAATAAGGCTCGACTCCCGGGGAAAAGCCGGACAAAACCGACATGACCCGGCGTGAAATATCTCCGTACAGTTCATAGTTGCTCGAACGCACCTGAATACCGTGCTGCGCATAGATTTCCTTCATCTTGAAGTAAGGCAGCCCCATGTTGACATCAAGGGCTTTCAGTTCATTGGAACGGGCCACAACGCAGCCGTCGTTGTTGCTGAGGATGGCAACAGGAACTCCATGCAGCGAAGAATCGAAGATCCTTTCGCAGCTGACATAGAAGTTGTTGCAATCGATCAGAGCATACATGGCTACGATATTTTTCTAAGCTGAACCACCTGCCGGATGACTCCGGTGACTACGCCGAATATTTCAAGAGTCATTCCATCGGAAAACCGGATCGGCAAATAGGCGGGATTTGCCGCCTCCAGCCTGACGCCGTTTCGGTCGCGCCTGAAATACTTGACCAGAGCTTCGCCGTTGACGCAGGCCACAACGATGGAACCGTTGGCCGGGTCCAGCGTGCAATCGACGACCAGAATATCGTTGTGGTGGATTCCCGCGTTGATCATGGAGTCGCCGTCCACGCGGACAAAATAAGTACCGGCGGGGTGCGGAACCATCAGTTCATTCAGGTCCAATGGAGATTCCAGATATTGTTGAGCCGGGCTTGGAAAGCCGGCCGACACCTTCTCCGCCATCAAAGGCGGTAAATTCGTTTTTTTCTTCATGATATATGAATCCTTGAAATGGAATATTTTTATCGTCCCGGATAATTCAATATAATAGTTTCCATCAATATATCAATCCTTATGAAGCAGGAAAAATATAGGTCATTTATTAACAGGAAGTAAATTGATTATAATATATTTGCGAATTTGACTTAATGGAAATATGGTGTAGATTTATTGGATGTCAATAAGTGTTTTGTATTATAAGGAGATGAAGATGTGCGGACGTTTTTCCTTAAATCAGATACCGGACTCCATTCTGGAATTTCTGGGATTCGGTTTGCCGGAATCTTTTCAGGAACGGTTCAATATCGCTCCGGCGGAAAATTCGTGGGTCGCCCTGCAGGAGAAAGATCGAAAGCCGGCTCTTCAGGAATTGTATTGGGGACTGGTTCCGTTCTGGGCCAAGGAGAAATCCATCGGAATGAGAGCGATCAACGCCCGGGCGGAAAGCGTTGCGGAAAAGCCGATGTTCCGGGAGGCATATCAGAAGCGCCGTTGCCTGGTTCCGGCTTCCGGCTTTTATGAATGGCGAAAGAACGGCAAAGAGAAAATTCCGTATTACTTCTCTCCGAAAAATGATCGGGAACCGTTGGTTTTTGCCGGCCTGTGGGATGATTGGAACGAGAAAAATGAAAATATCCGTTCATTTACGATCATTACAACCGCTGCGAACGATTTCATGAAGCCGATCCATGACCGGATGCCGCTGATTCTCAAGCCGGAGTTCTGGCGGAAGTGGATTACCCCTGATGCCGGATTATCAGAGATAGACAAGATTATGGAGCAGCCGGTCGGCAATGACGTCCTGCAGAATTGGGAAGTCAGTTCATACGTGAATAATGTTCCTCACGAAGGAGCGGCCTGCATAGAGCCGGTAGATCTATTCCGGAATATATGAAAGCAGATTACTGAGAGTTTAATTTCACTTTTTCTGCAATACGACTTATACTTCAGAGCTTCTTTGTTTTTGAGTTACCGGAGGTGCTGATCGACGCCCGGTCGATGCCGGAGTAACAGATCAGGGAGTTCCCGGAAGCGCTTGCCGTCAACTTTTGTGTGACCAGAAGAGTGGCTTTCGAGTTTCCGGATGCAACCACAGAGGCTTCGTCGATTGTCTGGATGTCGATATCCGAATTTCCGGAAATGTTTAATCCGCATTGAGCAATTACCCCAGTGACTTGACCCCCCGAATGACCTGAAACATTCAAGGAAGCGGAAAGCAGTTTCCCTGACAATCTGACCAGTGAATGTCCATTCTGTCCAAGTGAGAATCTGTCAATCAATAACTCTTTGGCTTTGAATTTGGATTCGCCGGAGATTTCCACATTCAATGATTTACCGGCTGCATTTCTGAATTTCATTCGGTAGGAGCCGTTGATTTTCAAGTTCTCAGTCATTCGGGTCGTGATGATTTTCACTTTGGCGTACTGATTCAGCCAGATTCCTTTACAGTTGATCGACAGTCTGCCGTTTTCATATTCAACGTCAATGTCGTCAAGATAGTTTTCATCCGCTTCAATGGTACATCTGTTCTCATCGCCGGCACATTCGACCGTGGCTTTGAAAGGGCCGGAAATCAAAAGTTCTTTCCGGGGGCCGATCTCACAGTCTTTTTCTGCAACGACTCCGCAGGGCTCTTTTTCTGTGAATTCCGAATCGTCGAGGATTTTGCCATTCACCATTATGGTACGGCCGTTGATGGAAATTGAACCGGTATTGCTGCAATATCATCACCCCCCATCCAATTCATGCCCATCTCTAATTTGAAAATTTTCATGTTTTGTCGTCAGATAGGCTTTAAATTTTTCTATTTCCCCCTCGATTTCATCGGCGTCATTCAGAAAATGATAATCAGTCGCCCTGATTTCATGGTTCAACAATATACTTGTGGCTGCCGAAACGGTAGTATAGG
>ERZ827150.4166-NODE-4166-length-13029-cov-3.642439_pt1 | contig 13029 bp, 10 predicted proteins | sample MGYA00519779_ERZ827150 | MGnify/ENA primary metagenome ERZ827150 (study PRJEB31778, sample SAMEA3449267) | human gut metagenome | biome: human gut; feature: human-associated habitat; material: faeces | place: United Kingdom | collected 2010/2012 ...
CCCCGGCAGGTTTTCTTAACGCTGCGGGGTTTCCCCTCTTCCCGGCGAAGCCGGGAATTCACCCTTTCCTGCGCTCATTCGCCGGGAGTCCGGCGTACAAGCGTTTCCCGCAGGGAAACCTTGCCGCAGGCGGGATTTACGCTCGCCTGTCAAGCTCTGCAAAGCAAGAAATTCGCTCCGAGGCAACTTCTTCCGCCGAACAGACGCGCAGCGCCGTAAAGTTTTTTCGCTTCCTTTTTTTCAAAAAAGGAAGTTAGTCGAACCGCGGCTCCCACTCCCTTGCCCGATACGCCTGGTAACACATCCAGATCTGCTCCGGATTCTGTTTCCCCAGGATCAGGGGCGGCAGGTCGGTCAGCGGGAAATATCGTCGTTCTGACGTCTCAATGTTGGGCTGGAATTCGCCGCCCAATACCCGACAGAGGACGAACACCTTACAAACACCGTAAAAGTTGGCGGGACGGTTGCGTTTCTGCTGGCTGTCCAGAGCAACAATGCGATAGGGGTCTACGCTCAGGCCAGATTCCTCCCACGCCTCCTTTTTTGTGTTGGAACGGATCGTCTCCCCCTCATCGCACCAGCCGCCGGGCATGGACCATTTTCCGTTCCGCTCCCGCACCAGCAAAACTCGGTCATCATTGAAGATGGCGGCACGCGTCTCGATCTTGGGGGTCTGATAGCCCAAGTCCAGGGCAAAGGCATCCTTGAGCTGCGCCGGAGGCAGATCCAACTCATAAGCGGCCATCTCCGCCGCAATGTCTCGGATGCGCAAAAAGCGCTCCCGATCGAAATCATTGGTGGTGTATTGGATGCCGGCGGCAGCCATATTTTGCAGTTCTTTCGCCCAACGAAAGAGTTGAATCGTGTTTTGTTCCATTCACAAACCGCCTTTCCGCTAAAACAAAGTAAGTTGACTGGTGTCGGGCAGATCGTCCAGTGCCCCCATATGCCGCAGCTGTTCTACATGGGCTTTGGAAACCTTGGGGCAGGCGTCCACCAGTTCCTCTACGGAGATGAATTCCCTGCCCTGCCGCTGCTCTACGATAGACTCCGCCGCCGCTTCCCCCAGTCCGGGGATAGAGACGAAGGGGGGGATGAGCATTTTTTTCTCCTCCACCATGATAAAGTCCTTGGCCACACTCTGGTACAAGTCCATTTTGCCAAAGGTGAAGCCGCGGAGGTAGAATTCATAACACATCTCCAGGGTGGTATACATCTTATCCTCCACATCGGAGACCTTGTCCTTGGCTTTGATCTCTGCCATCTTGGCCTTGCACACGTCCATACCCAAGCACATACAGGTGGCGTCCACTGCCTTGGCACGGATGGAGAAGTAGGCTGCATAGAAGGCCAGCGGGCGATGCACCTTGAACCAGGCGATACGGAAGGCCATAGTGACGTAGGCCACGGCGTGGGCTTTGGGGAACAGGTATTTGATCTTCCGGCAGGACTCAATGTACCATTCCGGAATGTTGTGTTCCTGCATTTCTTCTACGATCCCGTCTGGCCAGCTTTTGCCCTTATGGATGACGCCCTTTCGCACCGCTTCCATGAATTTGAAGCTGCGCAGCTCGTCCACACCCATGGAGATGAGGTAGAGCATGATGTCATCTCGACAGCCGATGGCCTCGGTGACCGAGGCGGTGCCAGACAAGATCAAGTCCTTGGCGTTGCCCAGCCACACGTCAGTGCCATGAGAGAAACCGGACAGGCGCAGGAGGGTGTCAAAGTTCTTGGGCTGGGTGTCGATGAGCATCCCACGGGTAAAGCTGGTGCCGAACTCCGGGATGCCGCAGGAACCGGTAGGCCCCAGCACCGGGTCGTTCTCAAAGCCAAGCACCTTGGAGGAGCAGAAGATGGACATGGTGTCCTTGTCGTCCAGGTGGATCTTTTGCGGGTCTACTCCGGTCAAGTCCTGGAGCATCTTGATCATGGTGGGGTCATCGTGCCCCAGCATATCCAGCTTCAGCAGGTTGTCCTCCATGGAGTGGTATTCAAAGTGGGTGGTGATGATGTCTGAATGAGGGTCATCCGCCGGATGCTGCACCGGACAGAAATCATAGATTTCTTTGTCAGCTGGGATGACCACCATGCCGCCGGGGTGCTGACCGGTCGTGCGCTTGACGTTGGTACATCCAGCAGCCAAACGGGCCTTTTCCGCCTCGGAAACAGTCAGATTCCGCTCCTCCAGGTACTTTAACACATACCCATAAGCGGTCTGCTCCGCCACGGTGCCCACGGTGCCTGCCTTGAACACATGGCTCTCGCCGAACAGCTCAAAGGTGTGCTGGTGCGCCTTGGCCTGGTACTCGCCCGAAAAATTCAGGTCGATATCCGGTACCTTGGTGCCGCCGTAGCCCAGGAAGGTCTCGAAGGGGATGTTGAACCCGTCCTTGTCCATAGGCGTGCCGCAATGAGGGCAGATCTTGTCAGGCAAGTCCGCCCCGCAGCCGTACTTTTCAATGTCCGTGTCGAAGTCGGAATAGCGGCAGTTGGGGCAGCGGTAGTGGGGCGGCAGGCTATTGACCTCAGTGATGCCGGACAAAAAGGCCACGATGGAGGAGCCGACACTGCCTCGGGAGCCCACTAGGTAGCCGTGCTCCATGGAGTCCGCCACCAGCTTCTGGGCGGACATATAGATGACATCGTACTTCCGCTGGATGATGCCCGGCAGCTCCAGGTCGATACGGTCTTGGACGATCTTGGGCAGCTCATCGCCGTACAGGCGGTGGGCTTTTTCGTACACCAGCCGCTCCAATTCCTCCGCCGAATTCTCCAGTTTTGGCGCAAACAACCCCTTGGGCAGGGGCGGGATCACATCGCACATTTTGGCAATGTGATTGGGGTTGTCGATGACCACCTTCCGGCAGTCCTCTGCACCTAAGTACGCAAATTCGTCCAGCATCTCGTCGGTAGTCTTAAAGTAGATGGGCAAAGATTTATCTGCATCGGAAAAGCCGCTGGCGTTGAGCAAAATGTGCCGGAACTGTTCCTGCTCCGGATCCAGGAAATGCACGTCGCCCGTGGCGCACACCGGCTTGTTCAGCTCCTTGGCCAACTTCACAATGGTGCGGTTCAGGTCACGCAAGCCTTCTTCATCGGCGATGGTGCCCTTGTCCAGCAGAAAGAAGTTGTTGCAGATGGGCTGGATCTCTAAGAAGTCGTACCAGGACGCAATGCGCCGCAGCTCCCGCCAGTCTTTGTGGTCTAAGATCGCCTTGAACAGCTCGCCGGCAGCGCAGGCGCTGCCCACGATCAGTCCCTCTCGGTTCTCGTTGATCAGGCTCTTAGGCATGATGGGGAACCGGTGGAAATGCTCCAGGTGGGACAGGGAGATGAGCTTGTAAAGGTTGCGCAGACCGGACTGGTTTTTCGCCAACAGGATGACGTGTCCCGGCTTTTGCCGGCGCTTCACCGCCGAACGGAGCTGGAGCATTTTGCCGTTGATCTGGTCAATGCGCTCCACCCCCAAGTCCCCCAGCATCCGCCGGAAGGGCATGAGCATATAGCCCACCATGGCGGCATCATCGCAGGCGCGGTGGTGGTTGAAGGCGGGCAGTTTCAGGTGCTCCGCCACGATGTCCAATTTGTATTTTCCCAAATCCGGCAGCAGATTCTGCGCCAAGATCAGGGTGTCAATGGAGGGATTGGTGAACGGTCGCCCCATCCGGGCGCACCCTTCCGCCAAAAAGCCCATGTCGAACTCGGCGTTGTGAGCGGCCAGGGGACGATCTCCCACCCAGTCCAAAAAGGCGTTCAGCGCCTCCTCCTGGCTGGGCGCATCGGCCACCATGGAGTCGGTGATGCCGGTCAGCTCCACGATGTTTCGAGGGATGGGGCGAGCCGGATTGACGAAGGTGTTGTACTGATCCACCACTTCCCCGTTCTTGAGTACCACGGCGCCGATCTCGGTGATGACGTCCCGTTTCCGGCTCAGACCGGTAGTCTCGATGTCGAAGCAGACGATCTCAGTGTCTATGGACAGCGGACAGTCCCCGTGCACCACCACTCGGTCGTCCACGTCGTTGACAAAGTACCCTTCCACGCCGTAGATGACTTTGATCTTGTCTCCGGCAGCACTGGCTGCATCGGGGAACGCCTGGGCGATACCGTGATCGGTGATGGCGATGGCCTTGTGCCCCCAGGAGATGGCGCGCTTGACTGCGTCCTTCACCTCGGTGAGGGCGTCCATCTTGGAAAATCTGGTATGTAGGTGCAGCTCCACCCGCTTCTCCTCCGCCCGATCTTTTCGGGCAGGCGGCGCTTCCGCCTCGGCGATGGCAAAGGGGGACAGCTCCAGATCGCCGTTATACAGCCCCAGCTTGCCCTCCACCGTCACATACATCCCCTTCTTGATGCCCTCTAGGATGGGTTTCGCCGCCCGATTCTCCATGAATTTGGAGACGGTGACTGAATTGGTGTTGTCCGTGACATAGAAACGGATGACCCAAGCGTTGCGCTTTTTCAGCTCCCGATGGTCGATGCCGAACACCTTGCCGGTGACGGTGACCCGCCGCAAGTCCAGACGCACCTCGCTCATGGGAATAGGCTTGGTGCGGATGGACTTGCCCAAAATCATCCCCACCACCGGTTTCAGCTGCCCCTTCTTTTTCACAGGCATGGAGGGGCGGTTGGCCATGGCCTTTTTCATGGCCGCCTGACGGAGGGCTTCCGTCTGGGCGAACACATCCGCTGGCGTATTCGGGATGGGCGGTGCGTCCACTCCTCCTACCGGTTCCGGCGGCAGTTCTTCCCAGCAGGGTTCCTGAGGGAACGCCTCCTCCGGCGGCTCCTCTGGCAAGGGGATGTCATCCCTTGCTCCGGCATCCACGACAGGTTCCGCTGACGCTGGGACGGGTGCGGGAACCGGCTCCGGAACAAGTTCCGGAGTGGGCTGCGCCGCCGGCTGGGGCTGGCGCAGCGTGGCTGCTTGCAGGCCGTAGGCCAAGCAGATACTCTGCTGGATGGCAGCGACCTGGTCGGGCGGGGTGGGATAGGAAAAGGACACCTCCAAGTCCACCGACCGGCTGGCCTGGTGGATGGCGGCATCCCATATGATACAGCTTTGCGCCGCCTCCAGCGTCGCCCCGTGCAGTGCGCACTGGGCGAACATCTGGAGCAGCGGAATGCCTTGTTTATCTCGCATAGTACTCTCCTGAGGTCGATTACAAGGTATCAATTAACGCGAACAATTCGTCTACTAACCGGTCTTCCGGCACCTTTTTCAGCACTTTTCCGTGGGAAAAGAGCATTCCGAAGCCGTTGCCGCCAGCGATGCCCACATCTGCTGCGGACGCTTCCCCGGGGCCGTTGACGATGCAGCCCATGACTGCTACAGTGATGGGTTTTTGCACCGTTTTCAGACGGCGCTCCACCTCTTGTGCCAACGGGATCAAGTCGATGCGGGTTCGTCCGCAGGTGGGGCAAGAGATGAGGTTGGGGCCGTCCTGGCGCAGGCCAACGGCTTGCAGGATGCGCTTGGCGGTGACCACTTCCTCCACCGGATCGGCGGTCAGGGTCACCCGGAAGGTGTCACCGATGCCCAGTGCCAGCAGACCACCGATGCCGATGGCGGATTTGATGGTGCCCATGGTGGCGGTGCCCGCCTCGGTGACCCCCAGGTGAAGGGGGTAGTCGCTGCGCTGGCGCATAAGCTGGTAGGCTTGCATGGTGATAGGGACGCTGGAGGATTTCAAGCTAACGCAGATGTCATCGAAGTCAAATCGGTTGAGCAGTTTGATGTGGCCGAAGGCGGATTCCACCAGGGCTTCTGGGCAGACCTTGCCGTATTTGGCCAGGATGTCCTGCTCCAAGCTGCCCCCGTTGACACCGATGCGGATGGGGATATTTTTCTGCCGGCAGGCGTCCGCCACCGCCTTCACTCGGTCGGGAGAACCGATGTTGCCTGGGTTGATGCGCACTTTATCCACTCCGGCGGCGATGCATTCCAGAGCCAACTTATAGTCGAAGTGAATGTCCACCACCAGCGGAATCTTGCAGTGCTCCTTGATGGTGCCGATGGCCTTGGCGGAGGCTTTGTCGGGTACTGCCACCCGGACGATCTCACAGCCCGCTTCCTCCAAGCGGCGGATCTGCTGGATGGTGGCTTTCGGGTCGTCAGTGCGGGTGCTGCACATAGACTGGATGGAGACGGGCGCACCGCCGCCTACCAAGACGTTGCCCACTTTGATCTGTTTTGTCATATGGTATCTACCTCTTTTACTAACCGATGATGCGATAGACGTCCTGGACGGCCACCACGACCATCAAGCCTAGCAGCAGCACCAGGCCGCCGAAGTGGACGTATCCTTCATATTTGGCGGGAATGCGTCTGCGAAAGAGCAGGACTGCCAAGCCGTTTAAAATCAGAAAAAACACCCGTCCGCCGTCCAAGGCGGGGAGGGGCAGCAGGTTCATGAAGGCCAAGTTGATGGCCAAAAAAGCGGCGAAGTAGAGCAGGTTATCCACTGCCTGCCGTACTCCATCGGCGGACTCAGCCATCTGTCCCATGGCATCTACGATGCCGATGGGGCCGGAGAGGGCGCTGAACCCCACTGCGCCAGTGAACAGGTCTTCCAGGCTCCACCAAATCATCCGCACGAAGTCCACACTGTTGGCCAGTCCCAGCCGCAGCTTGCTGCCGAAGGTAGCCTCCTTGCTTTGGAAGTACAGGCCATACATGGTGACCTTTTTGCCCTCCACCTCATATTCCCGCGGCGTCAGGGGCAGGTCATTCAGCGTGATCTTCTCCCCGTCTCGGCGCACCACGATGTCATGGGTCTTGCCGTTGCCCCGATTTAACAGGGTGGAGATGTCACTGTAGAGCAGGACAGCGCTGCCGTCAATGGAAACGATCTCATCTCCAGCCTGGAGCATAGTCTCCCCCTGGCAGGGGAAGCCGTCTACGAAGCCACTGAGGGTGGTGGAGACGTAACCAGTGGAGGCGGCGAAAAGGCAGAGGATGAGGAGCATTCCGGCGATAAAATTGGAGGCAGAGCCAGCAATCAAAACCAGGAATTTTTTCCATCCGGCGGTGTTGCCAAAGGCACGCGGATCATCACTCTCCCCGTCCTCCCCTTCCATGGCGCAGAATCCGCCAATGGGGAACAGGCGGAGGGAATATTGGGTCTCCTTTCCCTCCTTATGCCACAGCTGAGGCCCCATGCCGATGGAGAATTCCAACACCTTCACGCCGCAGGCTTTGGCCACTAGAAAGTGACCCAGCTCGTGGATGGCGATGAGGAGACCGAAGATGACGATGGCGATGATGATATAGATGAGTTTGGTCATAATTCCTCACATTCTTTTACATACGGCTCCAAGCGGACGCCACTGCTTCCCGGGCGGCGTGGTCGGCGGTCAAGATCTGTTCCAGGGTATCCGCCGAGCCTTCCGGCACGGTTTCCAGGGCATACTGCACCAAATCAGCAATATCCAGAAACCCAATTTTATCCTGCAAAAACAGTCCAACCGCCGCCTCATTGGCACCGTTGAGCACTGCGCAGGGCGTGCCCGATTTCCGTGCCGCTTCTAAGGCCAGTTTCAAGCACTGGAAGGTGTCCAAGTCCGGTTTGGCAAAGGTCAGAGGCGGACAGGAGAACAGATCCAGCGGCGCTGCCACTGCCTCCGTCCGGTCAGGATAGGTCAGGGCGTACTGGATAGGCAAACGCATATCCGCCACGCCCAACTGTGCCAAAACGGCGTTGTCTCGGTATTCCACCAGGGAGTGGATAATGCTCTGGGGGTGGACGGCAATGGACACCTGGTCGGGGGTGAGCCGATACAGGCGCATGGCCTCGATGAACTCCAAGCCCTTGTTCATGAGGGTGGCGGAGTCGATGGTGATTTTCGCGCCCATGGACCAGTTGGGGTGCTTCAGGGCGTCAGCACGGGTGACGTACTTCAGTTCTTCCCGACTCTTGCCGAAGAAGGGGCCGCCGGAGGCGGTCAAGATGACCCGCTTGATTTCTCCGTGGCTGCGGCTGCCCTGGAGACACTGGAAAATGGCGGAGTGCTCACTGTCCACCGGCACGATCTCCGCGCCGCAGCGGGCGGACTCGCTCATGACCAGCTCACCCCCACAGACTAGGGTTTCCTTATTGGCTAGGGCGATGCGTTTTTTCTCGTGGATGGCGGCCAAGGTCGGCTCCAGGCCGATCATGCCCACCACGGCGGTGAGCACCGTGTCCGCTTCGGGCAGGGTAGCCGCCTCTAACAGGCCGGTGCGGCCGGAGGCCACCCGGGTGCTGGTGTCAGCGATGCGGGTCTTTAAGTCCGCTGCGGCGGACTCGTCCCAGCACACGGCCAGCTTTGGTTGGAACTTGCGCACCTGGTCTTCCAGCTGCGCCACGCTGCGGTTGGCGGCCACAGCAGCCACAGACATTCCGCAGGCGGCAATCACGTCCAGAGATTGCCGCCCGATGGAGCCTGTGGAACCCAGTAAGGATATGGTTCTCATACTGTCCTCCACCTGATATTACAGGGTATTATATTCAAAAAACGGTACGATCATGAGTAACAGATAGGTCAGCGGTGCGCAGAAGGTCACGCTGTCAAAGCGATCGAGCACCCCGCCATGTTCCCGAAACAGGTGGCCGTAGTCCTTGATGCCGTACTGGCGCTTGATATAGCTGAAGGACAGGTCGCCCAGCTGAGAGACCAGACTGCCCAGCAGACCGTACAGAGCCAGCATCCAATAGACCGGTGCGTGTCCCAGCACCTTGCTGATGAACAGGCCATAAAGCACACAGCACAGAGCTGCCCCCAGGAAGCCGCCCACGCTGCCCTCCACCGTCTTTTTGGGGGAGAGGTGGGGCGCCAGCTTGTGTTTGCCGAAGCACATTCCGGCGAACAGCGCAAAAGCGTCGCTGGTGAAGGCGCAGACAAAGGGCAGGAACATATACAGCCGTGCGTGCTCCAAGTCCGCCATGAGGACGAACACAGAGAGCATACTGGGCACCACCAAAGCGGCAAATACCGTCATGGCCATCTCCTCCACCTGCATGGTCTGCCGGCTGGCGATGGCCTCCCCAAAGAGCAGGAACATGAGGACGAACACGCCGCCCACAGCCCCCACGATGCGGCAGCCGAAGTAGTACCAAAGGGGCACCAATGCGGAAAAGAGCGCAGCATAGACCACCAAGCGCCGGTTGTGTACTGCCTGAGTAGCCCCCAGCAGCTCATAGGCTGCAATGGCACAGAGGGCGCTGAAAGCCACAGTCAGGACAATGACCGGTGAGAAAAACAGGATCACGATGAGCAGTGGGATCCCCACCAATGCAACCATAATACGTCCCAGCATAGGTTAGACACCTCCAAATCGTCGGGAGCGCCCCTGATAGGAGGCGATCGCTTTCAAAAGCTCATCGGGAGAAAAATCCGGCCAGAGCACGTCAGTAAAGTAGTATTCCGAGTAGGCGGACTGCCAGAGCAGGAAGTTGGAAGTCCGAATCTCCCCGCTGGGGCGAATGATCAGCTCCGGGTCGGGGATACCGGCGGAGTACAGGTCATTGGCGAACGCTGTTTCCGTCAGCTCCTCCGGCTTGGCCTTCCCTTCCAAGCAGTCCTGGGCGAACTTTCGAGCCGCCCGAACGATCTCATCCCGACCGCCGTAGTTCAGGCACACATTGACCTGGAAGCCCGTGTAGCCTTCCGAGATCTTGCGCGTCTCCTGGCACAGCTGATACAGCTCTGGATCCAAGCTGGTCAAGTCGCCAAAAAACTCCAGTTTGATGTGATCCCGTGCCATTTCCTCGATGGCCTCGTGGAGGTATTTGCGCAGCAGACCCATAATGGCCCCCACTTCCTCCTGGGGTCGCTTCCAATTTTCCGTGGAAAAGGCGTAGACGGTCAGGTAATCCAAGCCGATGTCCTTGCAGTAGGTGGCGATGGTGCGGAAGGTCTCCGCACCGGCGGCGTGTCCGGCCGTTCGGGGCATCCCCCGTTTCTTGGCCCAGCGGCCGTTGCCATCCATGATGATGGCAACGTGACGGGGCAGGCGGTCAAAGTCCACCTGGGGATGAGCGGTGGTAGTTGGTTTCTTTTTGTTTTTACGAAATAGGAACATATCCTTCTATGAACGCCAAAACGGGATTTGACAATCCCGTTTTGACCTCTTTCCTCCAGTTTGATAGATGTGCGGACAAACCAGCACTTACACGTTCATCAGTTCCTTTTCCTTTTCTGCGGTGAGAACGTCAATGTCCTTGCAGCGCTTGTCGGTCAGGTTCTGGAGTTCCTTTTCATAATCCTTCGCCTCGTCCTCGGTGATCTCAGACTTCTTCTTCATGGCCTTGACCTTATCCATGGCGTCCCGACGGATGTTGCGGATGGCGATCTTGCCGCTCTCGCCGTACTTCTTCACCTGCTTGGTCAGATCCTTACGGCGCTCCTCGGTGAGCTGGGGGAAGTTCAGGCGGATGATACGGCCATCGTTCTGGGGGTTGATACCCAGATCGGAGGTGTTGATGGCCTTCTCAATGGCCTTGAGCAAGGACTGATCCCAGGGCTGGATGGTCAGCTGACGGGGATCGGGGGAAGCGATGGTAGCCACCTGGTTCAGGGGAGTGGGGGTGCCATAGTATTCCACGCTGATGCGGTCGAGCACCTGCGCATTGGCACGGCCAGCACGGACGGCGGCAAAATCTTCCTGGACGGAATTCAGGGTCTTCTGCATCCGAGCGTCCGTATCATTCAAAAATTCCTTCATCATAGTGTGTTTCCTCCTTAGTGTACAATGGTGCCGACTTCTTCACCCATGACGGCACGCACGATGTTTTGGGGGTCTTTCAATGCAAACAGCATCACCGGAATCTGACATTCCATGGCCAGAGAGGTGGCTGTAAAGTCCATGACTTCCAGGTGCTTGGCAAGCACCGTGTCGTAGTCGATCTCATCGAACCGCACAGCGTTGGGGTCGATGGCGGGGTCTGCGTTGTAGACGCCATCCACATTCTTGGCAAGCAAAATCATATCCGCATCGATCTCCGAAGCACGGAGCACCGCGCCAGTATCGGTGGAGAAGAAGGGGTTGCCAGTGCCGCAGCCGAAGATGACCACGCGCCCCTTTTCCAGGTGCCGGACGGCACGGGCGCGGATGTAGGGCTCAGCGATGGACTTCATCTCAATGGCGGTCTGAACACGGACATCCACTTCCTTGCGCTCCAGCACATCCGCCACGGCCAGGGCATTGATGACCGTGGCCAGCATCCCCATGTGGTCAGCACGGACTCGCTGCATATCATCGCCGCCGTCCTTCTTGCCCCGCCAGAAGTTGCCGCCGCCTACCACAACGCCCACCTGGACGCCCAGCTGGGTACATTCTTTGATGGCATCGGCCACTTTGTTAATCACATCAAAGTTCAGGCCGCGCCGTTCGTCGCCAGCCAGGGCTTCTCCGCTGATCTTCAATAAGACTCGTTTATATTTTGGTGCTTCCATCCGGATGATCTCCTTTACGATTTCCATACCTATTTGAAAAGTATCCAAAAGAGTGAATTTATCTCTTATATTTTAATCCATTTTTGCCTTTTTGGAAAGAGGTTCAGGGGATTTTTTTTCACACAAAGTCAACTTTCCCCATTCTGAATTTTTAATGGCAATTTTATTGCTTTTCCCCCATTTTGTACTATAATCTACTCAAAAGAACCGTGCAGAAAGAAGGTCATCCTCATGCCAACCGTCTCCGCCCCCGCCTCCAAACGCTCCAAGCGACCGGTCAAAGGCCACACTTTTTCCTGGAAGCTGCTCCTTCTGCTGGCTGTTGCCGGTGTGCTCTTTCTCTTTCTCCGCCCCTACCTGCTCTCATCCAAGTCCCTGCCGCCGGTGCTGGAGGAGGACTGGATCACAGTAGATCTGCTGCCGGAGAACCCCTACTCCCGTCCCCAGATCCCACTGAAGCAGGTCAACGGCGTGGTCGTCCACTACACTGGCAACCCCAACACCTCTGCCGAGGCCAACCGCAGCTACTTCGCCGGCCTCGCCCAGTCCGGTGCCACCTACGCCAGCAGCCATTTCATCATCGGCATCGACGGCAAGATCATCCAGTGCATCCCCCTCAATGAAATCGCCTACTGCTCCAACTCCCGCAACGATGACACCATCTCCATTGAGTGTTGCCATCCCGACCAGTCCGGTCAATTCTCCGATGCCACCTATCAATCGTTGGTAAAGCTGGTGCGCTACCTAGCGGATGGGTACGGGCTGAGCAGCGATGATGTGATACGGCACTACGATGTGACCGGCAAATTATGTCCGTATTATTACGCAACCAATCCGGAGGCTTGGGAGGCATTTAAAAAGGATGTGTTCTCCCCTTCTCTGTTCTAAACAGACTGACCACAAACGCAAATCCCCCCTGATACCATTTGGTATCAGGGGGGATTTTTATCGCGCTTGTTATCAGCTCAACATAATGGTCGCCACTGTCGCCAGCGCCAAAACAACCGCCTGGTCGATGGTCTCCAGCAGCTTCAAGCTCACGCTGTCTGCCTGCTCCGCTGCGGACACCAGGCCGGTCTTGACCGCCTTGGCCTCCTGCCGGTCGAAGCACTCGTAGAGCAGCTCGGTCTTGAACAGCACCTGCGCCAAGGTCAGCTGCGCCGCCGTCACCGGCTGGCCGGTGGTCACCGCCAGGGCGAACTGCTTCACTGCCGCCACCTCCTGGGGATCTGCCTCCAGGCGCTGGCTCTCCACACCGAACAGTCCCTTCTTGGTGGTGGCGGTCACCCAGCCCTGATCCACCATCCACTGGTTCACCTGATCAGAGAATGCCTGGGCGCCCTGCTTGAGCATCATCACCAGCAACCCCCGCATAGACTGGTCGGCCGCTCCGGCGATGGACTGGTACAGCCCCGCCAGATACGCCCGTTCCTCCGGTACTGGCTGCCCCAGCACGCAGCGCTCTCCATCCCAGGTGAGACTGCCGCACTCCTCCAGCTCGTACAGCCCCAGCGCCACCAGGCCGGCCAGGTAATTGCTCTGGAACAGGTGATTCTGCTTGTTGACGGACACCGCCAGCAGGGCGTAGCG
>ERZ827150.4167-NODE-4167-length-13026-cov-5.281860_pt1 | contig 13026 bp, 7 predicted proteins | sample MGYA00519779_ERZ827150 | MGnify/ENA primary metagenome ERZ827150 (study PRJEB31778, sample SAMEA3449267) | human gut metagenome | biome: human gut; feature: human-associated habitat; material: faeces | place: United Kingdom | collected 2010/2012 ...
TGCGAAAGTAGGAGGTAAATGCCTCTTATGAGTAACATTTACCTCCTACCCGATTCATGATTTCTGTATCATTTACTTCTGGCATTCCTTGCAAGGAGTCCAAGGCTTCAACTGCTTGAAGAAGTCGTTGCCCTTATCATCTACGAGGATGAATGCAGGGAAGTCCTCTACGGTAATCTTCCAGATAGCCTCCATACCGAGCTCTGGGTACTCTACGCACTCGATGCTCTTGATAGAACTCTTAGAGAGAACGGCAGCTACACCACCGATAGTACCGAGGTAGAAACCACCATGCTTCTTGCAAGCCTCTGTAACAACATCGCCACGGTTACCCTTGGCAATCATTACAAGGCTAGCGCCATGATCCTGGAACTCATCTACGTATGGGTCCATACGGTTGGCTGTGGTAGGTCCCATAGAGCCACATGGATAACCCTCTGGAGTCTTGGCTGGACCTGCATAGAGGATAGGGTGGTTCTTGAAGTACTCAGGCATCTCCTCGCCTGCATCCAGACGAGCCTTGAGCTTAGCGTGAGCGATGTCACGAGCCACGATGATGGTACCCTTCAAGTTAACACGGGTGCTTACAGGATACTTGCTCAACTCAGCACGAACTGCGTCGATACCCTTGTCGAGGTCAATCTCGATACCCTTGGTACCCTCACCAGGGTTACGGAGCTCCTCAGGAATCAACTCTGTTGGGTTCTCATCCATCTTCTCCAACCAGATACCGTCCTTGTTGATCTTAGCCTTGATGTTACGGTCGGCAGAGCAGCTTACACCCATACCGATAGGGCAGCTTGCACCATGACGTGGCAAACGGATCACGCGGATATCGTGAGCGAGATACTTACCGCCGAACTGTGCACCCAAGCCAATCTTGTGAGCCTCTTCGAGGAGCTTGTTCTCCAAGTCGATGTCACGGAAAGCACGACCCGTCTCATCGCCTGTTGTAGGCAACTCATCGTAGTACTTGATAGAAGCCAACTTCACGGTGAGGAGGTTCTTCTCAGCTGAAGTACCACCGATAACGAAGGCGATGTGGTAAGGAGGACATGCTGCTGTACCCAGACTCTTCATCTTCTCTACGAGGAATGGGAGCAATGTGCCCTCGTTCTGGATAGTAGCCTTGGTCATTGGGTAGAAGTAGGTCTTGTTGGCAGAGCCACCACCCTTAGCTACCATCACGAAGCGGTACTCGTCGCCCTCTGTAGCCTCGATATCAATCTGAGCAGGAAGGTTGCAACGGGTGTTCACCTCATCATACATGTTGAGAGGAGCGTTCTGAGAATAACGGAGGTTGTCCTGTGTAAAGGTGTTGTATACACCCAGGCTCAAAGCCTCTTCATCCTCGAAGTCGGTCCATACGCGCTGACCCTTCTCACCGTGGATGATAGCAGTACCTGTATCCTGGCAGAATGGGAGGATGCCCTTCACGGCAGTCTCTGCATTGCGGAGGAACTGGAGTGCTACATACTTGTCGTTCTCAGAAGCCTCTGGGTCGCTGAGAATCTTAGCTACCTGGAGGTTGTGCTCACGACGGAGCTTGAACTCTACGTCGTGGAAACCCTGCTGTGCCAGCAAAGTAAGAGCTTCCTTAGAAACCTTGAGGATAGTCTTACCCTCGAACTCTGCTGTACTTACGCCTTCCTTAGAGATAAGGCGATACTCTGTCTTGTCCTCTCCAATCTGGAACATTGGAGCATACTTAAAATCTGGAGTTTTTGCCATAATGTTTTTTGTTATTTTAAACTGTTGAAATATTCAAGTCTAATTAATTCTCGTATTCTATTTCCTGGTCGAGGCTGTCGACGAAGTTGCGGAAAACCTCTTCCTCCACATCGCCCATGGCAAATTCTTTCTCAGCATCCTTTCGGATTTCTGCTATCCATGAGCGGCGTGCCTTGATATAATCTTCGTGTATGCGGTTGGCATCTTCGAGTGTGATGTCACTGATGCCGTAGTAATCGCAGATCATCTGGTAGGTCCATGCCCACTGGTAGTCGCGATAGTTGGCATTGATTTCTTCAAACCGGTCGAGCAACTGTTCTATATTCTCGATAGTTCCTTCCTTCACATCCCTAACAATGCCTTCTTCTTCAGAAACCGGGAGTAGGAGTCCCGAAAGATCATCCCAATCGCCCACGCCGACATGGCTGGCTGGAGGGGTGATGGCTGGGTCGCGCTTCAGTACACGCTTCAATACGGCACCCATGTAGATGCGGAGGGCGATATCATAATATTTGATGCCCTTGTGGAGCGATGAAGCCGGTATGATATATTCGTGATAGAGATACTGCGAAACATTATCGCCCGTTACCTCGCGCAGGTTTTCAAGAATCTTCTTACCCTTCAGTATCTCGCCAACAGAATAAGGTGAAAGCCAGTCGAAGTTGACGATGCTCTTGCGGTTCTCCATAGCACGGAGATCACGCTTAGGCCATTTCTTGATATCGCGGTACAGACCTACGGTAGTGATGTTTCTGCCCGGGATGAGGAACATCTTGTCGCCATCGGCAATGAGGTAGGCGAAAGGCAGGTTGCGGGTGTTAGGGTGATGCATCAGCTTGCCGAAGCATACTGAGAAGGAACCCAGAGTGGCTGGCATCAGGAGATAAGCACCGCTGGCTGTCTTGGAACCGCGCTCCAGAATGCCCCAGTGCATAGGTCCCATCTTGTAGGCATGGTTGCTGAAGTTGGTGGCAGAACCGGCGTTATAGAAAGAGAACATGCCTCCGATAAGCAGACTGCTCTTATGATGAGAAGCGGTGAAAGGACCGCAGAAGGCTGCACAAGCCTCGCCATTGCTCATATAGGAGTTGGCGAAGAATACGGAGGCTGATGCGGTAAAGCCGTTAGACAGCTGGCAGGCTTCGCCTACGAAGCAATCCTGTATCTTTACGCTGTTGATGACGCTGGCGCCTTCAGCGATGATGCTGTTTTCTGTAATAACGCCTGTGCCGATATATACGTTGCCATGCACAGAGCCCAATAGCGTACAGTCGCTCAGACGGGAAGCACCGTTCACTTCGCAGTAATCATTGATTACGCAGTTGGTAATCTCCTTGGTATTGATGATCTTCACATTGTTGCCAATCTGGCCCCGATCCGGCATCTTGTTGTCGATGTCGGTCTTGATGAGCTGGCGTATTTTCTCCTTCATTTCCTTGTCAGGGAAATACTTCACCATGAAGGCTGCCAGCTGGCTGTTTAGATCGCTGAAGAGGATTACGTTGCCTTCGCCCACCTCGTTGAGTACGCTCACAAGATTTCCTTCGCCGTAAGTAGCTCCCTCGGTGGTTTCCATGGTCGAGATGTTTGAGATGTAGCAATCATCGCCAATGGTATAGTTGTTGATGAAATTGCCTACGTTTTCTATCAGACAGTCGTCGCCTATGGTTACATTGCGCAAGGTGGCATTGTTGATGCCCGAATGCTTTACGAAGCCCTGGCTCACCTCCACGTTCTTGTTGAAGGATCCGATGTTTATTTCGCCATAGAGCATCACGCGGTGCATGAAGTTGGGCTTGAAATCTTCTGATACATTGACTGAGGTCCAGTCTTCGGCCCAGCAGTCGTTATGTTTAAGCACCTCGATTTCCTCGGTGGTTAAAGGTCTGTAATCATTCATAACTTACTTGTTATTGATATTTATGTTCTTACTCATAATCCTGGTACAGGAAGTCGTTGTATGGATACTTCTGTACGTGCAACTCTCTTACTTTCTTGTAGAGTATCTCGCGGAATTCGTCGATGTTCTCCTTGTTCTTTGCCGAGATGAAGAGGCAGTCCTCATTGAGTTTTGCCATCCAGGTTTTCTTCAGGTCTTCCAGCGGGATGTTCTCTTTCTCCATCGGTGTGAGGTCGTCTTCCTCTTTTTCTACCCATGAGTAGTTGTCTATCTTGTTGAAGATAATCATCGATGGCTTATCGGCGCAATCCAGTTCCTTGAGCGTATTCTCTACTACCTGGATCTGCTCTTCGAAGTCGGGATGTGAGATGTCTACTACGTGCAGAAGGAGGTCGGCCTCGCGTGTCTCGTCAAGGGTACTCTTGAATGAGTCGACCAGGTCGGTTGGCAATTTGCGGATGAATCCTACGGTATCGGCAAGGAGGAACGGCAGGTTGTCTACCACCACCTTGCGTACGGTGGTGTCGAGGGTGGCAAAGAGTTTGTTCTCTGCAAACACCTCGCTCTTGCTGAGCAGATTCATGATGGTAGATTTACCTACGTTGGTATAGCCCACCAGTGCCACGCGCACCATTCTGCCTCTGTTTTTTCGCTGTGTAGTCTTCTGCTTGTCGATTTCTGCCAGTCGCTCTTTGAGGAGACTCATTCTGCCGAGGATGATACGGCGGTCCATCTCGAGCTGGGTCTCACCCGGTCCACGCAGACCAACAGATCCCTTACCGCCACCCGATCCTGAACCACCACCCTGTCGTTCCAGGTGAGTCCAGAGTCTTTGCAGACGAGGGAGCATATAGCGGTATTGCGCCAACTCTACCTGGGTTTTAGCCGCAGCGGTTTGCGCACGCATGGCGAAGATATCGAGGATGAGTGAGGTGCGGTCCAGAATCTTCACCTGCAGTTCCTGTTCGATGTTACGGATCTGTTTGGCAGAAAGCTCATCATCAAAGATGACCATACCTACTTCTCTATCTTCCTCTTCTTCGTTTTTGATATATTCTTTGATTTCTTCGAGTTTACCCTTACCCACATAGGTGGTCTGGTTAGGAGAAACCACCTTCTGCGTGAATCGCTTTACGGTGACAGCCCCCGCAGTATCGGCAAGAAATTCCAGCTCGTCGAGATATTCTTTTGTCTTGGCTTCGTCCTGTGTCTTGGTAATCAGACCCACGAGTACAGCGGTTTCCGCCTTGACTTCTGATATTACAAATTCTTTCATCTATTTTCTTTATCTATATAATAATGTGAAAAGATAGTGCAAAGATAGTGTAAAATACAGAGAAAACAAAATATAGCATTAATATTTTAACTTTTTTATTAATGTGGCAGAAAATATTCAAAAGACACAAAATGCATAGCTGTATTTTAGCCACAACAGCTCACAAATGGTCTTTTTGATGCGCAAAAATTGTAAACGTTTACGTGGTTTTTTGCATAAAAAATCGAGATTTATTTGATTTATATCAATATTTGTCTTAATTTTGCACCCAGAAAAAGAATTGATTTTCAAAAACGATAAAATCATAACTACATAAAAAACACAAACTGCTGAAACATTCAAAAACTTCAAAGGCCTCGACGCGATGTCGGGGCTTTTTGTTTTCTTCTCATCTAAAGGCTTTTCTTACCATTTATTTTTCCTCGTTTTTGTCTCTTTTTCGTTAGATTTTACGAAAATGGATGCTTTTTGAACAAAAAGTATACTCTTTTCTCTGCAAAATAACTTATCTTTGCATGCGGTTTTGTTGTATGCAGCAGTAACTGGAGTAGTATGCCGGCTATACTGCTGTAGCATCATAGAGAAGATTATAAATCAACCTAACAATAAAATGAAAATGAAGCAAAAAGTTTGTATTGCTAGTATTTTGTTGCTCGGCACGGTTTGTGCGAAAGCCAACAATTATAAAGTAAGTTCACCTGACGGCAGATTGGCGGTCAAGGTGGAATGTGTAGACGGAAAGGCTTTCTATTCGGTAGAGCTGAATGGCAAGCAGATGCTTAAACCTTCTGCCTTGGGACTGGTAGCCAACTATGGCGACTTCTCCCAGCATCTTACCATGGGTGCGATGAAAGGAACAGAGAAGCATCTTTCTTACGACATGACCCGTATCAAGAAAAGCCACATCGAAAAGGATGTTTATGAGGCTACCATCGGATTCCTCAATGCCAAGAAGGATTCCATGACCTTGCATCTCCATGTAAGCAACAACGATGTTGCCTACAAATATGAGATGATCCGTCCGAAGAAGAATAACCCTAAGTCGGTGATTATATATAATGAGGTGAGCGGTTTCAATTTCCCTGAGCAGACCACCACTTTCCTCTGCCCTCAAATCGGTCCGATGACTGGTTGGGAACGAACCAAACCATCTTACGAAGAAGAATATACTCCGAATGCTCCGATGACAAAGAAGTCGCAGTTTGGTATGGGCTATACCTTCCCTTGTCTCTTCAAGGTGGGTAATGACGGTTGGGCATTGGTCAGCGAAACAGGAGTATCGAGTGCATATCCAGCCAGCAGACTTTCTGATTATGATGCAGCGAAGGGATATACGGTAGCTTTCCCTCAGAAAGGTGAAAACAACGGAATCGGTTCAGAATATGCCGGTATACTTTTGCCGGGCGAAACACCATGGCGTACCATCACCGTTGGCACCACATTGGCTCCTATAGTAGAAACTACCATCCCTTACGATGTGGTAGAACCTCTGTATGAGCCAACTCAGCAGTATAAGCCTTCACGCTATACCTGGAGCTGGCTGATCTGGCAGGATGAGAGTATCAACTATGATGACCAGGTGAAGATGATAGATGTTGCTGCGGCTCAGGGCTATGAGGCTATCCTCGTAGACAACTGGTGGGACCAGCGCATCGGTCGTGACAAGATTGAGAAATTGGCTCAGTATGCCAAGAGCAAGCAGGTTAGTCTGATGCTCTGGTATAATTCGAATGGTTTCGAGAATGATGCTCCACAGACTCCACGTCAGATTATGAACAATTCCATCGCCCGCAAGAAGGAGATGGCTTGGATGAAGAAGATAGGTATTGTGGGAATCAAAGTTGATTTCTTCGGTGGTGACAAGCAGGAGACGATGAAACTCTACGAAGATATTCTGAGCGATGCCAACGATTATGGTCTGGAGGTGATCTTCCACGGTTGTACCATGCCTAGAGGTTGGGAGCGCATGTATCCTAACTATGTTTCCAGCGAGGCAGCATTGGCTTCAGAGAATGTATATTTCACCGATTATCATGCCAAAAAGGAGGCTTTCGAGATGACGATGCATCCGTTCTCAAGAAATGCTGTAGCCAGCTTCGACTGGGGTGGCGTGATGATGAACAAATATCTTTCAAGAGATAACAAGAGCCGCCATCAGCGCTATACAAGTGATGTCTTCGAGATGGCAACCGCTATCACCAATCAGAGCAGCGTAAACTGTGTTTGTCTCTATCCTAACAATCTTCAGGATGTTCCTCAATGGGAATTGGACTGGTTGAAGGGCTTGCCTACAGCATGGGACGATGTGAAGTTTATCGCAGGATATCCTACGAAGTATGCGGTTGTAGCCCGTAAGGCGTCTCAAGAGAACGGCTCTGGTGCAGCAATCAATAACGGAAAATGGATTGTCGGTGGTTTGAATGCTACAGACAAGCCGCTCACCCTGACCCTCAATCTGCCTATGTTCGCTGGCAAGACTGTGGAATATCTTACCGACCAGCCAAAGAAACAGGGTGAGAAGTTCTACACTTCGGTAAAGAAGACCTTGAAAGTAGGCAAGAATGGTAAGGCAAAGGTTGTGATTCAGCCAAATGGCGGTATTATCATCAATTAGAATGCTGTTCATCGCCGGTAATGAATCCGCAGAAACAATACATAATAAATAAAAAGGGGTGATTACAAAATCATCCCTTTTTTCGTCTTAAAACTAAATTAAAAACTAAACGAATAACAATAATGATGACAGCAAACTACAGCAGAAAGTGGATGATGGCAGGTCTTCTTGCTTTTTCTGCCTTTACCTCCCCAGTCATGGCACAGCACAATGGACTGGTAGATATGAGCCACAGCAAGGAAGCCCGAATGGTAAATATGCCTTTGGGAAGTACCCGTTGGACAGGCGGTTTTTGGGGTGGCCGATTCAAGGTCTTTTCAGAAACCTCGCTTTGGGATATGTGGAAAACCTGGGATACACCCGAGGTATCGCACGGCTTCCGTAATTTCGAGATTGCGGCGGGCGATGCTGAAGGCGAACATTGGGGACCTCCTTTTCATGATGGCGATATGCATAAATGGCTTGAGGCATGTGCTTCGGTTTATGCAGTAACCCATGATCAGAAACTAGATGCCCTGATGGATCGCTTTATTGCCGAAGTAGCTAAGGCACAGCGTGCCGATGGTTATATCCATACCCCTGTGGTGATAGATGAGCGCCATAAGGGCATCGATACGCATGCTCTCAAAGACCGGAAAGATGAAGCCGAAATCGGTATCACAGTAGGAGGAAAAGATGAGAAAGGAGCCTTTGCCAGCCGTCTCAACTTCGAAACCTATAATCTGGGACATCTGATGACTGCCGGTATCGTACATTGGCGTGCCACAGGCAAGAAGACACTCTTCAACTGTGCACTCAAGGCAGCCGATTTTCTCTATGATTTTCTGAAGAACCAGCGCGATGAGTTGGCGCGCAATGCAATCTGTCCTTCTCATTATATGGCAGCTTCAGAGATGTACCGTGCTACCGGTGACAAGCGTTATCTGGAACTGGCAGAGGGATTGATAGCCATTCGTGATGAAGTGAAGAATGGTGAAGATCACAATCAGGATCGCCATCCTTTCCGTGAGCAATATGAGGCGATGGGGCATGCGGTGAGAGCCAACTATCTCTATGCGGGTGTAGCTGATCTCTATGCCGAAACAGGCGAGAAGCAACTCATGAAGAATCTGTCCAGTATCTGGGATGATATCACCTATCGCAAGATTTATATCACAGGTGGATGCGGTGCCCTCTATGATGGTGTGTCACCTGATGGAACCACTTACGATCAGCCTAGCATTCAGCAGATTCACCAGGCATACGGCAGAGCATATCAGTTGCCAAACGAGACTTCGCATAATGAAACCTGTGCGCAGATTGGTAATATCTTCTTATCCTGGCGTATGCTCGAAACCACAGCTGATGCCCGCTATATGGATATGGTAGAAAACGAACTCCTGAATGGAGTCTTGCCGGGCATTTCGCTCGATGGTACCCGATATTTCTATACTCAGGCCCTGCGCCGTACGGGCGATTTCCCTTATGTGATGCGCTGGCCGAAAACCCGCCAGAAGTATATCAGTTGCTTCTGCTGTCCACCTAACACCCTTCGTGCACTTTGCGAAGCGCAGGAGTATGCTTATGCCGTGAAAGGGGATACTTTGTGGGTGAACATGTATGGTGATAATCATCTGAAAACAAAGGATGTTGATATGGAGATGACTTCAGGTTATCCTTATGATGGCAAGGTTTCCATTCGCATCAACAAGGCTAAGAATATCAGAACCTTGATGCTCCGCGTGCCGGGAGAGGGTAGATATGAGGCGATTTCTGCTACTGATTCAAAAGGCAGACAGACTGGTTGGAAGAAGGGAACCCTCGTAGAACGAACATTTGATATGAAACCTCGTCTGGTGGAGGCTAACCCTTTGGTTGAAGAGAATAAGAACCAGATAGCCGTGATGCGCGGACCTATTGTCTATTGTTTGGAAAATGTGGATATCGATGCTTCTTCTGTTCCTGCTTCCTGCAAAGATAAGTATGGTAGGGTAAGCGTGAATGATATCGTGATTCCTGCTGATATCCAATGGACTGAAGTAAAAAAGACGATCGACGGTCACGAGTTTGTTGCGCTCCAGGGGGAGGCGCTGCTTGCTGAAAAGGGAACTGCAGCATCCTGGCAGAAGAACCAGCTTTACCGTACACTTGCTCCTGCCCAGAAAAAAGTAAATGTTACGCTCATTCCTTATTATGCCTGGGATAATCGGGGTAGTGATGTGGAAATGTCGGTTTGGCTTTCAGTTAGAAAATAATTTTTTTTAGTTATGAAATTAAGAAGAATCCTATTGCTGGGAATGCTGGGCTTCAGCCTCGCTCTCTCTGCAGAAAATAAGAAGATAGGCTATGTGCAAGTATCACCAGATTCTTCTCTCGCTGATGCGGTTCGCAAGGCTCGCGAGATGAGAAGATTGGGACAGGCAGATTCGGTAGTAGTTAAAATGCAGGCGGGGCAATACCGACTCTATGAACCTCTGGTGCTCCGTCCGGAAGACAGTCATCTCTGTTTTGAGGGAACGCCTTCGGTAAAGCATTCGGCAGGTACGGTACTTACAGGAGCCGTACCTGTTACCGGATGGAAGAAACAGGGCAGATATTTGGTGGCTGATGTGCCTGATTTCAATGGATGTCCTATGAATTTCCGACATCTCTGGGTGAATCACTCGCGGGCTGATAGGGCACGTGGCGTGAGTGATTTCAATCAGATGCCGCGCATCAGATGGGTAGACAAGAAGAAACGCGTCATCTGGGTTCCGGCTTCTGCTGTTCGTCAGCTTCTGACGGGTGCTAAGGATAAGGCGGGTAACAGCATCATCCGACCGGATGCAAGATATGCAGAGATGACGCTGCATCAGATGTGGGAGGTAAGTTATCTGCGCATCAGAAACATCCGTATTCAGGGCGATTCTGCTGCCATATCTTTCCACGATCCTGAGGCTAAGATTCAGTTTGAACGTCCTTGGCCTTCACCTATGTATAATTGTGAGCACAATTCTCCTTTCTTTATCTCGAATGCGCTGCCTCTTCTGGATAAACCGGGCGAATGGTATCATGATATCCGTACGCATAAACTGTATTATATGCCTAGGAAAGGGGAGCGTATGGATGTTGCGGCGCCGGCTTTGGAAACGTTGGTGAAATTCGAGGGAACCAGAGAAAAAATGGTGGATGCTGTTACTTTCAGAAATGTAAACTTTGAAGTTACAACATGGAACCGCCCTTCTTACAAGGGACATGTACCTTTGCAGGCGGGAATGTTCATTACCGAAGGTTACAAACTGCGCCCTAGTATCGACCGTGTGAACAACCATAAACTAGATAATCAGGATTGGCTTGGCAGACCCGCTGCTGCTGTTGAATTGCGCTATGCAAGCAGAGCGGTTTTCGATTCATGCTCTTTTGGACATCTGGGTGGCGATGGTCTCGATTTTGTTGAGGGTTGCCGGGATGGAGCAGTACTTAGCAGCACCTTCGAAGATATAGCGATGAATGGATTGGTATGTGGCAGCTTTTCGCCTGCCGGTCTGGAGACGCATCTGCCTTATCGTCCGCAGGATTTGCGTGAGGTGTGCAGCGGACTGCATGTCAGGAACTGCGAGTTCTCTGATGTTACAAACGAGGAGTGGGGTACCTGTGCTATCGCTTTGGGTTACGTCAGCCGCATGAACATCGAACATAATTATATTCATGATGTCAGTTATTCGGCTATCAGTATGGGATGGGGTTGGAATCGCGATTTGGTTGTGATGCATGATAATCGCATTCATGCCAATCTTATCGAGCGCTATGCTGCCCATATGTACGATTGCGCTGGCATCTACACACTTGGCAACCAGCCAAACACGGTTATTTCAGAGAATGTAGTGCGGGATATCTTCCATCCTTCCTACGTACACGATCCTCATCATTATTTCTATCTCTATACTGATGAGGGTTCTTCTAATATTCTCCTGAAAGATAACTGGACGCCAGAAGAGAAATTCCTGAAAAACGCCTGCGGTCCTAATAATGTCTGGCAGAATAATGGTCCGCAGGTGGCTGATGAAATTGTGAAGAAGGCAGGGAAAATAAAGGAGTAGGGATGAAGTGAAAAATAAAAACAGCTGTCTTTGCTAATTAGAAAGTTCAAGGTTCAAAGTAAAAAGCGTATGAAATTTATCGGAATATGGATGGTCAGTATGATGCTGCCATCTGGATTACATGCAGCCACATGGCTGAAGAATCTGAAAGTGGAATATCGGAATACTCCACTGGCAGTAGGTGTCATGCATCCTCGGTTTGCCTGGCAGATGGAGGTTGATGACAAAAGTAGAGGAAATCTGCAGAGTGCTTACCGGATATCTGTTATTGATGAAACGGGTAAGGAAGTCTGGAATACGGGTAAGGTGAAAAGTACCGAATCGCTAGGCATACAGTATGCTGGCGAATCGCTTCGCCCTTCTACCCGCTACCAGTGGCATCTTACAGTCTGGAATCAGAAAAACGAAGAGCTGCAGGCTTCTTCTGCTTTTGAAACAGCCTTGGTGCTGGGTACAGACTATAACCATCCTGTCGCGACAGCCGGAAAAGGAACATATCTGGCTTGGGAAGGTGCTAAATGGACAGGAAGAGGCAATGCTCCCGTGATGTTCTATGCCCCTTATTTCCCAACCTTCCGACTTCATTACGAACTGCAACTCGATAAGAAATCGAAGTCAACAGCAGCTTCCTTCATCTTCGGTGCCAACGATCCCCGACTGATGGATCGCAATAAGAATCTCTTAGGGGTATCCAATGCGAAGGATTCTTCTTATATCCGCGTAGAACTTGATATTGCGCCTCTCAGAAAGTCGAAGCCTGCCCGTATCAATTTCTATCGTCGGGGCTACAAGGTTGGCGAGACGGATGCCGCACCTTTGGTTTCCTACGATATTCCTGCTGCGGTTATCAACAGGCAGAACCAGTATGCTGCCCATCAGATAGATATTTCGATGGATACCGGTGCGGCAACTCTCTTCCTGGATGGAAAGGAAATTGTTGGTGAAAAGGTAGAAATCGATACTGATGGCAAACAGCATTCTGTAGGAAGTCTGATTCTGAATCCTACCGGAGAACAGGGTAATAACTATATTGCCTATCCGATGCTAGTCGATTGGGGATATTACGTGGCTAAAGGTCAGAAGGCAACTTTCAGTCATATTGAGGTAAGAAACTTTAAATCGCCTCAGAATGTGGTAGCTGCTCCTTTACAGCAACTCTCTGCCAGCCAGCTCTCTGCCAACCAACTCTCTGCCAACCAACTCTCTGCCAATCAGCTCTCTGTAGATGGAAAGAAAGAGGGTGCGCTTGGCATCTTTGCCTTTAAGGAGAATACTGCGCCTATGCTTCGTACAGAGTTCGCTACCTCCGGCAAAAAAGTCAGAAAAGCCCGTCTTTATGCTACTGCCCGCGGAATCTACGACATCTATATAGATGGTAAGGCAGTAAGTAAATAGGGTGTCCAGTTCTCTGTTCTTAAAAACAAGCTGGAAACATCCCTGTTAATTG
>ERZ827150.4170-NODE-4170-length-13008-cov-3.183818_pt1 | contig 13008 bp, 10 predicted proteins | sample MGYA00519779_ERZ827150 | MGnify/ENA primary metagenome ERZ827150 (study PRJEB31778, sample SAMEA3449267) | human gut metagenome | biome: human gut; feature: human-associated habitat; material: faeces | place: United Kingdom | collected 2010/2012 ...
ATTTCGCGCCACAAGAACAGAATAGCCATTAATTAGAGAAGATGAATAACGAGATTATCCAGAAGCTGGAGCACGAGCGGATCGCGCCTCTGCTTTTCCATTACGCCATCCCCGCTATCATCGGTACGATGGTCAACGCGCTTTATAACATTGTCGACCGTATTTTTATTGGACAGGGTGTTGGCCCTATGGCCATCTCGGGCCTGACGCTTACCTTCCCGATCCTGCTTTTCTTGCAGGCCTTCGGTATGTTGGTAGGTGCGGGAGCGGCTACACGGATCTCCATCCATTTGGGGCGCAAGGCGCACGAGACGGCTGAGCATGTCTTGGGCAACGCCTTGACCCTGACGCTCATTATCAACCTGGCGACGATTCTTCCCTGTATGATTTTCATGGAGGAGCTGTTGCTGCGTTTCGGAGGTAGCGAGCAGACCTTACCTTATGCGATGGATTATCTTTATATCGTGATACCGGCCAATTTCTTCGCCAATCTGGCGTTTAACTTCAATGCGGTCATGCGTGCTTCGGGTTATCCTAAGAAGGCGATGGTCACGATGATGCTGGGTGCTATCCTGAATGTCATTCTCGATGCGGTGTTTATCTTCGGTTTTAATATGGGGATCCGGGGTGCCGCCATTGCGACGGCCCTTTCAATGATCGCTTGCGCCATTTTTGTCATGAGTCATTTTGTTGACCGGAAGAGTGTTATCCGTTTCCATCCGCGTTATTTCCGCCTGGAGGGACGGATTGTCTGGAACATCCTGACAATCGGTATCTCACCTTTTTCCATGCAGATGGCTGGTAGTCTGGTGGTCGTAATCATGAACCATTCGTTGAAGCGCTATGGAGGAGACTTGGCGATTGGCGCGAGTGGAATCATAACGAGTGTCGTCATGTTGATCGTTATGCTTATCATTGGCTTGGCGCAAGGGTCGCAACCGATCGTCGGGTTCAACTATGGCGCACGGCGGTACGACCGGGTTGAGGCGACGCTCAAGCTGGCTATCGGGATCGCCTCGGCGATCACTACGCTCGGCTGGATCATCAGCTTGCTTTTCCCGTCGGCGATCGTTAGCGCTTTTACTTCCGATCCGGAGTTGGCGCGCATTACCGACCGTGGCCTGGTCCTGACGATGGTGGCCTTCTTCGGTGTTGGGTCGCAGATCATCATCAGCCAGTTCTTTCAGAGTATCGGTATCGCCTGGAAAGCGATGTTCCTTAGTCTTAGTCGACAGATTATCTTTTTGATTCCCGGTATTTATTTATTGGGCGACCTTTGGGGGCTTGATGGCGTTTGGCTCTCGCAACCGGTTTCCGACTTCATCGCCGCTGTTACGGCCTGGATTTTTCTGGCGCATCATAAAAAAAGTATGCGAGCGAAAGTATCTGATTGAAATAACTCTTATCTTTGAGAATTGATAGATAATAATATAAGAGTAATAACTAAACCAGTCTAATTTATGAGGAAGATCATTTATTTTATCGCGATGGCCCTGCTTTGCTCAATGACCCTGACCCTGCAAGCGCAAGAGTCGAATGACAAAGCTGCAGAAAAAGCCGCTAAGAAAGCGGAAAAAGAGGCTAAAAAAGCTGCCGAGAAAGCCGCGCAAGAGGCCCTTTTCCAACAGGCCCTGCTGGCCATCAATAACAAGGACTTCGTGCTCGAGGCCGATCGTGTCGAGGGTAAACGAGGCCAGTTTGTTTACGTAAGCTCGAACACCAATTTTGTGGCTGTCAAGGATGATGAGGCAACCGTACAGCTTGCCTTGAATGGCGCCTTCTCGGGGCCCAATGGTGTCGGTGGCATTACCGTCGAGGGTAAGACTTCGAAAGTGGAGATCGAGCAAGATAAAAAAGGTAACGTCTCTTTCAGCATGATGGTACAGGGCGTAGGTATTTCCGCCCAACTGACCTTCCGTATGACCAAGGGATCGAACGAGTGTACCGCTACGATCCTGCCGAACTTCAACAGTAATCGTATTTCCTTCACCGGAAAGATCCTGCCCACGGCGCAATCAACCGTGTTCAAGGGACGGGCGCTTTGAGAGGCGTGATAGGAACTTGACTTTATCCATTATTCTCTAACATAAAATTTAAATCACATGAAAAAACATTACTTTTTAACCTTAATGGCCTGCGCTTTATGTAGCATGAGCGTAGAGGCACAAGTTCAGTTTTCTACCCAAACAATGGGACCCGGAAATGTTTTAGACCCGGCTTTGGTAGCCAGACAGGGGAAATTTTTGCCACAAAAGACCAGCGGACTTTTGCGGAGTGCGGAGAACCAACTGTTGCCTGATAGTATATTGTATCCCAACGAGGTCGGTGGATACAATAAGGATATATACACTTATACGGATGAAGGATGGGTTTCATTACGGCGGACGATACAGTGGAATTACTCATTGGATGACTATACGGAATCTCAAAATGAATATGAATACGACACGCATGGCAATATCATTCGTCAGGACCTCAATTACATGGATGGAACTGGAAGTCACACGATCAATAAGAATACTTACGATGAGCAAGGGCGCTTGCTGAGCGTATCTGGCGTGACGGAGAATCTCGATGGTTCCTTTATTCGTTCGTATGATAAATATGAGTACGACGGGAACGATTACGTCTGCAATGGTTGCGACAGTACTTTCTCGGTGGATGGCGCTTTTCTTAGTGTCTCTTATAGTAAGGACGAATATCATTACGATGATGCGGGCAATAACACAAAGATTATTTGGTATTCTATGGCGGATTTGGATGCGGATGGTGTACAAGATACTTGGTATCCTTGGTATGTTTTTGAAAATGATTACGATGCTCTAGGTTTGTGTTTCTATAGCTCGACTAGCTGCTATGATTTCGATGGCAAATTGACTAACGAAGCGAAAACCGAGACGGTCTACTCGGATGACAGTGGATTGTATTACATATCTACGACCAGTTACAGGTTTTTGAATACGTACGTGGATGAATGGAGCGAGACTTACGTGGATCGATACGAGAAGAAAGCGGGCAATCCGGCGATCGAGTATGTTTCCAGTCTACAGTCGGACGGAACTTGGTCGGAACCCAAGGTACGCCAGATAATTTACTATCCTCAGGGCAGCGAGGTGGCCAATGAGACGATTGGCGAGAACTCCGAGCCTGCTTTCAAGGCCTATGCGGCGGACGGCTCTCTCGTCGTGACGACCAATGGGACGGCACACGTACAAGTTTTTGCTGTGACGGGCGCTTGCGTCTATAATGCTCCGGTCAATGGCATGACCGCGATCCGGAATTTGCCTGCGGGTATTTACATTGTGAAGGCAGGTAATGAAGTGCTGAAAATCAGCGTACGGTAGTCCTTATGATAATGTTTGATCGCCTTGCCCAGTTTCTTGAGGAAACGAGCAAGGCGATCAATATTTCTAGAGTTTGCTCCAGTAGTTTTGTTCTTATATTATCGTTTCTTGCGGCCACTTAATGGATCAGGTCGCTCGAACGGTATTCCTCCTCGAGATAGGTCTCAATGTGCCGTTTCTTTTTCTCCTCCAGGATCTCGTTGATCGCGATCAGGATACCGGTTTCCTCCACCTCGCCAAATTCGTGGTTGACGGCAGTGCCGAAGACGCGCATCTTGGGCGACAGGTTCATGTAGGCGTTGACCAGCGGTGGCACGTTGATACCGAACTTGCGCACTTCCTGATTAAGTACCTTATAGTTGTCGCGGAAGTTATCGTAATGGAACAGGCTCGCGAGCCGAGCTTCGTCCCGTTTGATTTGCAGGGGCACGATGGGTGTCACCAGCTGGTCAGGATCCGGGAAATGGAGGTTAAGGAAGTTGAGGATCAAGTCGCGCGCCTCAGTGTTGTACGTATTATACATCGTGACCTTACCGAAGAAATAGCGCAGTTTGGGATCGATCACCGTCAAGGCTCCCAATCCGTCCCACAGGTTGTCGAGGACAAAGAGACCTTTCGAGGCGGCCCGGGTAGATTGGTACTCGAGGGCGACAAACGAGCGGCCCAATTCGACGGTATAGGGTAAGATCTCGTCGACGAACTTAGGCGAGAAGTTGAAGAGGTGCGAGGTGGCGAGAATCGGTTTTCCCTGTTCGTCACGACGTGTGTCGGAACCGCAGATAAAGCGATAACCGCCCAGAATTTGTTCATCTTCCGGACTCCAGACAACCAATTGCCGATAGGCGCCGGGCATCGTATCGAACTCGTCGATATCGACCGGCTCGCCGGTTCCACCACCATAAAAACGAAAGGCGATTTCGCGCAGGCGTCCGATCTCGCGCATGACGTTAGGCGAGTCTTGTGCCGTGATGATATAGATCTCGTTGCTCGACTTGTTCGTGCTTCTCAAACGTTTCTCTTTTGTGAGTTCTGCCTTGAGCAGATTCCTGTCTATCGGATCAATAATGTTTTGCATATCTTATCAGAATCGTCTATTAGCATGGATGATTATAAACCAGAGTCTCGATCCGGCGAGCCCATTCAGCCGGCGTGTGTTCCTGGCTGAATGTTTGCCAGGGAATCGGCTTCAAGAAATGGATCTTGAATGTCTGGTTCTTGTTCTTGAACATCTCGTCGGCCAGGTAAAGCATCTCGATATTTGCCTTGATGCCCAGACGCTTGCGTATGTTGGCCAGGCGATAGAAGAAATTGGAGTTGTGTCCCTCGAAACGGACGGGAACAACGTCACGATGGTATTGCAGCGCCTTTTGTATAAAAGATTTCTTCCATTCGGGATCGCGGATAATCCCTTTGGTCTTACGCGAGCAAAGTCCCGCGGGAAAAGTGATAATCTGGTTGTCGGAACCGAAAGCCTCCTCGATCAATCGTGCGTTGTCGCGGCTTTGGGAGCCATGCTTGTTGATCGGGATGAAAATGTTCCTCAGGTTGGGAATGAAGAGCAACAGGTCGTTTACCAAATAACGGATTCGCCCGTCATAATGCTCGCCCAAAAAGGCGGAGAGACAGATACCATCCATTCCGCCAAGGGGATGATTGGAGGCGAAAATGTACCGGCCGTCTGTCGGGGGCAAGTTTTCCTTGCCATACACCTCGAGCCGCAGGCCGAACTCGCTGACTAGCGCTCGCATGAAATCGACACCTTCAATGTCCCGATAGCGAGATAAGATATCGTTGATTTCTTCTTGGTGAACAATACGGGTCAGATAGTTGATCGCGAACTCCGGAATCTTGGGCGCGACCTTCGGCGCCTTTGAGTAAAGCACCTGCTTGATATCAATCTGTAGAGTACTGCTATCTCCCATTTCTATCACTTAATCCGGGACAAAGATAAACCTTATAATTTATATATGCCCTTTTCTGTCCGACAAATTGCGATGGAAAATCTGAACACCTCGACCTGTTGATAACTTTTTCTTACTTTTCCAGTTTAATTCTTGGCTTGGATAGGGGGAATATGTAATTTTACCTCCCGAAAAATAGGTCATTTGTGTGCCTATCAAATCGCTATAGCGCATTATTTTAAGGATAAGTTTAACTGGTTGGCTGATGAAAGAGAATGAGAAAAGTTGTTATCATGTCCCTGTCATGTTGAGTGAGTGTCTGGAAGGGTTGGCGATCCGCCCGGAAGGCGTATATGTAGACGTCACTTTTGGTGGCGGAGGGCATTCCCGTGGCATTTTGAGCCATCTTGGTGAGCGTGGTTGTCTGTATGGTTTTGACCAGGACGCCGACGCGGAGCGCAACGTGCCTGATGACAGCCGTTTCGTATTCGTGAGAAGCAATTTCCGTTATCTTTATAATTTCATGCGCTATCATGGCCGTTTAGGCGAGGTGGATGGTTTGTTGGCCGACCTCGGTGTTTCTTCACACCATTTTGACGATGAGTCGCGTGGTTTCTCTTTCCGTTTCGATGGTGAGCTGGATATGCGAATGAACCGGCGAGCAGGCCGTACGGCAGCGGAGATTTTGAATACCAGCACGGAAGAGGCTTTGGCTGACCTGTTCTATCTGTATGGAGAGTTGAAGATCGCCCGTAAGATCGCCGCCGCGATCCTGAAAGCCAGGGATGAGCACCCGTTGCGGACGATTGAGGACCTGTTGACTGTCGTGAAACCCTTGGTTGGTCGTGGGGAGAAGGAAAAGAAAATCTTGGCCCAGATCTTCCAGGCCTTGCGTATTGAGGTGAATGATGAGATGCGTGCTCTTCGTGAAATGTTGGAGCAAACGACACGTGTCCTGAAGCCCGGAGGCCGTCTGGTCGTGATGACTTATCACTCACTGGAGGATCGCCTGGTGAAGAATTTCTTGAAAACCGGCAATTTTGAGGGGAAAAGCGAGCAGGATTTCTTTGGAAATGTGCGTAGTCCGTTCCGGTTGGTCAATAATAAGGTTATCGTCCCGTCCGAGGATGAGATTGAGTCGAATCCACGCTCTCGGAGCGCTAAATTAAGAATCGCTGAATTTATAGGGGATTAAAGATGAACGAGAATATAACAAACAGCAACAATAGCGATAAGAAAAAAGAACGTAAGATTACGTTGCTCTATATTTTGGGAGGAGGTATCCTGAAAGAGGATTTTATCCTGCGGCATACCCGTATGCTCGTATTGCTGGTCGTATTGGCCTTTTTCTTTATTGGCAATCGTTATACCTGTATGCAAAAATTACGGGAGATAGATCGCTTGCAGCAAGAGTTGCGTGATGCCCGTTTTGAGGCTCTTTCAATCTCGTCTGAGTTGACTGGTAATAGCCGGGAGTCGCAGATCGAGTTGCTGATAGAGGAGCAGGGCATTGATCTTGAAACCGCTAAAACCCCCGCTTACGAATTGTATGAATAAGATAAAGAACAGGATATTAAGCGATGAGTGAGGAAAATGAACAAAATAAGAATTTGCCGGGAAATGGACGAATCCTGTTCTACTATTTCGTGGTCGTATTGATGCTATGTTTCGTGGCGGCCGGTATCTTGATCTGTGCGTTCGATACCGCTTTCGTCGAGAAGGAGAAATGGCTTAAGGTGGCTGAAGAGCAAAAAAGGCCGAACCGTTTGATCCTGCCGGGACGAGGAAATATCTATTCCGCTGATGGGAAATTGATGGCGACAAGTGTTCCTCGCTATTATATGTATATGGATTTCAAGGCAGATGTTTTCGAAACAAAGACCACGAAATGGAATGGCCGGGATACGTTCTTGAATTCTAAGACCAATGGTGTGGATTCGTTGGCTGTTTATTTGTCGCGTAAATTGAAAGATCGTACATCGGCTGGTTATAAGGCTTATTTATTGAGAGGCTTAAAAAGCAAAAGCCGGCAATATCCAATTTTTGCGGGTAAGGTCTCTTATTCCGATTTGAAGGAGATCCAGAAATTTCCGTTCCTGCGTTTAGGCCGTTTTCGTAGTGGCTTTTATACGAAAGAGATGGTTCAACGCCAGAAGCCATTTGGTTCGTTGGCATCGAGAACGATTGGGGATATTTATGGCGAGATTGAGGAAGGCGGATTGACTAAAGGAAAGAATGGTTTGGAGTTGCAATACGATTCCTTGTTGAGAGGTGAGGCGGGATTAAGCTCCGTACGCCGTTTGGGTGGCGGTTGGACGAACGTTGTGGAGGTTGAGCCGACAGATGGTTGCGACATTAAGACGACGATTGATATCCATATTCAGGATATAACCGAGAAATCGCTGGTTGACAAGTTACGTGAGATTGACGCCGAATCGGGAACCGCTGTTGTCATGGAGGTCGCGACCGGAGAGGTTAAGGCCATAACTAATATGGCTCGTATTCGTGAAGGTGTTTATGCCGAGACGAAAAATCATGCGGTCGCTGATGAGACAGAGCCCGGATCGACTTTTAAGGTGGCCTCTATTATGGTAGCCCTTGATGATGGGGTTTGTGCGCCATCTGATACGGTAGACGTTGGTAATGGTGTGTTCATGTACAAGGGAGCCCGAATGACAGACCACAACTTGAATAGAGGTGGTTATGGACGGATATCGGTTGAGCAGGCGATTTGGTACTCTTCAAATATCGGTGTGGCAAAAACGATATTGAAGGGTTATGAGAATAATCCGCGCAAATTTGTGGAAGGTCTTTACCGGATTGGCATGAACGCTGATTTAAGACTGGAGATCCCTGGATCTGGACGTGCCAAGATCCGTATGCCGGGAGATACGCTTAACTATTGGTCCAAGACAACTTTGCCATGGATGTCGTTTGGTTATGAGACACAAATTCCGCCTATATATACGTTGGCGTTTTATAATGCTATCGCTAATGGCGGAAAAATGATGCGTCCGATATTCACGAAAGAGATCATAAAGGATGGAAAGACTATTCAGCATTTCTCTCCTGAAGTGATAAAAGAATCGATATGTTCCGATTCTACATTGGCGATCATACAAGATATGTTGTTGGGTGTGGTGGAAAAAGGAACAGGTAAGGCTGTCCATTCCGATATTATCCGTATTGCGGGTAAAACCGGAACAGCGCAGATCGCTTCAGGTGGTGTGTACCGGACTAGTGGACATCAAGTGGCGTTTTGTGGTTATTTCCCTGCCGATAACCCCAAGTATTCTTGTATCGTAGTTATCCGTCGTCCCAGAATTGGTTATCCTTCCGGAGGAACGATGTCTGGTGGAGTCGTAAAGGCTGTCGCTGAAAAGATTTATGCCAGCTATATGTTGTATGATGTCCGTGAGATGGAACGGGATTCTTTGGCGGTTCCACTTCCGCAAGTGAAAGGAGGCAATCGGGAAGCGGTTGAAAGTATTTTGGATGAGCTTGATATACCAACTGATGCGGATAGTTTGGAAACGATATGGACTTTTGCCCGTCTGAGCCAAGACTCGACCAAGATAGAGCTTAGAAACTTGGAAATTCATGATGGGACAGTACCTCGTGTCATCGGAATGGGAGCTAAAGATGCTGTATATCTAATGGAAAAAGCAGGATTACGGGTCTCATTATCCGGTGTGGGGCGTGTAGTCTCACAAAGCGTTTCACCTGGAGGGAAAGTCCATAAAGGACAAACCGTGTTATTAACTTTAAGGTAATTATGGATTTAAGAGAATTAATTAGAGCATTAGAAAACTCACGTCTGTCAGGCGATGCCCAGGTCGAGATTAAAGATATCCAATCTGATTCTCGACAGGTAACCGCAGGATCATTGTTTGTGGCTGTTCGTGGAACCGCTGTTGATGGACATGATTATATCGGGAACGCGATTGAAAAAGGAGCGGTTGCTATTGTTTGTGAGGAAATCCCCGAGGAATTAGCCAGCAAGCCGGTTTCCTTTGTGGAGGTAGGCGACTCCGCTACCGCTTTGGGAAAATTGATTTCCAGGTGGTATGGTGATCCTTCAGACAAGCTTATCTTAGTCGGTGTGACGGGAACGAATGGTAAGACTACGACCGCTACTCTTCTTTATGAGTTGTTCCGGAAATTGGGACATAAAGTTGGGCTTTTGTCGACTGTCTGTAATTATATTGATGGGGAAGCAATTCCTACGGACCATACGACTCCAGATCCTTTAACTCTTCATAGCTTATTGGCTCGGATGGTTGAGGCGGGATGTGAATATGCGTTCATGGAAGTCAGTTCTCATGCGATCGACCAGCGGCGTATCAGTGGCTTGTCGTTTAATGGTGGTATCTTCACGAACTTAACGCGTGATCATCTCGATTATCATAAGACCGTAGATAATTATCTGAAAGCAAAAAAGAAATTCTTTGATGATCTTTCGGATAGTGCCTTTGCCCTGACTAATCTGGATGATAAATCAGGGTTGGTAATGTTGCAAAACACGAAAGCGAAGAAGTTTACTTACTCATTGCGTTCGTTAGCCGATTTTAAAGCTAAGATCCTGGAATCCCATTTTGAGGGAACTGATCTTCTGATTAATGATAAAGAGGTGTTTGTTCATTTTACGGGTCGATTTAACGCTTATAACTTATTGGCAGTTTATGGTGCGGCTGTAGCGTTGGGAAAAACGCAAGATGAGATCCTGATTGCCATGAGTACGTTGTATCCTGTCGCTGGACGTTTTGAGACAATCCATTCTCCTTTGGGTTATACGGCAATTGTGGATTATGCCCATACTCCGGATGCCTTGACAAACGTGTTGAACTCGATTAATGAGGTTCTTGGAGGAAAGGGACGTGTCATAACGGTTGTTGGTGCCGGAGGTAACCGTGATAAGGGTAAACGGCCTTTAATGGCTAGAGAAGCGTTCAAATCGAGTGATCAATTGATATTGACTTCAGACAATCCTCGTTTTGAAGATCCCGAACAGATTATCCAGGATATGACGGCAGGGTTGACGCCAGAGGAAATGACACAGGTATTGTGTGTTACGGATCGGGCACAAGCCATCAAGACCGCGACCATGTTGGCTCAAAAGGGAGACGTTATCTTGATCGCGGGGAAAGGACATGAGGATTATCAAGAGGTAAAAGGCGTGAAACATCATTTTGATGACAGGGAACAAATACGTCAGATTTTCTCAACACAAAAGAGAGGATAAATTATGTTGTATTATCTGTTTAATTATTTAGATCAATTGGATATTCCCGGAGCTGGAATGTTTAAGTACATTTCATTCCGTTCAGGTTTGGCGTTGATCCTGTCCCTGTTTATTTCAACAGCCATCGGTCGCCGGATTATTGATCGTTTGCAATATCTCCAGATAGGAGAAACGATCCGAAATTTGGGACTGGAAGGACAAATGAGTAAGAAGGGAACACCTACAATGGGAGGCATCATTATTATCATCGCGATTTTGGTTCCAACGCTTTTGTGCGCTAAGTTGGGCAATATCTATGTCATCCTGATGTTGGTGACCACTATCTGGTTAGGTTCTTTGGGATTCGCTGATGATTATATCAAGGTTTTCCGGAAAAATAAGGAGGGAATGCACGGTAAGTTTAAGATTATCGGACAATTTGGTCTTGGTTTGATCGTCGGTCTGGTATTGTTCCTTAGTCCGGATGTCGTAATTCGGGAGAATATGGAGATTCGCCATGATAATGTTATTGAAGAGGTCCGTTATCATAAGAATGAGACAAAATCAACAAAGACGACCATCCCGTTTGTCAAGAACAATAATTTCGATTACGCGAGCTTGGTCTCTTGGGTTGGTGAATATAAGGAGGAGGCCGCATGGCTCATATTTGTTATAATGGTCATCTTTGTCGTGACTGCCGTTTCTAATGGCGCAAACCTGACTGATGGATTGGATGGTCTTGCGGCGGGAAGTTCGGCGATCATTGGTATGGCTCTTGGCATCTTGGCCTATATGTCTTCACACGTTGAATTCGCATCGTTCTTGAACACTATGTTTATCCCAGGTGCTGAAGAATTGGTGGTATTTGCGGCGGCGTTTATTGGGGCAACTGTTGGTTTCTTATGGTATAATGCCTATCCGGCCCAGGTCTTTATGGGTGATACGGGTAGTTTAACATTGGGAGGTATTATTGCTGTTTTTGCCATAATCATCCGAAAGGAGCTGTTAATCCCGATATTGTGTGGTATTTTCTTGGTGGAAAATTTGTCCGTGATCTTACAGACATTCTATTTTAAATATACCAAGAAGAAATATGGCGAGGGACGGCGGATCTTTAAGATGGCTCCGTTACATCATCATTTCCAGAAAGCGGGGAATGCAGGAATTAACGCTTTGATCCAAAAACCGATCAATGTCGTTCCGGAGTCTAAAATTGTTGTCCGGTTTTGGTTGATTGGCATAATTTTAGCTGTAATAACGATAGTGACATTAAAAATGAGATAAAATGGATAATAAGAAGATAGTCATATTGGGCGCTGGGGAAAGTGGTACCGGAGCGGCAATTTTAGCCCAGCAAAAGGGATTTGCGGTTTTCGTTTCCGATAAATCATCGATCAAGCCGAAATATAAGGAGATGTTGTCACAAAGAGGTATCCGTTGGGAAGAGGGACAACATACGGAAACGGAAATATTAGAAGCGGCAGAGATCATTAAGAGCCCGGGTATACCAGACAAGGCCCCGATTATCCAGAAAATAAAGGAAAAAGGAATCAATATTATATCCGAGATCGAGTTCGCCGGAAGATATACAAAGTCAAAGATGATTTGTATCACTGGAAGTAACGGTAAGACAACGACAACCATGTTGGTGTACCACATCTTGAAACAAGCGGGAGTCGATGTTGGATTAGCTGGAAATGTAGGTAATAGTTTGGCTCTGCAGGTCGCTGAGGATCCACATGCTGTTTATGTAATTGAGCTTAGCAGTTTCCAGTTGGATAATATGTATGACTTCAAGGCGGATATCGCTATATTGTTGAATATAACGCCAGATCATCTGGACCGTTATGATTACAAGATGCAGAATTATGTTGACGCAAAATTCCGTATCCTGCAAAACCAGACCAAAGATGATATGTTTATCTTTTGGAATGATGATCCGATCATTAGCCGGGAAATCGAGAAGCGACATCCTTCGGCTACTCTCTATCCTTTCTCCGAGAATTATTGTCCAGGTGTGAAAGGCTATACGAAAGACAAGAAATTTATAGTTGAAACCTCTAAAGGAATATTTACTATGGATCAAAATTTATTGGCATTAACGGGAACTCATAATCTTTATAACTCTTTGGCGGCAGCAATTGCGGCAAAATTGTTAGACATAAGAGATGAGAATATCCGGGCTTCTTTGAGTGACTTTGCGGGCGTGGAGCATCGTTTGGAGCGTGTTCTTCGGGTTCGTGGTGTTGAGTATATCAATGACTCAAAAGCGACAAATGTCAATTCTTGTTGGTATGCTTTACAAAGTATGACCACACCATTGGTCTTGATACTTGGTGGAACAGATAAGGGAAATGACTATTCTGAGATAGAGGCTCTTGTCAAGCAAAAGGTTCGTGCCCTGATTTTCCTGGGTGTAGACAACCGGAAATTACATGCCTTTTTTGATGGGAAAATCGACAAGATTGAGGATGCCAAGTCTATGGAAGAGGCTGTATCGAAAGCTTACCATTTGGCTCAAAAAGGGGATACGGTCTTGTTG
>ERZ827150.4173-NODE-4173-length-12996-cov-3.510162_pt1 | contig 12996 bp, 12 predicted proteins | sample MGYA00519779_ERZ827150 | MGnify/ENA primary metagenome ERZ827150 (study PRJEB31778, sample SAMEA3449267) | human gut metagenome | biome: human gut; feature: human-associated habitat; material: faeces | place: United Kingdom | collected 2010/2012 ...
AAGCACGAATAATACGGAAACGAGTGTTACGCGGTTCGATAACATCGTCGATATAACCGTATTGAGCTGCGTTATAAGGATTAGCGAATGCTTTCTTATATTCAGCTTCTTTCTCTGCTGCGCATGCTTTCGGATCTTCAGCGGCTGCTACTTCCTTGGCGAAGATAACCTCTACGGCACCGCTCGGGCCCATAACGGCGATCTCGGCTGTCGGCCATGCGTAATTCATATCACCACGTAAATGTTTAGAACTCATCACGCAATAAGCTCCACCGTAAGACTTACGCAATGTAACGGTAATCTTAGGAACGGTAGCCTCACCATAAGCGTAAAGCAATTTAGCGCCATGAAGGATTACACCGTTGTATTCCTGACCTGTACCCGGAAGGAATCCCGGAACGTCAACCAATGTTACCAAAGGAATATTGAAAGCGTCGCAGAAACGAACGAAGCGACCTGCTTTACGAGATGCGTTGCTATCCAAGCATCCTGCCATAACCTTCGGCTGGTTAGCTACGATACCGACGGATTGTCCGTTGAAACGAGCGAAACCTACGATGATATTCTTAGCGTAGTCCGCATGGACCTCTAGGAACTCGTTGTTATCGACGATCGTACCGATAACCTCATACATATCGTAAGATTGGTTGGCGTTATCGGGAATGATATCGTTCAATACATCATCCAGACGATCGATCGGGTCTTTGCACTCAACTAACGGCGTTTCCTCTAAGTTGTTCTGAGGTAAGAAACTGAGCAGTTTACGGATCAATTGCAAACCATCTTCTTCTGTATCGACAGCGAAATGGGCTACACCCGATTTGGTAGTGTGTACGCTGGCTCCACCCAACTGCTCTTGGGTTACATCCTCACCTGTTACGGTTTTTACGACTTTCGGACCAGTCAAGAACATATAGCTGGTACCACGTGTCATGATGTTGAAGTCTGTCAAAGCCGGAGAATAAACGGCTCCACCGGCGCAAGGGCCGAAGATACCGGAAATCTGGGGAACAACACCGGAAGCCAAGATGTTACGTTGGAAAATCTCTGCGTATCCTGCCAAGGCATTTACTCCTTCTTGGATACGAGCTCCACCGGAGTCGTTCAAACCGATAACGGGAGCGCCCATCTTCATGGCTTGATCCATTACTTTACAGATCTTCATAGCCAAAGCCTCAGACAAGGCTCCACCGAATACGGTGAAATCTTGAGCGAAGATATATACCAAACGTCCGTCGATCGTACCATAACCTGTTACGATACCATCGCCTAAATATTTAGTTTTCTCGATACCGAAGTTTGTACAACGGTGTTGAACAAACATGTCGAATTCCTCGAAACTACCTTCGTCAAGCAACATGGCGATACGCTCACGAGCGGTATATTTGCCTTTTTTGTGCTGTGATTCGATTCTTTTCTCTCCTCCACCCAAGCGAGCTTGCTCACGAAGTGCGATGAGCTCTTTTACTTTTTCAAGCTGGTTACTCATTGTATTTTGATTTGTTGTTAGAAATGAACGGATTAATTATTTGTTGCCCGGCATGCAAAGCTCTGTCAATACGCTGCAAGTTGATTTCGGGTGAAGGAAAGCGATGTTCAAGCCTTCCGCGCCACCACGGGGAGCTTTATCGATTAATTTAACGCCTTTTTCCTCAGCCTCGTTCAAAGCTGCCTGTACATCAGGTACCGCGAATGCGATATGGTGGATACCTTCACCTTTTTTCTCGATAAATTTTGCGATCGTGCTATCTTCGCTGGTCGGCTCTAGTAATTCAATCTTAGTCTGTCCTACCTTGAAAAATGCGGTTTTTACTTTTTGGTCTGCTACTACTTCGATATTGTAGCATTTTAATCCAAGAACGCCTTCATAATAGGGTAAACAAGCCTCGATACTCTTCACTGCGATACCTAAATGTTCGATATGTGTAAGTTCCATGTCAATAATAATTTAAAGATTTAGTAAATATTTGTTTCTATTGTGTGCAAATGTACACTACTTTTTATGAATGAGGAAATAATTTTTTGTTTTTATCTCCCAGTAAATGTGTTTAAAGATACATTTTATTAAAAATCGACAATCAGACGAACGTTCAATTGACGTCCGGTCAGATAGTTTGGAACTGCGTATTGGACATTATATACATCTGTTATCCAATAGTAGGAACTAACGTTTTTGATGTCTAATATGTTAAATACATCTAGACCTAGCCAAATGTTTTTCAAATGGCGGAAGAAGCCCCTGTCCATGATAGCGTCCGTGCCTCCTGCCAATTGATAGGAGAGGCCGATATCTACACGTTTGTAGGCGGGCGTACGGAAATAGCCGGCTTCGTATCCTTTGCCCGGGATTGTCTGGGGAAGTCCTCCGGATAGAACTCCTTTCAGATTTAGCTTGACTCGTTTATAGCCCGGGAAATAATCTTGGAAGAAGAGTGAGATGTTGTAGCCTTGGCTATTGGCCATAGGAACGGTCGTTGTTTCCCGGATGGTTTGCTGGGCTTTCATCAAGGAGAAGCTGATCCATGAGTCGGTACCCGGTACGAATTCTCCGAAGAATTTGACATCGAGTCCCATGGCGTAACCTTTGGCGCAGTTCTCACCGTAATAGCGGATCTTGACGTTATCTACGGTGTAGGGATTCAGATTGTCCAGCTTTTTATAGTACATCTCGGCGGTCACCTTGAAATTCCGGTCTACGGCACGGAACGTATAATCTCCTCCCAATATGAAATGGATGGAGCGTTGTGACTTTAGATCTTTGTTCAATACCGTGATATTATTGCCGTTCTCGTCTTTGTCTACTTTACGTAATTCCTTGTAGAAGGGCGATTGATAATACAGTCCGGTGGCGAAACGGAGCGTCAAGTCTTGGTCGAAGTTCGGGATAAAGCCCAATGAGGCACGGGGACTGAAAAGGAACTCCTTATTATAAGTCCAATAACTACCTCTAACTCCTGCGACTAACGTGAACAGACCTTGCTTGGTCCTGAATTTGAACGCGTCTTGCGCATAAGCGGAAAAGCGTGTGCTTTCTATCTGATTATCAGAAAAGAGGTTCGAATATACACTTACGTTATTACCGGTTTGGGGCAAAGAATAACCTGAGGAATCCCTTTTTTCCCATTCACTGATCTTATCATTGATTTTCTCCATTTGTACCGTGGCTCCCCATTTCAACGTATTGTTTAAAAGGCGGGCCATCCCATAATGCCCGACATTCATGACGGTGGAGTTCAAACGGTTTCGTGCGTGCTCGTGATAACGGCCTACGGACATGGCGGCTGACGCGTCGTCATCCGGATTTTCCGCTCCGTTCTCGCTCAGCCAATATTCTCCGGCGATATCGTATCCCTCTTCTTCCTTGCTTTTGAAAGCGGAGGCTTGAAGTCCCAACTCTGTGTTCTCATTGGGGTTGTGTTTCAATGTAAGCGCACCGAATAAGGTTTGGAAACGGTCTCTTTCCCTTCCGTCGAAATAGACTTTGAAGTTCTTGGGATGCTCGGCTGTACCGAAAGAGGTTTCCCGGCTATAAGGGGTGAATTTATAATTATTGTTAGCGAGGTTTCCCAAGAAATTGATTTCCCATTTAGGGGCCAATTGGTACGTGATGTAAGTTTGCAGATCGATAAATTTAGGGTCGTATTCTGCGTCTGTATCCATGGTACCCAAAATAGACCGACCGCTTTTAAAGCGGAAACCCGTTACTTGGGTAAATTTACCGATAGAACTGCCTACATAAGCATTCGCACCCAACAAGCTCGCGGAAGCCGAGCCTTCGAATATCTTAGGCTTTTTATAGGTAATATCCAGCACGGAACTCATCTTGTCTCCGTAACGGGCCTCGAAGCCACCGGCGGCGAAATTGACCGCCTCTGTCAGGTCCGGATTGATAAAGCTAAGGCCCTCTTGTTGTCCCGAGCGAATCAGAAGCGGACGGAATACCTCGATCCCATTCACATAAACGATATTTTCATCATAACTACCTCCACGTACGGAATACTGGGAACTTAACTCGTTATTGGACGATACTCCGGCAAACGTAACGACCAAGCTCTCTATACTACCTCCGGAGGGATCGGGCAATAACTTGATTTTGTCCGCATTTAGGGACTCCATGGTCGTGGTCTGTTTGCGGATGGCAGTAACAGATACTTCCCCTAAATCAAATGAGGTATAGTTCATCTGTACGTTCAGGCGCATATCGGCTTGTGCCGAAGGAATGATACGTTCAGCTTTATTATATCCCAGACAAGAGTAAATAACGGAGATAGAATCCCCCGGCGATATGGAAAAGGAATAATATCCCTTCTCGTTGGTCATGGAGCCGATCAACGTGTTTTTAACCCGGACATTCACTAATTCCAGAGGGTTACCGTCGGCGTCACGGACATAACCAGTGATTTTTATGCGGCCTTCGCCAAAGGCACTCACGGAAATAAGTATAAATAGCAGCGCGGCTATCGCACGAATCTTCATAATCTATTGTTCAATTATAAAAATACTAACGAGAAAAAAGAACGATACGTATATATGGGTGCAAAAAATTATATTTATATTTGCGAATCTTAATATTAAAAGAGTACAAAGAACGAAAAAAATGGAGAGTTTTGCAACACTTATACAAAATAGAAGAAGTACACGTAAGTTTACCGAACAACTACTTTCACCCGAGCAGGTAGAACTGATCTTGAAAGCGGCGTTGATGGCTCCGGCCTCAAAACGTAGTAATCCTTGGCAGTTCGTGGTCGTGGAAGATAAGGAAATGTTGAAGAAACTTGCCGGGTGTAAGAAAAATGGTTCTGCTTTTCTGGAGGGTTGTGCCTTGGCCGTGGTTGTCTTGGCGAATGTGATGGAAAGCGATGTTTGGATCGAGGACGCTTCGGTCGCTTCTATTTATATGCAATTGCAAGCGGAGGATTTGGGATTGGGCAGTTGCTGGTGTCAGATCCGGAACCGGGTAACAGAGGACGAGGCGGATTCGAATAATTATGTTCGTTCGTTGCTGGATATCCCTTATCAATTGGATGTCTTGTCTATCATTGGTATCGGTTATAAGGATCAGGTTCGTAAGCCTTTTGATGAATCCCATTTACAATGGGAGAAGATACATATAGGAAAGTTCTCTCTTCCGGAAGAAAATAAAGAGGCGGAAGAATGAGAGTCGTATTTGTTGGTGCCGGAAACTTAGCTACCCGGCTTTCGTTGGAAATGCGTAAGTCCGGAATGAGTATCGGGCAAGTGTATAGTCACACAAGTGAGCATGCTAAGATTTTAGCCGATGAATTGGGATGTGGGTGGACTGTTGTCCCGGAAGATATTGTGGAAGATGCCGACTTGTATGTTTTCTCTTTGAAAGATGCCGTGCTCCAAGATGTTATCGCCCGTGTAAAACCGAATAACGGTTTGTGGGTGCATACGGCAGGGAGTATGCCAATCTCTGTATTTGAAGGTCTTACGGCTAGATATGGGGTGGTTTATCCGTTACAAACGTTTAGTAAGAGTAGGGAGGTGGATTTCAAGAAAATACCGTTCTTTTTAGAGGCGAACTCGTCTGAAGATGAGAAGGTGCTGGGAGAGGTGGCTAGGGCGCTCTCCAGTGATGTCCGTTTCCTCTCCTCCGAGAAGCGAAAGAACTTACATTTAGCGGCGGTTTTCGCTTGTAATTTTACGAATCATATGTATGCGCTAGCTGAAAAGATCTTGGAAGAACAGCAAATACCGGGAGAGGTCTTGCTACCTTTGATAGACGAGACAGCCGCTAAGGTACATGTAATGTCGCCGGCGCGAGCCCAAACGGGACCAGCTATACGATATGACGAGAATGTGATAAACAAACATATGGCTATGCTTAAAGATCCGGATATGCGAAATCTATATGAGCTGATTAGCCGAAGTATACATAAGGAGGCTCGACATGAGTAGTATAAACTATGATTTGAGAAAAATAAAGGCTTTTGTCTTTGATGTAGACGGGGTGCTATCCTGCGATGTGATTCCGCTTCACCCGAATGGCGATCCGATGCGTACGGTCAATATCAAGGATGGCTATGCCTTGCAATTGGCCGTGAAGAAAGGTTATGAGGTCGCTATAATTACGGGCGGATATACGGAAGCCGTACAGATTCGCTTTTCTCGTTTAGGAATACAACATATTTATATGCGTAGCGCTGTAAAGGTGCATGACTTTAAGGATTTCATGGAAAAAACGGGCTTGTCTCCTGAGCAAATCATGTATGCGGGTGATGATATTCCTGATTATGAGGTAATGACGCGAGTCGGATTGCCGGTGGCACCTGCGGATGCGGCTCCGGAGATCAAGGAGATAGCGAAATATATATCCTCCCGGCGAGGTGGCGAAGGCGTAGCTAGGGACGTGATCGAGCAAACGATGCGGGCGCAAGGACACTGGTTCGGCGAGGAGGCTTTTGGGTGGTAAAATTTTGGTGAATGTGTAACGCTTAATCGAATAGGTTATGTTAGAGAATTTAAAAAAGTACAAGATCGTCTTAGCCTCTAATTCTCCGAGACGACGGAATTTGTTATCTGGTCTGGATATCGACTTCGAGGTGAGGGTAATTCCGGATATTGACGAGTCTTACCCGGATTCTATTGACTCCATGGAGATCCCTTTATATATTGCCCGTTCGAAAGCGGAGGCCTATAAATCGACTATGGCAGATGATGAATTGCTGATCACGGCGGACACGATCGTCTGGACGTTTGACGGGGTTATGGGGAAGCCTGCGAACCGGGAGGAAGCTTATGCTATGCTTCATGCTTTGTCGGATCATGTACATCAGGTAATAACCGGCGTTTGTATCATGACGAAGGACAAAAATGTAGGCTTTTCCGTCGAATCTGCGGTTTGTTTCGCAAAATTGGGTGATGAAGAGATTAATTATTATTTGGATAAATATAAACCTTATGATAAAGCGGGAGGGTATGGCATTCAGGAGTGGATCGGTTATATCGGGGTAGAGGCTATCAATGGTAGCTTTTATAACGTGATGTGCAAAAGCTTTATCAGGAATTGAAACATTTTTAATCTCAATTCAAGGTAAAGTATTTATCCTTCATATAATATTCTATCTGATTTAATGTGTGCGCTAAGGCTGGGGGAATCGGTAAGACGACCGGTTTCTCCACATTCCATTCCGGGTCATTTATGATCATGTCGGATAGACTGCCCGCATGTATTAAGATAAGGCGGGTAGGGGCTGAGGCTATAACCTTATGATTGGTGTTTTGCGCAAGTAGCATGAAATGATCTTTTGCCACTTCCGCTATATGTGTCCCTTCTTGGCTGTAAATAATAAGTTTTCCCGAAAATACGAAGATTAATAGGTTATCCGTGGTTGTGGTATTAAACAGGGAATCTCCGGCTCTCAGTATTTTGCATTCAAGTTGATTTAGATAACGCTTCATGTAGGAACTTAAGGATTTTCGAGGATAGCCAATGTTTTTCTGTTAGGAAGGTATTCCAACATACCTTTTGAGTAGGTGACTTTCTGTTGTCCGTTGTTGTCCGCATAAATAATGAAATACTCTATTTGGGGGATGGATTGTGCCAGTAGCTTCGCTTTCTCGACTCCCAAAACCATGAAAGTCGTAGCGTAAGCGTCTGCTGTCATACAATCTTCTGCCACGATTGTCGCGCTAAGAATATTTTGTCCAGCGGGATAACCGGTCGCCGGATTGATCGTATGGGCATATTTCTTACCATCCTTGATGTAGAAGTTTCGGTAGTCACCAGAAGTAGCCACACCTCCTTTTTGGCATAATTGTACGATCTCTTCAACATCATTTGTTACGCCGCTTGTCCCTATTTCCGGCTTGTTGATGCCGACTCGCCAACAGTCACCTTGTTGATTTATGCCTTTCATGGTGACCTCACCACCTATTTCTACCATGTAGTTCTTTACGCCTTCCTTTTCCAGCAGGCGGGCGATAACATCGCAAGCATAACCTTTTGCGATGGACGAACAATTCAATAGAATCCGGGGATCTTCTTTGATGATTTTCTTTCCTTCCAATCTTACTTTTTGATAACCGACGAAAGCCTTTATGCTATCGATCATCTGCGGGGTTACGCTATCCATCTTACTGAATCCGAATCCCCATAGATTAATTAATGGAGCACAAGTAATATCAAAAGCTCCTCCTGATTTTTGGGAGATTTCTTCCGCCTTATTGAATACTTCGGTAAACCATTCGTCTACCTCCACATCCTCGTTATTATTGACTTTCGCGATCGTGGAGTTGGGGTTGAAAGGATTTAAGGAGAGGTTAAAACGTTGCAGCTCGCTGTCGATCTTATCGGTTAGGATTTGCTTGGCCTTGTATTTGATGTGGTAACTTGTATGAAAAACAGAACCACTCTCTTCGAAATATTGGGCTTTGTCCGAGCAAGCCGTAAACGATAAGATCAACAGGCTGACTAATATGGTAATATTCTTGCGCATCATTATGAAATTTTATGTCGCGAACTTACATAAAAAATTCCATATATGCCCCTTTCATGGGGGAGACGCTATTGTGTGTATAAATATCAAGGATTCCTTTTTTATATTGTGACTCTGGTTTTATCCAATGTGCACGCCTTTCGGATAGGATCTTTTCTATCTCTTCCACGCTTCTCTCAATACTGTCAGTACCGATTATATCCAATGTTCTCGCTGGAATATCGATACGGATCAAGTCATCGTTCTCGACCAAGGCGATTGGTCCCCCTTCGGAAGCCTCCGGGGATACATGTCCGATCGCCGGGCCTCGGGTCGCTCCGGAGAAACGACCGTCGGTGATCAATGCGATGGTCTCTACCAACTCAGGATCGGAGGCGATCGCTTCTGTCGTATAAAACATTTCTGGCATTCCACTTCCTTTCGGTCCTTCATAACGGATAAATACCGCTTCTCCCGGATGGATTTTCTTTTGTAATACCGCCTCAATAGCGTTCTCCTCACAATCGAATACCCTCGCTTTCAGGGTGACTTGCATCAAGCGGGGTGAAATCGCCGAATGTTTTACGACTGCCCCTTCGGGCGCTAAATTTCCTTTCAATATAGCGATGGCTCCTTGTGCCTTGATCGGTGTATGAAAAGGTTTGATAATATCGCCAACCTTTACTCCTAGGGCAGGAAGATATTTATGGCAATTCTCATAGAAGCCGTTGAGTTGTAAATCTTTTAAGTTTTCTTCCAATGTTTTGCCGGTAACAGTCATGACGTCGAGATGGAGGAATTCTTTGATTTCTTCCATGATCGCCGGTACGCCTCCCGCATACCAGAAATATTCGCCGGGCCAAAAACCGCTGGGACGTATATTTAAAAGGTAGGGGATCTTACGATGTATCTTGTCGAACAAATCCGGTGATAACTGGATTCCCAGTTCATGGGCGATAGCTGGAAGATGAAGCAGGCTGTTGCTGGAACCCGCTATGGCGGCATGTACCATGATCGCATTTTCAAACGCTTGTATCGTCATGATATCGGAGGGTTTTAACTCTTCTTTCGCCAGTCCGAGTGCATGTTCTCCGGCTTTACGGGCGGTTTCTTTTAACTCGGGTAAATGGGCGGGGATCAAGGCGGAGCCCGGTAAAGCGATGCCAAGCGCTTCTGCCATTACTTGCATTGTAGAGGCGGTACCCATGAAAGAGCAAGCTCCACAATCCGGACATGCGTCACGCTTATAAACCATGAATTGTTCTTCCGTTATTTCTTTTCGCTCGTACTGGGCGCTATAGGTACCGATTTGTTCTAACGTGAGTAGGTTGGGACCGGCTTTCATTATACCACCAGGCATGAATATAGCAGGCATATCTAGCCGGGCTATCGCCATCAAATGCGCAGGGACGGATTTGTCGCAACTGGCTATAAAGACACCAGCGTCGAAAGGAGTCGCTTTTACATGAATCTCCATCATGGCGGCCATGATATCACGGGAGACTAATGAGTAGTTCATACCATCGTGTCCCTGCGCCTCTCCATCACAAATATCAGTGACGAAGTAGTTTGCGGCACGTCCCCCCTTTTCCTTTATACCGATTCCGGCCTCGTCCACCAATTTATCCAGATGGGCGCTTCCCGGATGGCTATGTCCGTAACTGCTTTCTACAATGATTTGCGGTTTACTCAATTCGTCGATTTTCCAACCGCTGCCTAGCCGGAGTGAATCCAGCTCCGGCGCTAGTTTTCGTAATTGCTGGCTTTTCATGTCTATTAATTAATGTATAAGGTTATTTATTCAATAAGGTATCCCTAGCTAAAGAATACATGCTCTATCAAAATCTTTGTACCGATACCGATTAAGATTAAACCTCCGATGAGGTCCAGCTTCAAGTCGATTCTCTTGCCGAATCGGTTACCGAAATAGACGCCGAAGGCAGAGATAGCGAAGGTGACAACACCGATAGTCGAGGCTTGCAGCAAGAGCGGTGATTTTAAGATCGCCAGAGAGATTCCTACGGCGAGGGCATCGATACTTGTCGCTATTCCCAATCCGCATAATGTCCGGTTACATAGAGGATCGAATTTCCCGTCTTCCTCCTCTTCCTTCGTGCTATCGTATATCATTTTTCCACCTAAGTAAAGCAAGAGGGTAAATGCGATCCAATGGTCGAAGGCGCAAATGTATTTTTCGAATCCTAATCCCATCGTATAACCGATCACGGTCATTCCGGCTTGGAATATACCGAGCACGCTCGCTATCTTTATAATATTACCGGCGGTGCAGTTGTTCTTAAGAACTGCGCCGCCGGTAACTGATACTGCTAGGCTATCCATGGATAAGCCGATCGCTAGTAGCAGAACTTCAATGTATAACATACTAGAATGATTCCCGTTTAATAATTTCTTCTATGGGCTTACGTTTCTTTGGAGTCTCATCGAATAATGCCGGATCGGAAGGATAGCCGAACGGTATCAATACAACAGGCTCGATCGTTTCCGGAATTTTAAAATGTTTACGGCAAAGCTCCGTGTCGAAATTGCAAACCCAACAAGTACCCAATCCTTGTTCGGCAGCGGCTAAACAAATGTGTTCCGTGGCGATAGCCGTATCGATATCCATATGATCCTTATGATCGCCCCGTTTCCAAGATTGCTGATGATCTCCGCAAACGATCAAGTAATAAGGCGCTTGCTTGAACCATTCCCGGGGATAGCATTCTTGTAATTTAGCTTTTCCTTCCGCACTTTGAACCCATACAAAATACCAAGGTTGATAATTTACCGCCGAAGGGGCCAAACGAGCTGCTTCTAGGATATAATCAATCTTTTCTTGCTCTACGTTTTTGGGGGCATACTTTCGGATAGAGCAACGTTTTCTCGCTAATTCTAGGAAACTCATATCTCATCCTCTATTTTATAGTTATTGCGATTCGGAGAATTGCGGGAAATCAACTCCCCGATAAAGCCCGCTAGGAACATCTGGGTTCCCAGAATCATCGCTGTCAATGAAATATAGAAATAAGGGGAACTTGTAACCAAAGGTCTTAGATCTCCAGAGTACATCGAGATCAATTTCATGCTGAGTACGATTACTAGAGCGATAAAACCAATGAAGAACATAGCGCTTCCCCATAAACCGAAGAAGTGCATCGGTTTCTTTCCGAATTTGGAAGTAAACCAAAGCGTGATCAAATCAAGATAACCGTTCACGAAGCGATCCAACCCGAATTTAGTAGTTCCGTACTTGCGGGCTTGATGTTTCACTACTTTCTCGCCAATCTTGTGAAATCCGGCAATCTTAGCTAAATAAGGTATGTAACGGTGCATATCGTTATACACCTCTATATTTTTAATGACAACATTCTTATACGCTTTCAATCCGCAATTGAAATCGTGTAAGTTCTTTATTCCCGAGAATTTACGAGCTGTCGCGTTGAATAATTTCGTGGGGATCGTCTTAGACAACGGGTCATATCTTTTCTTTTTCCAACCGGATACCAGATCGTACCCGTCTTCGGTGATCATCCGGTAAAGTTCGGGTATCTCATCCGGGCTGTCCTGTAGATCGGCGTCCATGGTAATGACTACGTCACCTTTAGCCCGCTGGAATCCGCAGTGCAATCCCGGCGACTTGCCGTAGTTGCGACGGAACTTGATTCCCCGGATATGTGGAGAACGTTGTTTCAACTCCTCGATCACTTCCCAAGAATTATCCGTACTACCGTCATTCACGAAAATGACTTCGTAGGTATAATTATGTTCTTTCATCACCCGCTCTATCCACGAGAATAACTCGGGTAAAGACTCGGCTTCGTTATACAACGGGATAACAACTGATATGTCCATTATTTGTCTGTAATTAACTTTTTAGCGGTTTTCAGTGATGGAACCAGTCGAATTGTTCCTGCACAAGAGAGCCGCTACCGGTATAGAAAGTATGATGCCGTAAAATACGTTATTAAATATTCCTTGTATGGCCATATGGATTGGCGAGATGCGAATATTGCTGAGCGAGTCGAGCATATCCGAGTTAACTTGGCTATCTTTTAATGCAGTCGTTAATTGCCCGATCGCATTTGCCACGAAATCAGGTGGGGCGATGAACTGATAAAAGACAAAGTATTCAAGCGAGACGATCAATGCGGCGAAAAAATACAACATCGTGCCGAATCTCCATGCATGAAAGAAACTGATCCTTCCACCGATGTCGTGCCGATATCTTTTCGTCATGTAGTAGGCGATGAAAGGGACGGCGAGCGTCAATAGCCAATAGACAAGACTCAAGGAGGGGACTGAAACGCTGAAGATGAAAAAGATGTATTTCACTACCCAATATATACCCATGGCCAAACCATAAGTCATAGCGCCTTTTAAAAGTAAATTCTTATTCTCTTCCATGATGTTGCTGTTTTGAATTCTTATCAGCAAAGTTAATATATTAATGCAAATGCGCAACTATATTATGTCTAAAATAGAAAAAAGGAAGCCTACGTATAAGCTTCCTTTTAAGTTGTGTTTTATCTGAGCCTCTTGTCGGATTCGAACCAAC
>ERZ827150.4179-NODE-4179-length-12987-cov-6.937751_pt1 | contig 12987 bp, 13 predicted proteins | sample MGYA00519779_ERZ827150 | MGnify/ENA primary metagenome ERZ827150 (study PRJEB31778, sample SAMEA3449267) | human gut metagenome | biome: human gut; feature: human-associated habitat; material: faeces | place: United Kingdom | collected 2010/2012 ...
GACGCCTTGAAAAGCAAGCAATTTCAGCACTTTTGAGAAAAATGATTTACAAATTCAAATTTGCCGAGAACACGCTTGACACATGGGAACATGTGCGGTATATTATACTCAAGTTAAAAAGTAGCAGCACGTGAGAGCTGAACCCTCCCACGTGCCTGCACAGGTGAACGTGGCACCGGCACAGTAGTAAAACTACGCTACGGGAGCATTATACCCATTTCTGAGCCATTGCGCAAGCCCCCATTTTGGGAGCGGTGGTAGAATGAGACCTCCTTATGAATGTAGTGAAGCGCTATGCGGGTACCGACCTGCATGGCGCTTTTTGACTGCATTTTATAAGGAGGTTTCTATTATGAACGAAACCAAGCAGCTCAACCACGATTATCTTACCATCAGCGAGGTCAAGGATTACCTCAACATCAGCCAGTCCAAGGCGTATGAATTGGCACACCGAAAGGACTTCCCGATTTGCCGTTTTGGCGGCAGCATTCGCATTCCCAAGGCACCCTTCCTGGCATGGATCGAGGCGAAGACCTACCTGCCCAGCGGCTTGCGGCTGGGCGCGTGAGGGGGGTGATACCATGGCAGGAAAGCGCTCAAACGGTGAGGGCAGCGTCCGCAAAACGAAAAACGGCAGCTGGCGCGGAGAGATCATGGACGGCTACACGCCGGATGGAAAGAAGAACATCGTCCGTTTCACAGCCGAAACACGCGCCGAGGTCCTCGATAAGCTCCGCGCGTACCGTGCCGGCATGGATTCCGGTGTGCATATTGACAAGAGGATGTGCTTTGCCGACTGGGCGGATACCTGGTATGGCGACTACAAGAGCGAGGTGCAGCCATCGACCTATTCCGGCTATCAGTACACGCTCAAGGCGTTGAAGAAAGGCTTTGGGGATCAGCCGCTCGCGGAGATCCTTCCCATCCATGTCAACCGCTTTCTGGATAAGCTGAGTACCGACGGCTACTCGCTTTCAATGATTCGCAAATGCCGTGCCATGCTCATCCAGATTTTCGATGCTGCTGACAGCAATGGCCTGATCCTGCGCAATCCTGCGCGCAAGGCCAAGACCGTGCGCAGCAAAACGAAGGGCTTCAACGGGGAACACAGGGAAAAGGATGCATTCACAGAAGAGGAAGTATCCCGACTGATAGAGGAGCTGCCGGACGATTTGCTCGGCAACAGCATTCGCACTATGCTCGGAACCGGCATTCGCGCACAGGAGCTGCTGGCGCTTCGCCCTGAGGATATCAGCGAGGACGGCTCCGTCATTCATGTTGAATATGCCGTGAAGATGGTGAACGGTGTGCCGCAGCTCGGACCGCCCAAGAGTATCCGCAGCCGCCGAACCATTCCGATCCCGGAGCAGTTTTGCCCGTATGTACGCTATCTCCGCGAACACAGCGGCACACCCTACGTTTGGACCTGCTCCGGAGGGAACCCGCTCTATGGCGTTGGCTCCTTCCGCCGACGCTTCTATACGGCGCTGAAAAATGTCGGTCAGGTGCGTAAGCTCTCGCCGCATTGCTGCCGCCACACCTATGTGACGATGCTGCAGGCAAACGGTATTCCCATGGAAACCATTGCGGCGCTCACGGGACACTCTGACATCAAAACGACCGAGGGCTATCTGCACCAGTCTGCAGATACGCTCGCAAAAGCGGTCGAAGTGCTCAACGGCAAGGCGGCCTCCTGAGCCGCCGGAAAGGAAACTATATGGATAAGAAGATCGCTATTCACACGATGGAGCTTTGGCTCGCAAATCTGCCGGTCACACCCGGCCATGTCCAGCACGGCACCCGTCCCGTCGTTATCGTGTCCAACGACGTGGCAAACAACTTCAGCCCCATCGTCACGGCCGTACCGCTGACGAGCAACCGCAAGGCAGCAACTCTGCCGACGCACGTCTGCCTGCGCGGCTATGGCCTTGCGGCCACCAGCATCGCCAAGTGCGAGCAGGTCATGGCGCTGGACAAGTCGTGCCTCATTCGCCGTCTGGGCGAGGTCTCCGATTGGTATGACCGCCTCGCCATCCAGCACGCGCTGGCCGAGCAGCTCGGCATCGAGCTGCAGGTCAACCTCGCGGCGTAAGGGGGGTGACAATATGGCGAAGACCTTTACGAACGACGAAAAGAGGGAGATCGAGGAAAAGGCGAAGTACATCCTTGCTGCCATGGATGACATCGGCAAGAATGGGGACGCCTACTGCACCGACGAGCAGCTGTTCCGCGCCAGCAAAGCGGTGAGGCCAAGCCTCACCGGACAGCGGTATCGCACCGATAAAGCCCTTCTGCTGCAAGCCGGTTTCCTCCATCGGGAGGGGTATCATCTGTATGCCAAACGGACGTGGGACTATGAGGTGACTGCGGCGGAGCGGCTCGCTGACATCCTTAAAGCCCCGGCTTTGCCGGTCATGGAGATTCCGAGGGAGCTCCGCGCCGGTGACATTCTCCTCAGCGAACAGCAGCGCGAGGCGATCGAGCTGGCGCTGAACAGCCGCCTCTCCATTATTCTCGGCGGCGCGGGCTGCGGCAAGACCACGCTCATTGAAGCCATCGTGCATTGCTTCAGAGAGCGCAATGACGCTTTTGTGCCGTATGTGGTCGCCGCCCCGACCGGCAAGGCTGCGCGCAACCTCACCGAGCGCACCGGGATCGAGGCACGCACGGTCCACGGCGCGCTTGGGAAAAGCCCGGATGCAAACTTTCTGGACGCCGTTTCGTGGAACTGCATCGGACTGGTCGTCGTCGATGAGGCGTCGATGGTGTCCTTGGAGATGCTCGCCGGCATCCTCAACCGTGTTCGCAGGAATTGCCGCGTTGCCCTGCTCGGCGACCCGAATCAGCTGCTGTCCGTCGGGGCAGGAAACATCCTTTCCGACCTTCTGACGCTCGGCGTCCCCTCTATCTGCTTGCAGCAGCAGTACCGTCAAAGCACGGATGCTGCGGCGTTGCGTCAGAATGTCGTGGACTTCCCGAAGCTGAACGGGGAGCACGAACTGCGGTGGGATGACAGCTTCCGCCTGCTTCCCGCGGATGACCGCGCCATTCCCGACCTTCTGTGCGAGGAGGCTGCGCGGCGTTACCGGGCGGGCGAGAGCATTCAGGTCCTCTCGCCGGTGAGGGTAAAAACCGGCTTTTCGGTGCAGGCGCTCAACACACGCCTGCAGAACGAAGTCAACCCGTTGACGGCGGAAAAGCCGACATGGGGAAAATTCCGTGACGGCGACCGTGTCATCGTTACCCAGAACAACGCTTATTACAACATCTGCAACGGCGATGTCGGTGTGCTGCATATTCGCGGAGAGAAGCCGCACCGTGTCGCCGCGCTGGCAGTCAGGGGTACGCTGAAGACATGGCAAATCGACCGTGGACAGGGCGAATACGGCATCGGTCATGATGACGCGCCCCCGCCGCAGCTTGCGCTCGCCTATGCGCTGACGGTACACAAAAGTCAGGGCAGCCAGTACGACACCGTCCTCATGCCGGTGAGCATGGCGACTGCAAGAATGCTGTATCGCAACCTGCTCTACACCGCGATCTCACGAGCTGGGAAGGAGGTCATCCTCGTGGGGAGCCGCGAGGCGCTGAACACCGCGATGCAGTGCATCCCGTACCCGCGCAAGTCCAAGCTCGTCGCCCGGACCAACCTGCTGCGTCTTGGGCGCAGCGCGTGAGGCGGCATGGAGAGAAGGGAGCTGCCGCGCTATCCCGTCATCGACGCTGCCGCTACGGGCCGAAACCTCTGCCGCCTGCGGCTGGAGAAGGGGTACAGCGTGAAGGAGCTGCAGGAATACCTCGGTCTGGGCTGCCCGCAGGGCGTGTACCAATGGCAGGCGGGAAGGAGCCTTCCGAGCGTAGATAACCTCTACGCGGTCTCAAGACTGTGGGGCGTGAGCATGAATGAAATCCTTGTAGAAAGGGAAAGCGCATAGAACAGCGGAGGCCGAAGCGGTTCGCTTCGGCCTCCGTTTCCTGTATTTTACAGCAGGGCGTGAAAATAACCAACTTGAACATTCTTCAGATGACCGTATCGCAACCCCTCCCACGGAACAGGGATTTCTGGAATTCAAAGAGAGTAAAACTCGATTACTCCATGGAAACAAGCTGCGACAACAGATTGTTGGAGACTACCTGCGCGGCGTCGGCATATTTCGTCAAATCAGGATTTTCGATGGGCTCGATGCCCATCGCGCGTCCCAATATGACCATGGCGCGCTCGCGGGCGATGGGCGCGTTGGGGGGCAAACGCACCGTTGCTGCCCTGAACGATACCATGCTCGCTCCAGCGCCCGATGGAGCCTTCGGCCCAGTGCCCCGCGGTGTCGCCGTAGGCCGGCCCCGCCGCGCCCGCGCCTACGGTGAGCAGGCCGGCCGTCATGGCAAAGGCAAGAACAAGAGATAGCAGTTTTCGTTTCATCGTTTCTTCTTTCCTTCTGAAAATCTATTTCTGCGGCTCCCCGCAGTTGGATCACAAGGTCAATTTTGCCCCCGACAGGGGAGTTTCCTTGCTTATCATACCGAAAACACCAAAAGGAAGCAATATTCTCGATGCACACCATTTGTCCGAAATCCCTCGGTCGTGAGCAGCAGTCCCAATGTGCAGACATAAAAGAAACGCCCTCTGACGAGAGCGTTTCTTGTCTTGCATCAAGCGTCACAGCAAAAACGAGTTCAGCTTTTTGTGCGGCGTGGGCTTCTTGCCTTCCGTGCTGCGCGACCACGTCTTGACCGTCTGGGCTTCCAAAAACTGCACCAGCGGCGTCAAGTCCTCCTGCTCGTCATAGGCTTGCAGCGCGTCATAATAGGCGCGGCGATCCTCCTCATAGACGATGGTGGGTGGATAGTCGTTGATCATCAGCCAATAGTTCAGCAGCGTTCGCCCCACACGCCCGTTACCGTCCGCAAAGGGGTGGATATTCTCAAACCGGGCGTGGAGGTACGCCCGTGCCTTCAGGGGTGCTTTCGCTCCGATGGCGTTGACTTCTTCAATCAACTCCGCGAGGTCGTTCTCTACCTCATCGGGCTGCGAACCGACCTCGTTTTTGCCGGTCACATAGTCGTGCTTCTTAAATTCGCCGGGACGCTCACCGTTCACGATGTAGCGGCGCTCATCGTAAGTGCCCTCCGTCAATGCGCGGTGGACGTCGCGGATCAGCTCGATGGACAGCGGCTCTTTTGCGATAATCTTGTCCTGCAAAAAGTCGTAGCACACCTTTTGGTTCTGCTGCTCGAACAGGGTACGGGTGCTGCCGGTATAGCCCACGACCTTGTCGTTTTCAAAAATCTCGCGGGTGTCGTGGTAGTTGATCTCGGCATTCTCGATCTTGCCGGAGTTGTAGGCAAACAGAATGCGGAAATTATCCAGTCGCAGAGCAAGGTCATCCACGGTGTGGACGTTCCAGTCCTGCCACATTTTCACAACAGCGTCATATCGGCTCATGATGCACCTCCGGCACAGGAATAAATCGAGTATATCATACTTTTTGCCCAAGCGGGAGAAAATTTACAGCTTTTTTGTGCGGACTTGGTTTTTTTCTGGTATGAGCAGAAGGCGGAGAGCATCCTGCTGACGCTTCTGTATAGGCGACCAATTCATCGTAGGTAATGGCAATGCCTTGAATACTCATATTAGCGGGAGTTGATATACACCATGTTCTTGATGATCTGGTAGATTACGTTCAGGTACAGGGAGAGGATTCCCTGATACTTTGCCTTTTGGGCGTTCCTCGCCGCATTTGCGGACTGCTCCACATTGCGGAAATCCTCCAGACTGAGCTTACTGAGGGAGGACAGCGACTGGCGCGCTTGTTCAGCCGGACGGCATATGCCATGTGGCACACAAGGCAAAGGCCTAACTGGCACTTGACCTTCTGGAAAAGAAAGGTAAGATGTTTGTTGAGAACATATAAAAAATGTGGGAAGAAAAAAGAAACATTTTTATATGTTCAACAATAAGAGGAGGAAGAATATGGAAAACAGAGGTAAACTGAAAGCGATGTTTATCATTCCGTCCGCGATCGGTGTTATTCTCTTTATGATCCCGGTCAAAAACGCGGCAGGCGAGTGGACGGTCACGGTCAAGATCATCGCGGACATTATTGCCGGTGCGATCGGTGGATTCCTGCCGATTTTGAGCGTGGCGATCGTGACGATCTCCGCTGTGATGACGCTCGTGGCGCTGGCAAAGCCCAAGTTCATCATGGAAAGCCCCGTACTTAACAGCTGCTTCATCTGCGGTCCGTTCTGGATCGTCGTGCGTGTGCTGGGTGCGATCTTCGCGTGGATCACATTTCTTGAGCTGGGCGCCGACAAGGGGAGCGGCATCCTCTATGCCATCTCCAGCGCCGATCAAGGCGGTTTCGTGCTCTATGATCTGATCGGCACGCTGGTCATCATCAATGTGATCGCGTCCTTCCTGCTGCCGCTGCTGACCGACTTCGGTCTGCTCGAGTATGTCGGCGCGCTGGCGACGAAGCTCATGCGCCCGCTCTTCAAGGTCCCCGGCCGCGCCGCGGTCGACTGCGTGACCTCGTGGATCGGCGACGGCACGCTCGGTGTCATGCTGACCCTCAACCAGTATGAGGGCGGCTACTACACCGCTAAGGAGGCGAGCATCATCGCGACGCTCTTCTCCGCCGTTTCCATCACCTTTGCGCTGGTCGTGCTCGATCAGGTCGGGATGGTGCAGTACTTCGGCGTTTACTACCTGCTCATCTGCTTCGTCGGCATCATCTGCGCGCTGATCTGCCCGCTGCTGTGGCCCCTGCACAAAAAGCCCGAGACCTATGTGATCGAGGGCAAAGCTGCGCCTGAGACCATCCCCGAGGGCTACAAGAGCTCCAGCGAGTACGGCATGGAGCTCGCGCTCGAGCGCGTTTCTCACTTCCCCGGCATCGGCGGGTTCCTTCAGAACGGCGCAAAGAACGCCTGTAATATGTGGTTCGGCATCCTGCCCACCGTTATGTGCATCGGCACCATTGCGCTGATCTGCGCCAACTACACCAACATCTTCCAGATCCTCGGCACGCCCTTCCTGCCCCTGCTCAAGCTGCTGCAGGTGCCGGATGCCTCCGCTGCCGCTTCCACGATGATCATCGGCTTTACCGATATGTTTACCCCGTCCATCCTGATCGCGGGCGCCGGTGCGTGCGACATGACCCGCTTCATCGTCGCGGTCGTCTCCGTCACGCAGGTGCTCTACCTCTCCGAGGTCGGCGGTCTGATCCTCGGCTCCAAGCTGCCCCTCAACGTCTGGGAGCTGTTCGTGATCTTCCTTGAGCGTACTATCATCAGCCTGCTGATCGTCTGCCCCATCGCGCACCTTCTGTTCTAAGAAGAACGCACAGGAAAAACGCATAGAGTATCAAAAAGCTCTCTCCAGAAAAGAGCCGGAGCGCCGTACCGGCCGCTTCGGCTCTTTTCTCCTTCCCGCGGAAGGGTGCAGACCCTCCCGCGGCAGATTGCAGGCGGGAGGGCGGAAAAAGGAAACGACCATGGATATTGCAAAGAACGACGATATTTTGGAAAAGAGCGGTTATCTTCTGCTTGACCGCGCGACGCTGATTGAAAACTACCGCAAGCTCCAACGCCATGTCGGGCCGGAGGTCACGCTGATCCCGGTCGTCAAGGGCAACTGCTACGGCTACGGCGCTGAGGAGATCACCGATGTGCTGGTGAACGACTGCAGGGTGCGCGTGATCGGTGTGGGCGCCCTGTGCGAAGGGACCGCAATGCGCCGCCGCGGCGTGGCCTGCGACCTGATGCTGCTCGGCGGCATTGCGCCGCAGCAGTATCATATCGCGCTGCATAACGACATCATCATTTCGATCTTCCGACCGGAGTGCGCCCTTGCCTACGAAGAGCTCTGCGCGGCAGAGGGGCGTGTCGGCCGCATTCAGATCAAGATCGAGACCGGTATGAACCGTTTGGGCGTCCGGCCGGGCGAGGATCTTGCGGTGCTGCTCACGACGCTTGCCGCCTGTCCGCACCTCTCCGTGTGCGGCGTGTACTCGCACTTTGCTACGGCGACGAACTGTGTGAACGACGCCTTCACCATCGAGCAGCATGACTGCTTTATGCGGGGCCTGCGGCAGATCGAGGCGGCGGGCATCCGCGCGCAGTATGTCCACTGCTGCAACAGCGCGGCGGTGACCTGGTTCGAGGAGGCTTTCCACAACAGCGTACGCGTCGGCGGCATCCTCTACGGGCATCTCGTGATGGAGGACGGCGTTGAGCCGGTCGACATTCAGGAGATCATCACTCTGCGCGCCTATATCACAAACCTCCACACCATGCCCGCGGGCGAGAGCATCGGCTATCCGCAGAAGTTCCGCAGCGGCACCGACCTGCAGCTCGCCACGCTCTCCGTCGGCTTTGCCGACGGGATCCCGGTGGACTATGCCAGAGGGCAGGGGCCCATCCTTGTGCATGGCCGGCGCACCCGCTTTCTTGAGCTGTGCATGGACCAGTCCATCATCGATGTGACCGGCATTCCCTGCAAGGTGGGGGACGAGGTGACGCTCATTGGGCAGGACGGCGACGAGCGCATCAGCGTATACAGCATTGAAAAGCGCACAGGGCGCACCTTCGATGCGCTGCTGACCTTCATCAGCGACCGCATCGCGCGCATCTGCCGCTGAAAAATGCGCGCAGGCAAAAAACAGCAAAAGAAAAAACCACCCGAATGGGTGGTTTTTTCAGCTCGTCGAAAAAGTCCGGCTGGAGCTGGGCTTTTTCTGATAGATATGGTAGAATGGGCAAGGGTGATGAAAAGATGCTGGAACGCGGGAAAATGGATCGAGATCTGGTAGAGTTCGTAGTCATAGACCAACTGGTGCCGAAGGAGCATTTGCTGCGAAAGATAGATACAGCGGTGGACTTCACACGTCTGTATGAAATGGTGGAGCCGCTCTATTGTGAGGATAATGGGCGCCCCAGCATCGATCCGGTGGTGTTGTTCAAGATGGTGCTGATCCAGCATCTGTACGGCCTTCCCTCGCTGCGGCGGACAGCGGACGAAGTCAGCGCAAACAATTGCTATCGCTGGTTTCTCGGTTATCCCTTGCAGGAGGAAACGCCGCATTTTTCCACGGTGAGCTATAACTTCCGGCATCGGTTCACCGAAGAGACCGTGGATCGGGTATTTGCGTGGATTTTGGATGAGGTAGCCAAGGCAGGCTATCTGTCTCCCAAGGCCGTCTTCATTGACGGTACTCACATCAAGGCCAACGCCAACACGAAGAAGCAGATGAAGGAACAGATCCCAGCAGCTGCCAGGCACTATGCAAAAGAATTGATGGAAGAGGTCAACGCGGATAGAGAGGCGCATGACAAGAAGCCCTTTGATGATGACAACGATCCTCCGGCCTCTCCTAGGAAGCACAAAGATAACACCTCTAAGAAGAAGCTGGCCCGCAGGAAGAAGCAAGGCTTTCGTACCGTAACGAAAAGCGTTACGGACCCAGACTGCGGCTTATTCGTAAAGGGAGAGCACAAGCGGCAGTTCGCCTATGAGGCGCATACCGCCTGCGACAAGAACGGTTTCGTGCTGGAAACAGTCGTGACACCCGGCAATGTCCATGACAGCGTGGCCTTTGATGAAGTTTACGACAAAGTAACGGAAAATTTTCCACAGGTAGAGGCCGTTGTGGCCGATGCTGCATACAAAACGCCTCATATCTGCAGGAAAGTGTTCGGCGATGGCAGAGTCCTTTCCACAGCCTACAAGCGCCCGCAAACCGTGAAGAATGGACACGAGTGGTGGAAGTATGTCTATGATGAATTCTACGACTGCGTGATATGTCCCGAATACCAGCCCTTGAAATACAGCACCACGAACCGGGATGGATATAGGGAATACAAGAGCGATCCGAATATCTGCGCGGCCTGTCCGACCAGAGAACGGTGTACGCATTCCAGGGGCTGTATCAAAACGGTGCAGCGGCATATCTGGAAGGACTATGAGGAATTGGCGGACGATGCCAGATATACGCCTGCGTACGCACAGCTCTATAAGCGCCGAAAAGAAACCATTGAACGGGTCTTCGCGGACGCCAAGGAAAAACACGCGATGCGTTATACACAATACAGAGGCTTGGCTCAGGTGACGAACTGGGTGAAGCTTAAGTTTGTTGCCATGAACTTGAAAAAGTTGGCCACATGGAAATGGAGGGACCTGTTGTCCTTGTTTCGCTTTGCTGTTTTTTCGCTCATATATGTTCGAGACCCAGTCTGCTCCTGAGTGCAGACCGGGTTCCTCGACAGACTGAAGGGAGCTGCGTCTCGAATAGAGATGCAGCTCCCTTTTTATTGATTTCAGCAGCGTAGAATGGAATCCCTTAGTACGCAGTCATCATGGCACCGTCGACGCAGGTGACTTGGCAAGAGATAGCGCTATTCACGGGAGAGCGGATGCATACCACGGAGCGGGCATACTTATCCGTTGTCTGGTAGTGGGGGACTTGGGACAAAGTAATTGCCCTTGAGGGTGGATTCTACAGTCATCGAGGATCGTGATGTGCGAAAACCGATGATTATTTTCTACATAAGAGATGAGAGTTCGTAGCCTCTCTACGTTTATCATCTATTCGTTCCATATCGGACAGCGACGATGACTTTACAAAATGGCTATCTATCATGGGAGAGCTTGCTGGTCCATGCTTGTAAGTTCACATTGGCTTTAATGGAATCGAGTTTAGTATGATGCTTATATTCTGCTATGCATTCTTTGAAAAGTCATAGGGAAGCTCCAGGGGCTTTTCATCCTTAGACAGCACGCCCCTGCAAATCAGGCTGGTGAACTGCTGCACGATCTTACGCGTGTACTGTGCGGGATTTGCCACAAGGTTCACCGTATAAGGGAACTCACTAAAATCAATAGGAATGGCGACGATGTTGTGCAGATTTGTCCAGCGATATTGCAGCAGATAGTCCAGTGTCATGCCGATATAGTTCTGATTCTCACAAAAGTCGAACATTGTGATGCTGTCACCTACGCGGATGTTGGTGGTGTGTACATTCTGTTGGCTGCAAATGGCGCAGAAGCGGCTGTAACAACGGTCATTGATGTTCAGTGCCAGTACCTGCCCGTCCAGATCGCTGATGTGCAGCGCCGAACGTGAGGCGAGCGGGGAGGACTTTGGCACAATGGCAACGCGCTGACGCTGCAGAAGATTGACGACGACCAAACCGGGGTTCTCGACCGCGCCGATGGTCAGCGCGGCAGTATAGTCACCGGTGGCAACGAGCGCTTCGCATTTGCGGCTGTCACTTTCCTCAATGAAAAGCGAAATGTCCGGGTGCGTCTGCGAAAACTCACGCAGACCTGCCTGCGGAAGAAAATATTGCAGTCCACAGGAGACACCAAGCGAGAGATTGTTGCTTTGCAGCTGCACGGCGGACGAAATTTCTTCGTTTAGCTTATCCATTGCATCAACCACAGGTTGAGCCAGCTTTTTGAGTTGAAGACCGATTTCTGTCGGAACCAGGCCGCGAGAGGAACGGAAGAAGAGCGGCGCGCCGATCTCCTGCTCCATGGCGGAGATAATTTTGCTGAGAGCTTGCTGCGTGATGAAAACATTCTGCGAGGCCTTGAGGATGCTCCCGTCGCTGCAGATCCTTAAAAAGTAGCGTAGTTGCCGAATATCCAATGCAAATGCCTCCTTCCTGCATCGCAGGGTCATAAATTTCAATTGGAAGATGAATGAATTGCCGCAGAAATGAAAAAAGTTGTAGCTGCCGGGCTCTGTGTGCCGTTCCTGCGACCGTGCGGCGAGCTGCTTAATGATAAGATAGCAGATTTGCAAGAGTAAATCAAGAAAGATGCACGCTGTTTTGCTACCTTGATATAACAGTTTGGTTGTACCGGATACAATTATTTGGCGATTCCCTAAAAGTGCAGAATAGATACAATGAAAGCACAAGAAATTGTGACATCCGATGCGTTTGCTTGTGCAATATGGCAAAAACATTTCCAGAGGAAAGGAAAGAAAAACTATGAGCGGTTTTGTGTTGACGAAGGATCAGCAAGATTTGAAGCGGCTTGCTGCAGATTTTGGCAAGAAGGTAATGCGTCCGGCAGCAAAGGAATACGACCTGAAGGGCGAGACGCCGCTGGATATTTACCGGCAGGCAGTGAAAATCGGCTTTACTGAAGTGGCGCTGCCGAAGGAATTCGGCGGACTGGGACTGGGCTGCACAACACAGTGTGTGCTGACTGAGGAGCTGAGCCGCTGGGAGGCAGGCATCGCAAATGCACTGGGTGCAACGAGTCTCGCCTGCAAGCCTATCCTGATTGCAGGAAACGATGCACAGAAGAAATACGCTGTGGAGCTCGTGCAAGCAGGAGATATGCTGGCGTTTGGTTTGACTGAGCCTGACGCAGGATCGGATGCTGCGGCATTGAAGACCACAGCGGTGGAATGCGAGGGTGGTTACATTCTAAACGGGCGTAAATGCTTCATTACAAACGCGCCATACGCCAAGCTCTTCGTCATCTTTGCGAAGACGCAGAAGGGGATCGGTTCGAAAGGGATCAGCGCTTTCATCGTAGAGGGCGACCGTCCGGGCGTTTCAACCGGACGCCATGAGGATAAGATGGGCCTCCGCCTTTCCGCGGCAGGCGACGTGATCTTGGAGAATGTGTTTGTTCCAAAAGAAAACCTGCTTGGCGAACCGGGACAGGGCTTCAAAATCGCAATGAAGACGCTGGATGCGTCCCGTGTTGAAGTCGGCGCGGCAGCCGTGGGCATCGCGCAAAGCGCGATCGATTACAGCGTGGATTACGCCAAGGGCCGTATCTGCTTTGGTGCACCCATTGCCAAGCTGCAGGCGATTCAGTTCATGCTGGCGGACATGCAGATCCAGACGCAGGCAGCACGTTCGCTGGTCTATGGTGCAGCAGAGATGGTGGATAACAACATCCGCCCGTACACCGAGATTTGCGCGGCGGCAAAATGCTTCGCCGGTGATGTTGCAATGAAGGTA
>ERZ827150.4180-NODE-4180-length-12984-cov-14.064738_pt1 | contig 12984 bp, 11 predicted proteins | sample MGYA00519779_ERZ827150 | MGnify/ENA primary metagenome ERZ827150 (study PRJEB31778, sample SAMEA3449267) | human gut metagenome | biome: human gut; feature: human-associated habitat; material: faeces | place: United Kingdom | collected 2010/2012 ...
CTATATTTCAATAATTTCAAAGAACTATTTATCCACTTTTACGGGACAGTAGTGTTCTTGACATACAAAATAATAATCACTAAGCATTCATTTCACGCAAGTGTTACTTATGGGCTTATCTGGTTCTGCAAAAATCGGTGTTAACCTTTTTATTACAAACCCCAACTTATTTCACAGGCAAAATTAGCAAAAAAATTATGTAGATTATTTGAGCCTTACAATTTGTACTAAAAAAGTCTGCCTCTCGACGTTGGGATTTACGGACATGCCACACTCCTTATTAGTCAGATTGGTCATGGAGAGATAGACAGGAGCGCGTCCGTCAAGGTTTTCGAAACTAAAGGACTCGCAGATGTCCACCAGATTACGTACGAGCAGAGAGATGATTTTTAGCCGAAATGTGTGCTCATAACAGCAGATTATTCTCATTCAAAATATATTGAGTTGAGTCATTCGTGTCCACTAAAAATTGAGGACAGTAATTATAAAGTTTAACAATTAAAACAAAGTAGGTTCACTTGAGTCATTCAGTTCATTGACAATATTGCAGTTAGGTTTACAGAATAGGGCTTTGAGTTCGACAGTATCTGTAAGTGAGACACTTACAAGCTGGAGCATCTCGTAGATTGACCGTTGGACATCCATCTTCTTCTGGACAATCGCCATCATGCAGTAGGCGGTTACCGCAGTGTAGATCTGGATTCTTACGGCATTTTCACTTACGCCCCAGAATTTTTTAACCTAAAGGTGCTGCTTCAGCCATTTGAAGAACAGCTCTATCTGCCACCTGTTGTGGTATAGTTCGGCTACCTTCAACGGGCTTATGTCCAGGGCATTTGTGAAGAAGATGAAAGTCCTGCCGGACTCCGGATCCAGGTACAGTATCCGTCTGATCTTCTCGGGATATTTGCTCATGGTCAGCTGACCGGCCATATATCCTATGGCATCGGACAGGACGCCGGCCGGCAGCCTGCGCTTCCATCTCATGGGCTTGAAGTCGTTGTTCTTCTTGCCCCTGACCACGAAGTATGCACCCACGCCGTTAATGGTGAAGAGCCTCCCGAAGTCATTGTAGGCACGGTCGAATATGTAGAACGAGTTCTCCTCATACGGTATTGCATCCATCGCCCTTGTGTCATGGATTCTGGCCGGCGTTATATGGAAGAATGTCGGGATTTGCGTCTCAATGTCATACAGGGTATGGAGCTTGATTCCTCCTTTCCTCTTCCTGAACAGTGCCCAGCCAAAGACGCTCAGGCACAGGTCGATTGTACTTGAATCGAAGGCATATACCTTGCCTCCGAGCTTGAATATCTCGGTCGCCCTACACTGCCTTGCTTCGGACATCACCCTGTAGGCGAACTCCGCGAAGATACGATAGTCACGGTTATTGTTTGCCTTTGACAGGTTGCTCTTGGTGACAGCCTTCCCGAAGCCCAGGCGAAAGGCCTTGTTCGCGTGCGCCTGTGTCGCCAGCACAAGATCCCTGAGACTTTCCCGGTTGGACAGCTGTCCGAACATCATGACCGCCAGCTGGTTCCAGCAGGAAAAGGTCTTGACATACTTGTCTCCGCAATATTTCTTTGATATTCTGAGAAATACAAACGGATCCAAGAAAGATAAAAGCTGAGAGAACACGTATTTTCCTTTATTCATGTGCCATTCTACGATAGTCTGGCAAAGATAAATTCAAATCGTTGCGCTCGTTTTATCTCTGTAAATTCCTATCCTTCAATATTTTCAAAGAACTTTTATGATTTTTTAGTGGACACTAGTGGAGTTGAGTAAAAAAAACTCTTACTGAAAATTTTCTTGCACAAAGCCGGAAAATTGATCACATAAAATTTCTAAACCCGTTGGCTGAATTAACTTAGTGCGCATTTAATTCTGCCAATAGGCTTGTTGTTAATATAGTTGACGTATTGCAACACGGTCAGCGCACTAATTTTGCCAATGATTCTGGCAAACAAACCGTTTGTTATCTTGGCATAGTTCCTGATGACCAGGAACTGGCCCGACAATTGGGAAAATATCGTTTCAATCCTCTTGCGTGCTTTAGCAAACGGAATGAAAGTTGGTCTCCAATCCTACTGGTTCAGCCGGTAGGGACATTCCAGCCTGATATGTGCGGTCTCAAAGAGGTCAAACTGTACTTCAGTCCCCCGATATAGCCTTTGTCTCCATAGATGCAGCAGTCATGATATTCCAGTTTCACATCTTTCATGTAATTGAGGTCATGCACACTCGCCTTTGACAAGTCATAGGAATAAATCACTCCACTTAACCCGCAGACAGCATGAAGCTTATAGCCGAAATAATATGTGCTTTACGAAGCGCAATAGCCAAAGTCAGGAGCTTTGGAGAAATCTCCCGACCGTCCCATCCTGCAGCGTTTTCCCCTTGCGGGACGACAGACTTCTATCGGTTTGGAATCAACAAGAAAGAAATCCTCACCGCCGTCAATTTTCAGGGCAATGCGCCTGCGTATGGTCTCACACAGCCCTGCCGTCTTCTTCCTGCGGTCATTGAATTGCCTGCGTGATATGAGATTCAGAATTTTTCCCTGTATTCTTGCAGTTTGTACTCAAACAGCCAATTCTCACTGTCTATGCTTTCTGATTCTGCCGCTAACGACAACACCGCGACCTCAAGGCCTGAAAATCCAGGAACAGGACCGGGGCGGACAATATTCCCTTGGGCATTGACGAGATTATGAGAGAATTGCTTGCATATCTCAAGTATTCTGACGAATCTTGTGTACAAGTTGTGCATACGATGATTTAAACTTAATGACTTGAACAATATTAAGTTAATAAAAAATCAGCGATATGCGCAACTTTTTAAACATATTATCAACTCAATTTAATTCCGCCAACAGGTTTTCTAAATAATATAAACAACCCGATGTAACTCAACAAGAATTCAAAAAAATGAGCATTTTTCGGGTTTTTGAGCCACGGGATTACCGACTTGCGTTAAAACACTTGCTTCCTTTGAGATTTTTTCTCACAATTTATAGGTCACATCAAACATTAATTGTATCTTTACACAAAATATATGAGATATGCTAGTTAATTTCACAGTTAAGAATTTTCGTTCTCTCAAACAGGAATGTACCTTTAGCATGGAGGCGAGTTCCATAAAGGAGCACAAAGAGTCTGTAATCAACAAGGGTAAGTACAGTTTGCTCCCGTTGGCAGTCTTCTATGGAGCCAACTCGGGTGGCAAGAGTAATTTGATTCAGGCCATATCTACCATGCGTAGTATGGTTAGGCGTTCGGTCAGGTTGAACGAGGGTGATGCACTGCCATACGATCCTTTTGCTTTGGATGAAAACTCAGATTCGCAACCTACGCTGTTTGAGATTCAGTTTATCAAAGGTGAGGTACTTTACCGCTATGGCTTTGAGTACAACAAAACTGATATTATCTCAGAGTGGCTTTACGAGAAGCGGTTTGGCGAGAAAGAGTACGAGCTCTTTGTGCGTTCACGAGATATGATAGAGGTATCGCCCAAAAGATTCCCGGAGGGTCAGGGGAAAGAGGATTTGACAAACTCAAATCGCCTCTTCCTGTCGCTTGTGGCTCAGCTGAAAGGCGAGAAGTCTAATTTCATATTGGGCTGGTTTGGAGAATGCAATGTACTTTCTGGAATCGACAGCGAGGGCTACGAGGCATTTACCCTCAGAATGTTTTTGGAACACCTGAACGGAGCCGACCAGGCCCAGGGGTTCTTCAAGACCCTGCAACTTGGCTTTACCCGCTTCTCTGTCAAAAAGGTCGATATTCCGAAAGAGGCCTTGGACAGTGTCCCAAAGTCGTTAAGGTCGCAGTTGGAGAAAGACTTGGCTACAGGTAATGTGGTTGAGCCGATAACCACTCACAACGTCTATGACGAAAATGGATTAATAATCGGCGAGCGCAACTTCCACAAGAATCAGATGGAGTCAGAGGGAACAAAGAAAGTGATAGAGATTTCCGGTCCAATTTTCGATACACTGAACGAGGGAAAGACGCTGATTGTCGATGAACTCGATGCAAAGCTTCACCCACTTCTGACACGCAACATCGTGCTTCTGTTCATGGATCCAGAGAAGAACAGACACGGAGCACAGCTGATCTTTGCCACCCACGACACCAATCTGCTTGATTTGGAGATTATCCGTCGTGATCAGATCTGGTTTGCAGAGAAAGACAAGGTGGAGTCAACTGACATCTACTCGCTTGTTGAGTTCAAGGACGAGGACGGAAAGAAGGTGCGCAACGACCGTGACATCAAGCGCGACTATATTCGTGGGCGCTATGGAGCTATACCTTTCATCGGAAAATAAAGTGCTGCTATGGGATATTCAAGAAAAGAAGAAATCGCAAAGCTGAGGCGGGAACGCAAAGAAGCTAAAGCTGCCAAGAAGCGCAAGGAGTACGTCCGCGAGAAATTCGTGCGTTTCCTCATAGTCTGTGAAGGCACGAAGACAGAGCCGCACTATTTCGAGGCTCTTATCAATAATTATATTTCAGCCGTTCGAGAGGTGACGATAGAGGGCGAAGGCCGGGCAACAGTAGCTTTGGTGGACAGAACGCAGGAAATTAAAACGGAACTGGAGCGTAAGAATGCCATGACTTTTGACCGTGTATGGGTAGTGTTCGACAAGGATGACTTTGAAGACTTCAACGAAGCCATTAAGAAAGCCCATAAGTTGGGCTTCCACAGTGCTTGGACGAATGAGGCATTCGATATGGTACTACCTGCACTTTGAATACCTTGATACAGGCATTGGTCGCGCTGCATACATCAAAAAGCTGGAAGAGGTTTTCAGGAAGAATATGGGAGACAATCACTTTGAATACAAGAAAGGCAATCCCGATATATATAGCCTGCTTCAGCAGTATGGCCGCGAGGATTTGGCCAAGCGCTTTGCTCAGCAACTCCGCGCATTATACACTGGCACCGACTATGCAGCCCATAAGCCATGCACGATGGTTGACAAGTTAGTAGAAGAACTGGAGCACCCGGAATTATTGTTAATAAAGAAATAAAGGAGGTTAGAAGATATGTGGGCAGATAACGAGACAAAAGATGACCTGTTAGGTTATCAGGTACATGCAGATTTGCTACGTGACGTGGTTCTTGACCCTAAGATGCTTCCAATTTCTATTGGCGTATTTGGCGATTGGGGTTCTGGAAAGAGTTCCCTTATGCTCTTAATGCAGGAATCCATTGAGAAATGGAGAACTGAAACTGAGGAGGCAAACAAGGTAGAAGGTGCAGCGAAAAAGAATGCCAGAGTGCTTCAAATCATGTTCAACAGCTGGCAGTTTGAGGATTATGAAGATACTAAACTCACGCTGATAGAAACCATACTGAGTGACGTAATAAAAGATATTGAAGACCACAGAGATGTTTTTGAAAAAGCAGATGCATGTTTATCAAAAATCAAATACCTTAAGTTGGGTGTAGTGGTGCTCAAAAATATAGCACGTAAGATAGTCCCCACAGAGATACTGGATCTGCTGCCAAATAAAGAAGAGTGGGAAGAAATAAGCAAGGACGATCAGGAATTGCTTTTAGAAGAGGTGAAGGAGGCTAACTCGTCGAACTTCATCAAGCGATTTAGAGAAGATTTCACCCAAATTATTGCAGACGGTGATTATCTATCAATCATTGTATATATTGACGACTTGGATAGATGCTCACCTGAACGTATCATTCAGTGCCTTGAGGCTGTCAAGTTGTTTGTGAATGTTGATAAGACGGCGTTTGTTATAGGAGCAGACCAGAGGATCATAGAACATGCAATCCACGAACGATACAAGACGCCTTTGCAACAGACAACCATATCAAGCCCTTATTCTGACTATCTGGAAAAACTGATACAGTTGCCCTACAAACTGCCAAAGTTGTCATATTCAGAGCAAGAGACCTATGTTACGCTACTACTTTGCAGTATGATGGAGAATGAAAACCTGTTTCCGACAATTCACAAGAAGTATTTAGAGTTTCGAGAGAAGGATAAGCACAGTAAGTATGGCTTGGACAAAATTCAAAAGGACAATCCTGAGGTCAGTTTTTGTACAACGAGTGGCTACCTCTCGATTATTCCTATTATGGCTAGTTTCCTGAACGGAAATCCCCGCCAGCTGAAACGTTTCCTTAATACATTTGACATGAGGCGACGGATGGCTAGTGTTGCTGGATTCAGGGAAATAGATCCTGAGATCTTGGTAAAACTTATGGTTTTGGAGTATAATAGCCAATTGAGACAATACATTGATGACCTGTATGTCAGGCAGAAGGATACGGGATTCATAAAAGGTATGAAGAAGGTGGAAGAACAAGCTGTGTCAGGTGAAGTGAGAGAAAGCAGATGGAAAGATTTGTGGAATACTCCAGACGGACGGCGATGGCTATCCACACCCCCATCGTTAGCCCAGAAGAATCTCAGAAACTATTTTTGGATATCACGAGAAGCATTACAGACCGCAACACCAATTGAAAGTAAAGTGTCGGCTCTGGTACAGGGCGTTTATGACAGACTCAAAATAAACCAGACCGTGAAGGCGTTGGGTGAAAGAATTTGGAGAGAGACGAGCACATTTACCAAAGAAGAGTTCAGTATGATGATTCTTCTTTTGAATCAAGAATTGATTGCCAACCCAGAGGGTGAAGTTGTAGTAAAGTTTGTTGATGTTGATAAAGACAATAAGATATTCCAAACAGTTCAAGATCTCAAGGACCTTCTTGAGGGGGTGGATATTGACAAACTCGGACCTGAGTATGCGGATTTCCTGAAAAAGAAATGCAAGGATGATGCTTGTAAAGCATATATAAATAGTCTTGGATTGAGTCAGCAACTAAGAAATGCAATGAAATAATGGGTACATCACAAGGATTGACCTTGAAAACAACTCCGCAGTGGTCATCAGCCAAAAGAGCGATGACGGGGTTGTTGAATGACTTTGAGAACGAAGCCAAGCTGGAAAACTTTATGCAAAAGTTCTACCAGGCACTTGGTAATGATGGAATATTTACTGGGACCACGACTTCTGGCGGGAGTGGCGGCGGAACCAATACACGAAGCCACGGCGGAGGTGGCACCTCATCACACGGAAGCTGCGGAGGAGGATCAAAAGGACGACGTTCGTTTGGAAGAGCCGGGGCCTCTACCGCAACTAATTTGCTGGGCTTCTTTTCTAACGTTAGAGACAACGGCCTGTCGCAAGCCATTGAGCTTGCCAACACTATCGGAGTTGAGGTCCCTCAATCACCAAGAGACCTAATCAACTTCCTGTGTGGACTGTCGTCGGTTGATACGGATGCAAACTTTGATTCTGAAGCTGCCAATGCTGCGCAACGAAAACTACTATCGGAGATTTTTAAGTCATGTGAAAACATGACTGATGTAGAGGAAATCATAAAACAAGCTGACAAGGACACCATTGATGCTTGGATCATTGATTTTGAGGTGAATTACATTATCGAATATCAAGGATCATTGTTTCAGAGCCACATCTTTGATAAAGCCCAAGACCCAGACAAAGTGGCCGGACAGATACGGAGGTGGCTTCATAGCAAGTTAGACAAGAGATTGTCAGATGAAATGAAACACATCAACCTCTTTTCGCAAGAGGGGAAACGATTCGCAGAATCGCTAACTGCCAAAATATTAGATATATGGAAGCTGTAAATATCACTATTAAATACGAGCCTGCCGCAACGACAAGAGAGTTTGGGCATTATATCCTATCGTTCACGGGACTTGAAGGAACAGAATATTCTGTAAAACTGAAATTCTGTTTTGACGAGTTGAGGAGTATGGCACAGGATACGTGTTCCATAGCGTTCGATTTTTTGGTATTCTCATTGTCTGTGTATAATGCCGATCGTGCTATAAGCAGGGCACTATATTCGGAAGAAGGATGGAGCAGGAGGATTAGATTAACGGTGCCCGTCCTGCATCTTTCTGAAATGAATAATTCGAAGAATGCTTTGACTTCGGCTTTGAATTTCTTGACAGGTGATGACTGGGTGTTGAATTTTGAACAGGCAGAGCCATATCAAATGGACCAAGAATTGCCTATAGTTGACCGTTCTATATACGGTAGAGTGTCATTATTCTCTGGTGGGTTGGATTCATTGATTGGGTTTGTTGATGGTTGTGCATCATTGCAAGCTGATAAGAAGGTGCTGCTTGTGTCACATAAGGAACTTGGAAAAGAGTGGTCAGACCAAATAAGAATATTGGAAGATTGCAAGGCGCACCAGATTTTTACGGGCAAATATGAACAATTATTAGTCAATGCCGGTATCAACAATCAAGGATGGATTAGTCAAAGGGCAGTATGCGAAGGAACTTTTAGGGCACGCTCCATCTTATTCATAGGGGCTGGAATATATTGCGCTCATGCCATCAATCCGCAGATGCCGCTGATTATCCCTGAAAACGGGACAATCTCACTCAATATCCCTCTTGACCAAGGGCGACGAAGTGCTTGCAGTACGAGAACAACACATCCTGTGTTTTTGAAGAGACTACAAGAGGCACTTACTCTTATGGGTATTAACAACAAGTTGGAGAATCCTTATCAGTTGAAGTCTAAAGCAGATATGATGATGGATTGTTGTGAAGACTCTGCAAAGAAGGCTGCTTTGGCGGTGCTGTATAAAGATTCATGTTCTTGTGCTAAAAGGTCACATAAAAAATCGTGGAAGCGAAGGAGGGATAAGAATGGTAAACCCATTCTTCATTGTGGCTTCTGTCTGCCTTGTATCTACAGACGTATTGCTCTGGATGCTGTGGGCTGGGGAAAGAAGGAACCAGTTGGTGTAAATGTATTTAATGTTAATGAGATCGGGCTTTCAAATCCAGAAATTAGAAAAAGCAGAGACTTTAAAGCCTTGCTCTATTTCTTGAGGGAACGATATAACAGGGATACCATAGAGGGTGAACTCATTGCTAATGGAGTGTATGAGAAACAGGAATTGGAAGAATATGCTACATTCTTGTTGAATTCTTACAACCAAGTAAAGGCATGGGTCGGTAAATATGGTAATGAACAAATAAAACGTCTTGCTGGCATATGATTATTGACACGCATTGTCATTTTGATATGATGTCTCAACCAGAAGCCTACATTAGGCAGAAGGAATTGGCAGGTGACATCGTGATTGGCATGACCAATCTGCCGTCTCACTTTGAAATGGGCTTTCCTTATGTAAAAGAATTTAGACATATCAGATTGGCTTTGGGATTACATCCATTACTGGCGACTGAAAGCAAGAAAGAGATGCCGCTTTTTAAAAGGCTTGTTAACCAAACTTCATATATTGGTGAGATTGGACTGGATTTTTCAAAAGAGGGAATTACGACAAAGGATGAACAGGTGGCAGTCCTTCGTGAGTTGCTATCTACTATTAGTGGCAAAATAAAAATAGTCAGTGTACACTCACGTAAGGCAGAGAGGGAAATGGTGGATTTACTACGCGAATATGAAATTGAAAATGTCATTTTCCATTGGTATAGCGGTCCTATTGATTTAATCACACCCATATTGGACATGGGCTTCTATTTTTCTGTCAATGAGGCCATGTGTATATCGAAGAATGGGAAAGCAATTATTGAGAGGATACCACGTGACCGAATACTCACTGAAACAGATGCTCCGTATAATGAAAGGACAGATATTCAAAATGTTCTACATTATTTGAAGATAGAAAACACTGAAGTTCAACTAAATTTTATGAGATTGTTAAAACGTATTAAGGCATAGTATGAATCAAGTGAGTTTGAACAATCATATCGTTAATCCGAAGTCGGTAATAGACATAAAGATATGGGATTGATAGATCCGACATACGGCATTATTCACTATTTTGTGATGCTGGGTAGGAGAACGGATCCTAATCCCATAGCTACACTTCCGCCCTTATGTATGAGGCATAGCTTACTTCAATATTTGACGAGCCTGCCTCATAACGTGTATCATTATCTGCAAGGTTGTGACTATTTGCAGAGGGTGATGTTATCTGGTGCAAAAAGCGGATTAGAAGTAGATTTCATATTTAATGACTCTATAGAAGAACCATCATTGAGCATGGTGCTTTCTAATGGGTTGAATGTGTTCCTAATCTGCACCAATAACGATGAGGAATTGATTGAGATGAACATCAGCCTATCGAGGGTGTGTAATAAGAATTGTCTTTTCTGGATAGACGAAGAAAAGAAGGAGAAGTTTATCATGCCGTCGGTTGTGACAACAGCTGAGGAATTTTGGGATTTCTTATTTGAGTATTCACAACCGCTAATGAAAGATATTGAAGCTCCGCTTTGCGTGCCTCTTTGCGGTGGTAGTGTTGAATTCCCATATTTTAAGCCTGCTAACATCACTTTCTTTACCTTGGCATCTGCCTTGGGAAACTGGGCTATAGGTTCTTACATCATTAGCCACAAAGAAATAGAGATACTGAAAGCAAAGACGCAAGAGGCTTTGGCAGACATGTATGGATGGAAAAGGCAGGAAAAAGCCGTTGATATTTTAAGCCAGCTATACGGATTATGTCAAGATGCTTTTAGTACGGCTTCTGGCAAAACTACAGGGTTCTCAGATCAGAACTATCCCCCAATTGTAATTGCAGCACCATACACTACGAAAGATGTTAGGGATTTGTTCAAAACGATGGCTAAAAGCGAGAAACAACTTCAGTTAATAGACAAAGTGGTAGAAATGGAACAGACACCCAACTACTGCTATGATGTCAATGCAGAAAATGTAGGGAATGATTTTCGAAAGACAGACACCTTTATCAGACTCTTCCACGCTAGTAGGCTGGACTTTTTAGACATTGTGGCCAATTTACATTGCTCATTCCGTTTTCCCCCTATTTACGGTTACCTTTGGTCTGTAAAAGTCTTAATACAGCATTGTCGTTTGTAAGTGCAAAGAACAATGGGCAGTTGGCCTATTCTAAGGACCGCATGGTTTACAATAAAGTCATCCACAAAGTTGGAAAGACGATGGCGCAAAAGCTGTTGGCCCCTAAGACGGCAAAGATGCTGGAAAAGATGCCTGCACAGATAGTGGCCATGACAGACCTCCCGATAGAGTGGATGGAAGTGAATGGAATACCACTTGGCTTTACGCACGATGTTTGCCGTATGCCAGAAACACCATCTTCCGGAATGTTGACCCATTACGGCATAGCAAGGTTTTCAAATTTTTACAGGATACCAGAGGATATTTTGTCGAGAACTCTTGTGGTGTATGGTTGTAGGGAAGATGCGTATAAGGAATGGCAAGACAAAGCGGATGTCTGTACCCAGGCATTAGGTGCTAAAACTGTTGTTTGTCAGAGCCTAGATGAGTTTGAAAAGGCTGTTAAGAAGCATAAGCCGGACTTATTGATTATTGATACTCACGGCGGAACTGATTTATCAAATCATCAGAGTTATATTTACATGGGTGACGAAAAGGTGTACCCCAAAGATATATCAATACGAGGGATTTCCGCCAGACTGGTGTTTATCTCTGCGTGTAACACAGCTCCATGCTATAATGATGTTAATACTGTTGCCAATGCACTTTTGGAAGTGGGCGCATCAGCAGTAACTTCTTCATATTTGCCATTGGATGTTGTGGAATCATCTACTCTGTATATACGTATACTTAATCAACTGAACCAAGCTGCTCAGCAGGATATACATCGAAACTGGCTGGCCTTTATTTCACATATGCTAAGGACGTCTTTTATCATGACACCACTTGTGGAAAATGCCCAAAAGGATAATCCAGAACCAATGGATCCGATGCTAACAGGTAAGGTAAACACGTTATCGATGTATTTCGAGAAGAGGGCAGAGCTATACAGAAAGCTCAAGGCTGATGAGGACGTAGAAGGGCTGAAATATGATTTTTCGAAGGCAGTTCCTCATTATCTGATGTATACTACTACAGGTAGGGCGGATCTCATTATGTTTGAGTCGTCTATGAAGAAGAGGAAAGAAGAGTACGAGAAGATGATGCAAGGATTATGACGCAAGATCAAAGGTGGCAAATTAGGTTTGATGAGGTGATGAACTTCATGGAGAAAGAGCATAGAAAGCCTTCTAAGTACTATCCTAAGGAGAAGTTGATGTTTCACTTCATACACCATATTATCTACGAGAAATCTTCTTTTGAAAATTAAGTACAGCTTTCACTGCTTGCATCAAGCACCTCTTCCGATACTCATCGTCCTCCTCATCCGGCCTGCGACCATCCCAACGAAGGTCTGAGTCGGAATTACCACCACAGCCTCCGGAAGGAATGGGTATCGATTGCCCACTAATGAGCGCATCAGCTACTGCAAAAATCATATTGCGAACTGAAGGTATAGCCAACTGGCCGAGCAATGTATTCAGCTCTGACTCCAAATTTTCGTTTGTGTCTGAAAGAATTTTATTCTCCCGTCTCAACTGATACAGTTCTCTGGAATCCGCCAAGACATTGCGTTGGGCGGCTTCGACCTGTCGGGCTGCATCATTTCTGTACAGGGATTCTATCTTGCGAACAATATCGGTAAACTGTTTGGCAATAGACTTGTTCTGACGCTCAACCCATTTGTCTGTGCCGAACAAGAACAAGGGCACTTTCTCTGTAATTTGTGGCGGAGAGAAGTCAACCATGTGGTTACGGAATGGCTGAACAACGGAACGGATTTTTGTAGCATCCTTTGTCAATTGCTCCAGTTCCTGTTCCTTTACCTGAAGTTTACCTGCTTTGTCATCCAACTTAGACTGATATTCTGCAATGAGCTTCTGTATATCTACTTTCTGCGCCTCATATTTGTCAAGAGTTATCTTGCCGGATGCGAGTGCTTCATCGATTTCTTTAAGCCGGGTTTTGCCGGCAAGCATTTCCCGTTCAAGTCTTCGTATCATAGTCTGCAGTCCCTTGACTGCTTTCTCCGCCTGTTTCGCATCTTTGGACAGTTTCCGGATATAATCGCGTT
>ERZ827150.4182-NODE-4182-length-12980-cov-2.671721_pt1 | contig 12980 bp, 14 predicted proteins | sample MGYA00519779_ERZ827150 | MGnify/ENA primary metagenome ERZ827150 (study PRJEB31778, sample SAMEA3449267) | human gut metagenome | biome: human gut; feature: human-associated habitat; material: faeces | place: United Kingdom | collected 2010/2012 ...
GTGGCCGACCTGGAAAAAACGACTGTGGCAACCGGAAAGGTAGAACCGAGGGACGAGATTCTCATTAAACCCCAGATATCGGGTATCATTGACGAGTTGTATAAAGAAGCGGGACAGACTATACGCAAGGGAGAAGTGATTGCTAAGGTGAAAGTGATTCCCGAACTAGGTACGTTGAACTCTGCCGAGAGTCGTGTGCGTCTGGCGGAACTTAATGCGAAACAGGGCGAAACGGACTTTGCCCGCATAGAGAAGTTGTTTGAAGACAAGCTGATCAGTCGTGAAGAATATGAAAAAGCCGAGGTAAGTGTAAAGCAGGTGCGTGAAGAGTTGCAGACAGCTAAGGATAACCTGGAAATTGTGAAGGAAGGTATTACAAAGAGCAGTGCTTCTTTCTCAAGTACGTTGATCCGTTCCACAATTGATGGTTTGATACTGGATGTACCGGTAAAAGCCGGTAACTCGGTGATCATGAGTAACACGTTCAATGATGGTACGACAATCGCTACGGTTGCCAATATGAATGATTTGATTTTCAGAGGTAAAATTGATGAAACGGAAGTCGGTCGTGTTCATGAAGGTATGCCTGTGAAGTTGACAATTGGTGCTTTGCAGAATCTTTCATTTGACGCTACACTGGAATATATCTCGCCGAAGGGGGTAGAAGAAAACGGTGCCAATCAATTTGAGATAAAGGCAGCTATACAGGTGCCCGATACGGTGATGATTCGTTCGGGGTATTCTGCTAATGCGGAAATTGTACTGGAACGTGCACAAAAGGCACTTACTTTACCTGAAAGTACTATTGAGTTCAGTGGAGACAGCACATTTGTATATGTGATGACGGATAGTGTGCCTGCCCAGAAGTTCGAGCGTAAAGAGGTGAAAGTGGGTATGAGTGACGGTATCAAGATTGTTATCAAAGACGGTGTGGACGGCAAAGCCAAAGTGCGCGGTGCAGAGAAGAAGGATAAATAAATGCCGGTGAAGTAACCTTGTATAATTCAATAATAACAGATTATGAAGAAGAACTTAATAATAGGATGTATGGCTGTCTTTGCTGTCTCGGTGCAGGCACAGGAGGGCTGGACATTGCGCCAATGCATCGACTACGCTATAGAACATAATATCAGTATCCGTCAGAGTGCTAATGAGGCAGAACAAAGTGCCGTAAGCGTGAATACGGCCAAATGGGCGCGTCTGCCGAACCTGAACGGTAGTGCAGGGCAAAGTTGGAACTGGGGACGTACGGATGTGCGTATAGGAGATGAGCAAAAGTACATTAGTGTGAGTAGCCACAGTACTAATATGTCTTTGTCTACCAATGTTCCTATATTCACCGGTTTACAGATTCCTAATCAGTATGCTTTGGCCAAACTGAACCTTAAAGCTGCTATGGCGGATTTGGAAAAAGCTAAAGAAGATATTTCTATAAATATTGCTTCTGCTTATTTGCAGGTACTGTTCAATCAAGAGTTACATCAGGTTTCTCTTGGCCAGGTAGAGTTGAGCAAAGAGCAATATGCCCGTATATCTCGTCTTGCGGAATTGGGTAAAGCGTCTCCTGCGGAGGTCGCTGAGGCGAAAGCCCGTGTTGCCCAGGATGAGATGAGTGCTGTGCAGACTGATAATAATTTTCAGTTAGCATTGCTTGATCTTAGTCAGCTTATTGAGTTGGAAACTCCGGAAGGATTCAGTTTGGCCGCTCCTGTAGTGAAACTTGACTTGGAACCCCTTACTCCTCCGGATGAGGTCTATCAGACAGCTTTGTCGACTAAAGCTGCCATTCAGGCTGCACAATATCGCCTGGAGGGTAGCAAGCACAACATCCGTATTGCTCAGAGTGCTTTCTATCCGCAATTGAGTTTTAGTGGTAGTTTTGGAACTAATTACTATTCTACCATTGACCGTAATTTTGGTGATCAGATGCGGGATAATTTCAGTAAGTATGTAGGATTTAGCCTGAGTGTTCCTCTCTTTAATCGCTTCGCTACTCGTAACCGTGTGCGTACGGCACGATTACAGCAAGAGAACTACTCCTTGCAATTGGACAACACCAAGAAAGTGCTCTATAAAGAAATTCAGCAAGCCTGGTACACTGCACTGGCTTCCGAAAGCAAGTATACCAGTAGTAGTACGGCAGCCAATGCCAGTATGGAATCTTTCAAGCTGATGAGTGAGAAGTATGATAATGGCAAAGCTAATGCCGTAGAGTATAATGAAGCGAAACAGAATTTGATGAAAGCCCAGTCTGATGAGTTGCAGGCTAAATATGAATATCTGTTCCGTACAAAGATATTGGACTTCTATAAAGGAATACCGATTGAATAACTTTTTTAGTGTCTTTCTCTTGAAAATCCTTCTTTGGCTGCGAGGCTGGGGGAGGATTTTCTGTATATTTGCCACATGACTCCTTTTATCAGTATAATTATTCCTTTTTATGGTACAGCAGACCCGGTATTGCTGCAACGCTGTATTACTTCTATCCGTGAACAGGGAATGGAAGAGGGGAGTTATGAAATCATTGTAGCAGATGATGAGAGTCAGACTACGGGGGGAGCACGTAATCGTGGAATGCAACAAGCGCATGGTGAATATCTTTTTTTTGTAGATGCTGATGATATTTTAGTACCGAATACACTTCGTTCTTGTTTACCTTTGTTGAAACTATACTCTCCTGATATTCTGAAGTTTGGTTTTAAGGAGTTTACCAGTGCCTCTTCGTTGGAGAAGCAGAATCCGACCAATCAACTGCCGTCTTATGCAGAATACTCATCCGGTGCCCACTTCATGGCATTGAATAATTTTACGGGAGTTGTTTGGGCGCATTTCTTCCGTCGAAGTTTATTGGAGACGTCTTCTCTTTATTTTAGTAAGACGAGCCTTTTTGAAGATGAAGAGTTTGTTGCCAAAGCTTACTTCTTCGCCCGAAAAATGTTGGTGACTTCTTATAAAGTGTATGGTTATTACTGTTCATCTTCTTCTTTAACGAGAATGATTGCTGAAGATGAATGCCGGAGGAGGGTATCTGATTTTAAAGAAATGCTTTTTCGGTTGAAAGCGTTTAGTCAGGCTTGTCAGTCTGACGCCTCTGTTGAGCGTTTGGAGGCATTGAATAGACGAATCCATTTTCTTGTTATCGACTATATCCGTCAGATGTGGCGGAATAAATGTAGTATAAATGAGATGAACCGGCAATTAGCTATCCTGAAACAAGAGGGATTAGTACCTTTGCCCTATAAAAAGTATTCTTGGAAGTATCGTTTGGTTTGTCCTGCCATTAATGTTTATATTCGTTTTGTTATATGAAGATATTGTTACTTGGAGAGTTTAGCGGGCTGCATTGGAATCTTGCGGAAGGACTTCGGGCTTTGGGGCACGAGGTCTGTGTTGCTTCTGATGGTTGTGGTTGGAGGAACTATCCGCGTGATATAGCTCTTGACCGGCCGACGGATAGTTTGCGTGATGGTATCCGCTGCCTTCTCCGTATATTGCGTCATTTGCCGGGTTTTCGGGGATATGATGTTGTGCAGATTATCAGTCCTTATTTTTTGCGTTTACGCAGTGAACGTACTTTGCCTGTTTACCGTTATTTGCAACGGCACAATGGCAAGGTCTTTTTGGGAGCTTTCGGGACCGACTATTATTATATTCGTGCTTGTATGGAAACAAGCACTTTTCACTATTCGGATTTTAAGATCGGAGACCGGTATCGTGATACGGCTTTTAATCAGATTACTCTTCAGGATTGGTATTATGGTGGGGCAGCTCGTGCCACTCGGGCTATAGCCGAAACTTGTAATGGCATTATCGCCTGTTTGTGGGAGTATTACGCTTCCTATCAACCTTACTTTTCAGATAAGACAGCTTTCATTCCTTTACCTATCGATTTGCGTGAGGTAACATCCCGCGTTCGCGGTGTGCCGGAGAAACTGAATTTCTTCATCGGTATTCAGTCTGCCCGTAGTAATTTGAAGGGGACTGATGTTATGCTGCCCGTTTTGCAAGAAGTGCAGCGCAAGTATTCTGAGCTTTGCCGCATCACTGAAGTGCATGATGTGCCTTATGCCCGCTATCAGCAGTTGATGGATGATGCTGATGTCCAGTTAGATCAGTTGTATTCGTATACCCCTTCCATGAATTCACTATTGGCTATGGCAAAAGGAGTAACGGTAGTGGGAGGCGGTGAGCCGGAGAACTATGAGATATTGAATGAAACAGAACTTCGTCCCATTATCAATGTCCTGCCCGACGAGCAAGATATTTATCAAAAGCTGGAAGATATAGTGCTTCATAAAGAGCGTATTCCGGAATTATCGGCGCAAAGTATTGAATATGTAGCCAAGTATCACGATCATGTGAAGGTGGCCCGCCAATATCTGGACTTCTGGGAAAAACATTAATCATTCATTTGCCGAAATGTATATTGCAGGATGGCTACACCCTTTCCCATGGATGGCTACACCCTTTTGTGCAAAGGGCTACACCATCCGAGTGAAAGGGTGTAGCCCTTTTTTGTCAGGTCAAGGGGCTGATCCTTAGCTGTTTCCGCAACGCTCTTTTCGCAATGCCGCAATGATGTATTTCCCTTTTGCCAGGATTGTGCTCCATCGGGTGGAGCCGATCACTCTGAAGATATAGCCTCCGAGTCTTCCGTAATCCGAAAGCCGCAGGATGGCGTTGATTTCATTCGGATCTACGATGTGCAATTGATTCAGTTCCAGCATCAGGCCTTCCAGATTATGCGTCTTTTTGTTGTAGGCGTAGCCGGGAACGTCGAAAGAAGGACTCCCCGCCACTCTCTCTTCTCCGTTCTCCCCTTGGGGAGTTAGAGGGGGAGTTTCTTTACTTTGCTTTTCTTTACTTTGTTCGGAATTGCATGCATTTTCTGGTGGAAACAATACATCCTGTATCTCATTTTCTTCTTTCCCGTTTTTAGGAACTTTGGTTTCCATAAGGAAGTAAGGGAGGGGAGTTAAGTCCCGTTTTCTGCGTTTGGTAGCTTCCAGCCATACTTTCTGTATGTGTACGGATGTCAATACCTGATGTTCCTCATACATTTTCCGGTCAAATATGTCTTTCGCTATCAGAAGTTCTACGATTTCCTGCATTTCCTCATCCGATAATTCGTTTCCTAATTTGTGGGCAAAGAGCATGCATTGCTCTTTGTTCCACACCAGGTAATACCCCTCTTCTTTATAAATTTTTCCGAGTAGCTTTATGAATGCCGCTACACCTTTCAGCCCGAACCGGGCTTCTATCAATTCTGTTGCTACTCCTTCGAGCAGACTTATAGTTATGGGGAAATACAGTACCCCTGTACAATTCATTGCCATTTCTTTAGTGATTAAACGATAAGTGATTAATGATTAGCAGACGGGGCTCCAGTCTAGTAAATTTTCCAACTGGAAACTTCTCCAAGCCTGTGACTCTACATCCCAGTAAACTACAGTACTTTCTATGCGCTCCATTTCATAGAATCGGTGAAAGAAACTTTCATAGGGTATGAGGGTTGCTTTCACCATTTTGAAGATTGTGCCTTGTTTGTGAAAGGCAATAAGGGCATAGCCATACTGCATGTGGTCAATGAGGTCGATCAATCTTTGTGCCATGTATTCTGCACATTCCTCAGAATACCCCTTTTCGAACATGAACCGTTTTTTCCATTTTTCTGCCATTCTTTCACGGACTGGAACCGGATTTTTGAACTCGTGTCTTTTCATCTTACGATATATTTAATTAATAATAATGTTGGTTACGTTTTCGAGCTCATGCCATAGCATAAAAAAAGATGTCGCTTCGCATAAGAGGAAGCGGCATCTCATTGAGGTCTGACTTGGTCTTGTTAACGTGAGGGCAAAGGTAGGTCTTGCTGTTTTGGCAGTATCTTTTTAATTTCTGTCTTTTCTGTAGGGTGATTTCTCCTTATGCTTTTCATTGTGTCGTACTCTTTTATCCTTTTGCCACATTTTTTCTGCCATTTTGGTTAAAGTACTCTTTGACATAGGGATTCCGTCATTATTTAGGAAGAGTTTGGTTTCTGCTATGCGCTCTATAAGCGGGGCCAATTCGAGTTTTTCGGGTGGAATCTTTTCATTGTTTCCAACGTAGAAATTACCCTCGATGTATTCATCCAAAAGATTTCCCAGCATGCTTTCCTGGTTATTGTTAATTCCTTTAACTTTTTTACCCTTAGGACGGCCTCTGTGTGGTTTATTTTCCGCTTGTTCAGAGGATTGTCTGTTTTGTTCACTTGGTTTTACTAACCCTGTTTCTTCGCTTTTAGCAGCGTTTTTTTTGAATTACTCATTTTGAAAAATTCTTTAATTAAAAACAGTTAATTTATAAATAGGGGCGCAAAGATAAAAGGATTGTTGATGTGCAGAATAGAGGAGAGACAATAAAATGAAATAAATACTTTTCGAACAGATGTAATATGCAGTAAATTAGAATGGTATAGTGAAAAATGGGGGGTGTCCAGAAAACGTTCGTTTAATGGGCACAAAGATAAGGGGTATTTTTTGAACGTGCAAGATGTTTAATAAAAATATTTCTATTATTTCAGATTTACTCTATTATGTTGTTAGTAATCAATGTGATAATATTTACAATGTATATATTTAATATCCTCTCATTTTTATGATTTCAAACTTCTATTTTGAAGACATGATGGCGTTGCCCATTAAACGAACGATTAAAAAACGCTTTTTTGAATTTAATATCTTCGTTTATAACGCATTAAGTTGAAATATCTATTTGCTACGGTTTGAAAGAGAATATGTCTCGTTCAAACCGCGAAGCGCACCCGAAACTATAGTAAAATCCTCGATTCTCTTTTTGCAAGTGATTGAAAATCAAAAATATTGGTTTGCTGCCCGCACTCGTGATAAGCAAGAGTTTGCTGTCCGAAAATCCTTAGATAAGCTTAAGTCCGAAGAGAAGCTGGATCTTGACTATTATCTTCCCACGCGAATTGTGATATCACAGCTGAAGTATCGCCGTAAACGTAGTGAGGTTCCTGTTATTCGAAATTTAATCTTCATCTGTGCTACTAAACAAACAGCTTGCGACATATCCAATGTTTATAATGTCCAGCTTTTCTACATGAAGGATCTATTTACTCATTCCATGTTGGTTGTTCCTGATAAGCAGATGGAAGACTTCATGTTTGTGATGGATTTGAATCCTGATGGGGTTAACTTTGATAACGAACCTTTTGCTATTGGAGATAAAGTGAAAGTTGTCAAGGGGGATTTCAGTGGAATTGAAGGTGAGGTTGCTACGGAAGCTAATAAAACTTATGTGGTTATCCGTATCAAGGGCGTTTTGGTCGCAAGCGTCAAAGTGCCCAAATCCTATCTAAAGTTTATAAAATAATATCATCTCAATTATAAAATGAATTCTTTACTTTCTCGTGCTGTTGAGCTTCAGCATGCCGCCCATACTTTAATGTATCTCGGCATGGATGGTGAGCCTCTTTATTCTGATGACTTTTGCCGTCAGAATAAAGATATTCTCTTAAAATCCGATTCTCTTTTTGCTGCAAAAAGTTCCGATATCGAAGAAGAGGCCAACTTGTGTCTGGCTCTTTTGATGGGTTACAATGCCACTATATACAATTATGGTGATAAGGAGCAGAAAAAGCAAGAGATTCTTGTGCGTGCTTGTGATGTTTTGGAACGGCTTCCGGACTCCTTGCTCAAAGTCAGGCTGTTAACCTATTGTTATGGTGAGACTTATGAAGAAGCTTTGTTGCAGTCTGCCCGTAAGATTGTGGATGGGTGGGGACAGACTTCTCTTACATCCGAACAGGTTGAGGCGGCTGAAGAACTCCGTAATATGGAAGAAAATTCCTATCCATGGGAATATGTCGATTAGTAAAAAAATAACCGGGGATTTTGTTTGGAGCGTCTGTATTCTACGCATAATAAATATAAATCATCCTCAGTCGTTCCTGTCCCCGGTTTCTATTGTTTATGAGAACTATGATTGAATTTCTATATTATACTTTAGCTAAGTATTATGTGTTGTTATGATGACTTGTAAATGTCTTTTGATTTTCTCTGTTGCTAAAGGATGTCAGAGCATATATATAGGTTAATTATTTAACTACATTAGTGTAAGGTTTAGACTTAAAATTTACTTTTCGTGTCTAGTTCTCTTAAAAATAAAGCAGTCAAGGGAGTTGCTTGGAGTTTTGTTGATAATATAGCAAATTCAGGAATTACTTTCTTGGTAGGATTAGTTTTAGCTCGGTTGTTATCTCCTGCAGAGTATGGAATAATGGCTATGATTGCTATATTTATAGCAGTCTCAAATTCAATTATTGATAGTGGCTTTTCTAATGCATTGATTCGTAAGATAGAGATCAAACAGATTGATTATAATACTGTGTTTTTTTTTAATTTGTTTGTGAGTTTTATCTTATATATTTTACTTTATGCAATATCTCCGGCTATTAGTAATTTTTTCAAGGAACCTGTTTTGGTAGAAGTGACGCGGGTTATTGGATGGGTGCTTATAATAAATGCTTTAGCAATTATTCCACGGACTATTTTTATTAGGAATGTAGAGTTTAAGGTTCAGACTAAGGTTTCTTTAATATCTTCTATTTTCAGTGGTATTGTTGGTATTGGTATGGCTTTCTATGGAATGGGAGTTTGGAGTTTAGTAGGACAGCAATTATCCAGGCAACTTCTGAATACTTTATTCCTCTGGATATTTTGCCATTGGCGTCCGGCTTGGGAATTTTCAAGGAAGAGTTCTAAAGAAATGTTTGGTTTTGGATCTAAACTTCTTTTGTCAGGGCTGTTAAATACAATTTATAAGGATATTTATTATATCATTATTGGTGTTTTTATAGCTCCGCTCAGCTAGGGCAATATACTCGTGCTCAACAATTTAATATTATATTTTCTAGTAATTTGACATCTGTTGTTCAGCGCGTGAGCTATCCTGTTTTAAGCTCTATGCAAGATGAGTCTGAACGATTGAAGCAAGCCTATCGTAAAGTGATAAAAGTAACAATGTTAGTAACATTTGCCTGTATGTTGGGATTGGCAGCGGTTGCTAAGCCACTAATTGTAATTTTAATTGGTGAAAAGTGGTTGATGGCAGTTTCTTTTCTCCAAATCATTTGTTTTGCTGGTATGCTTTATCCACTCCATGCTATTAATTTGAATATACTTCAAGTCAAAGGGCGTTCTGATTTATTTCTTAAACTAGAAATTTTAAAGAAAATAATAGCTGTTGGTCCTATAATTATTGGAATATTTTATGGAATTGAATATATGCTTTGGGGGAGTGTTTTTACTTCATTTATTGCATATTTTTTGAATAGTTTTTATTCGGCAGATTTGATAAACTATCCTACAAAAGATCAAATAGAAGATATACTTCCCACTTTTGGAGTTTCTTTTGTTACAGCTGCAGCTATGTGGTGTCTTTCTCTATTAGATATTTCTATGTATATTCTTCTTCCAATGCAATGTCTGCTTGGGCTTGTATTATCTGTTGTAATTTATGAGAAGCTGAAGCTAGAAGAATATATTGAAGTCCGACAAATGCTAATTTCTTTGTTAAAACGAGTAAAAAAAATATATTAGAATGGAAAATAAAGTTATTACAGTAACTGCTCCTTTATTACCCTCTTTAGATGATTTTTTACCTTATTTGCAGGATATATGGCAGCGTAAGTGGTTGACAAATAATGGCTATTATCATCAAGAATTAGAGAAGGCTTTATGTGAATATTTGAAAGTACCATATATAAGCTTATTTACTAATGGAACTTTACCTTTGATTTGTGCTTTACAAGCTTTACGTATAACAGGTGAGGTGATTACTACTCCATATAGTTTTGTGGCTACTACTCATGCCTTGTGGTGGAATGGTATAAAACCTGTTTTTGTAGATATTGATCCGATAACATGTAATATTGATCCAGATAAAATAGAAGCAGCAATTACTCCTAAAACTACTGCTATTATGCCTGTACATGTCTATGGTAGACCTTGTGAGACAGAACGTATTCAAGCAATAGCTGATAAGTATGGTTTGAAGGTGATTTATGACGCTGCTCATGCTTTTGGTGTGGAGGTAAATGGAAATTCAATTTTGAGTGCAGGCGATATGTCTACTTTGAGTTTCCATGCTACGAAGGTTTATAACACAATTGAAGGCGGTGCCTTAGTCTGTCATGATGAAAATACAAAGAAGCGTATTGACTATTTGAAAAACTTTGGCTTTGCGGGTGAAACAACCATTGTTGCTCCTGGTATTAATGGTAAGATGGACGAGATACGTTCTGCATATGGATTGTTGAATTTGCAGCAGGTTGATGCTGCAATTGCAGCTCGTCGTGAAATAGCTTTAAAATATCGTGAAGGGTTAAAAAATATTGGAGGCATTCGTTTTATGGATGATATGTTAGGGGTTCGTCATAACTACTCTTATTTTCCAGTATTTGTCGATGCGGAAGATTATGGTATGACCCGTGATGAACTTTATTTTAAGATGAAAGAACAGAATATTTTAGGAAGGAGATATTTTTATCCTTTGATAAGTGAATTTTCTACTTATCGAGGATTAGAGTCTGCTAGTCCTTATAATCTCCCTATTGCAACTCAAATGGCAGATAGTGTGATATGTCTGCCAATGTATTGTGGATTGACACCCCAAGACACTGATAAAATTTTAAATTGTATTTTTCAACAGGGATGAAAAAAATATTAATTTTAGGTGGTACCTATTTTCAAATTCCCGCGATAAGATATGCAAAATCGAAGGGGTACTATGTTGTGACTTGTGATTATTTGCCTAATAATCCAGGACATAAATTGGCTGATGAATACTATAACATTAGTACTACTGACAAAGAAAAAGTCTTAGATTTAGCTTCCTCTCTTCATGTAGATGGCATTCTTTGTTTTGCATCTGATCCGGCAGCTCCAACATCTGCTTATGTTTCAGAAAAATTGGGCTTGCCTGGAAATTCTTTTGATAAGATTTGCCTTTTTGGAGAGAAGCACTTGTGGCGTCAATTTTTGAGAGAGAATGGTTTTAATGTTCCGAAAGCTAAATCTTATTTTGATATTCAAGAGGTAGATGTTGACGATTGGGAATATCCTGTGATGGTAAAGCCCGTTGATTCTTCAGGTAGTAAGGGAATTTCTAAGGTATTTGATAAGGATGGACTTACTGATGCTTTTCATTTTGCATTATCTTATTCAAGGCTAAAAATTGTTTTAATTGAAGAATTTATAGAGAAGGTCGGGCCTCAGATAGGAGGAGACGGTTTTTTTGGTACATCACGCTTAGAATTTGTTTGTTATGGGGATCAAGTAGTGGATAATAGTATTAATGGCTATGTACCTTGTGGTATGAAGTTTCCCTCTTTGTTATCTGCATCTTTAAAGGAAAGGATTACTAATGAAATAGAGCGTGCGATTAGCCTTTCCGGTTTAAAAAAACTATCCTTCAATCTTGAGGTGATGGTAGATAAAAATGATAAAATATATTTAATGGAATTGGGACCTCGTAATGGTGGTAATTGTATACCTGAAGTAATTTATAATTATACAGGTGTTAATATGGTTGCGTTGGCCGTTGAAGCCTCTTTGGGAAATACTTTTCCTATATGTTGTCATATCAATAAGCATGTTTTTGCATATTATGCTTTGCATAGTCGTATTTCTGGTATTTATAAAGGATACAGGTTACTAGGTAGTTTTCAAGGAAAAATTAATGGTAGTTATATTTTTTTGGAAGAGGGTGATACTATTAATGCTTTTCTTGGTTCAAATGAAACAATTGGAATTTTGTTATTAGAGTTTAATAAATATAGTGATATGGATGATTTTTTTAACTCTCCGTCATCTTATGTAGAGGTTCTTGTAGAGGAGTTATGATAATGAATAAGATAGAAATCGGAGGCTATTTCCATTTAGAATTATCACGTAAAAGAAAAAAATTCATTCATGATGATGGGGTTCTGCTGAATTCTGGGAGGAATGCTTTAGAATATGTTTTGTCCTCAAAAAAAATAGAGAGGTTATGGATTCCATATTATACATGTGACACTATATTAGAACCTCTCATAAAATTGAATATTGATTATTCATTTTATTCAATTAATCAACAATTGGAACTTTATGAATTAAAAAGATTGTCCTCTGGAGAGTTTATTCTCTACACTAATTACTTTGGAGTGAAAGATGAATATGTTAAGTCTCTTTCGGAAGTGTACGGTGATAGGCTTATCGTTGATAATGCTCAATCTTTTTATTCTGATGTTACTGCTGGCCCCTCTTACATTTATAGTCCTCGGAAGTTTGTAGGGGTACCAGATGGTGGAATTGCTTATTCGGATTTAACTTATTTGGATTCTCAGCTTGAAATGGATATATCTTTTTCTCGTTGCAGTCATTTATTGAGGCGTTATGATGAGAAGGCTTCGAATGGATATAATGACTTTAGAGAAAATAGCAAGTTACTTTCTATGCAGCCTATGAAAACTATGTCACAGTTAACGCGAGCGTTGCTTTTTAGTATTGACTTTGAGCAAATCAAAGAGATTAGATTACGCAATTTTTCTTATTTGCATAATAATTTGTATTTAACGAATCTGTTGGACTTAAATATGGCTTTTTCATGCCCTATGGTATATCCTTATTATACAGAAAATGCTTTTGAAATAAGAAACCGATTGCTTGCTAATAAGATATATGTTGCAACTTATTGGCCTAATATATTTCAATGGTGTACAACTTGTGACTTGGAATATCAATTGGCGAATAAGATTCTTCCTTTGCCAATAGATCAACGTTATGGGTTTCGTGAAATGGATATTATTTTGAGTGTTATAGCTGGATAGAATATGGATAATAATAAGATATTTCTAAGAGGATTTGAGCTTGAAGATTATATTTTGATAAATAAATGGAGGAATGATCCTGAGATTCAGAACCTTCTTTCAGGTA
>ERZ827150.4188-NODE-4188-length-12966-cov-2.942065_pt1 | contig 12966 bp, 6 predicted proteins | sample MGYA00519779_ERZ827150 | MGnify/ENA primary metagenome ERZ827150 (study PRJEB31778, sample SAMEA3449267) | human gut metagenome | biome: human gut; feature: human-associated habitat; material: faeces | place: United Kingdom | collected 2010/2012 ...
TACAATCTCTCGGAGGCCTATCGGGGTCTCGATGACGAGGAGCGTCAAATCTATTTCCTGGCCTACTCAGCCATGAGTGATATCCAGTTGGCCATAAAGGAATATATCGCTCTTCCACGACTGGCGCAAATCCTATTTTCCAGAGGCGATATCGACCGGGCACATGCCTACCTCAACCAAAGCATGCGCGACGCCGTCTTCTGTGGCGCACGGCTGCGCACGATGGAGGTGACCGAGATCTATCCGATCGTCAGCGAGGCCTACAAAATCAAGGAGAGAGGAAACCAAAAGGTGCAGAACCTGCTGCTGCTCTGCTTCACTGTCCTGATCCTTTTCCTGATCGGTACGACCATTTATATCTACCGCCAGATGAAGAAGATCGCCGAGGCACGTCATGCCTTGGCGAGAGCCAACGAACAGTTAGTACACGTGAACGAGGAGCTGTCACAATCGAATCTCATCAAACAACAATACATCGCCCACTACCTCGACCAGTGCACCATGTATCTTGACAAGCTAGAGGACTATCGGCGCTCATTAGCCAATCTGGCTATCAGTTCCAAGATCAACGAGCTTTTCAAGGCCATAAAGTCCGAACGTTTCATAGAAGAGGAACGGGCCAAATTCTATCGCAGTTTCGATGAGACCTTCCTCAACCTTTTCCCTAATTTTGTGGAGTCGTTTAACGCCCTCCTGATTGAGGAGGAGCGTATACATCCCAAACCTGGTGAGCTTCTCTCGCCCGAATTGCGCATCTTTGCCCTCATCCGATTAGGTATCACTGACAGCAACAAGATCGCCCGTTTCCTGCGTTACTCACTCAACACGATCTACATCTACCGAAGCAAAGTCCGCAACAAGGCTTTAGGAGACAAGAACCTGTTCGACCAGGAGGTAATGAGGATAAAATAAAATGTAAGAAAGTAGGACCTCACGATGCATACACCTTTATATCTAAACAATCATAAACAATCATAATCAATCAAAATTACAACCTGTTTCAAAAAGAGACATGATGAATTAAGAGACGTGATGAATCAAGAGACGTGATGAATCAAGAGACGTGATGAATCACGTCTCTACAGGGTGATAACCTTTTATCTTACTGACAACTAGAATATAACAAAAGACAGGGAAAATTTTCCAAAAGAAAGGAAAGAGAATAAAAGAGATAACCGGGACCTATAATTTAACAATGCCTGTTATAAGGGCTTAACAATGCCCATTGTTAGACCTTTATAATGCCTATTGTCAGGCATTAACAATCCAGCCTTGACCAGTTACCAGTCGCAGGAGTATCCTCTTAAAATACATACGTACATATCGGCCTACACATACGTATATATGATCCGATACATACGCTCATGCAAGCCTACACGTACGCTTGTGTAAGCTCATACGAACGTATGCGTAGAACATACCTTCATTACGGCCTCATCAAACAACAAAAAAAAGAAAGCGTGCCAATCGCTTGACACGCTTTCCAATATATGATCACAAATCAGATCTTATCTCCAAGGCTCTGGCTGTACCAAATAAGGCTGACCTGTTTCTGGATTTGTACCCATAGTCAGAATCTCATTATCTGGAACTGGCAACATTGTCTTAGACGCTGGTAAGTAAGATGCACCTGCGAATTTAGAAATATATTGCTTCTCATAATCCACATATGCCTTCAACTCTTGTGCCATATAGTCACCACCCCAACGAACCAAGTCAAACCAACGCTCGCCTTCCATCGCTAACTCCAACTTACGCTCCATACGAATAGCCTTCAAACAAGTCTCCTTATTTGAGAATGCCGCATGTGAAGAAGGATACTCAGAGATCTTATAGTTAGCCGCAGGCGTACCATCCGATTTAGTCGTAATGTTCACCTCCAAAGCCGCACGACGACGAATTTTATTCACTTGCTCCATAGCGTCAGCCAACTGACCATCATTAGCCAAACATTCTGCATAAAGCAAAGTTAAGTCACGTACGTTCAAATATTGAATATTCATAGCGGATCCAGGAGCCCAACCGCCATACATACGATACATACCTTGATCTTTCTCAGCACTACTCAAGACAAACTTTTTCGGCAAGAAGATACCTCCATTCACTGGATTACGTACCCAATCATTCTTCGGCTCCCCCCAATCCTTATAAGGAACACCATAACGGCCAATCGCTAAATCCAAACGAGGATCAACAGCGGCATCCGTATTCAAAGCCAAAACTCCAGTCGGGTCTGTATTACGGTAAGAAACAGACGGTTTCGTACGATACTCACCATTCAAATAAGGTAAACCATTCTCATCTACCTGGAAAGAGTTTGCTAACTCATAAGAAGGCTGGAAGAAACCACAACATCCACCGGGACCTGAGTTATGCGGATAACAAAGCGTCAAAACTGCTTGTGCGTTATTTTCATCCGCCGCAGAATACTGGATAGAGAAAATGGATTCTTTTCCATTCTCAGTCAACGCATTGAAATTATTATAAATCTTATCTTCCAATCCTAAAGCAAGACCTTTAGTATTAACTCCGCTTGAAAGGATCTCTGCCAAAAGTGGTTTGGCCTCACTTTGACGATTCAAAAACATTAAAATTTTCGCCTTCAAAGCCTTTGCAGCCCAAACATTCGCACGCCCAACTTGACCAGCATCCGCATCGGCCAAAGTTTCTGGTAATCCTGAAATAGCCGCATCTACATCAGCAAGCACATTTTCCGAAATATCCACACCATTTGCGACCATTGGATTATTCTCCGTATGGGACTCATCCACATAAGGACAACCCGTTCGACCAAAGACACGCATACCTTCAAAATACGCCAAAGCACGTAAGAATTTTAACTCCGCAGTACGACGAGTACGTGTAGCGTCATCCAAATCTTCCGCCAAATCCATGGTTTGTAAAGCCAAATTCACACGCTTATTTGTCATGTAAACCCATGCCCACTTCTGATCCAGATAACCATTAGTAGACATCGTGTTATACAACTCAATCTCATTTACAGTGGATTGGTCTCCTGGATCGGAACCTTTATTAGCGTCACCACCATAGATACTACCCCATACCCAGTTAAAAGGAGAAGCCTGATAAGGATCCTTACCCTCTACTGGTGTTGACAAAGCCGCATAGGCACTCGTTGTCAACAAGTCTACTCCCTGAGCGTTAGCCAATGCCTCAGGAGTTAAAGCTCCTTGAGGATCTTTGCCCAAGAAATCATCGCCACACGAGCTCAACGTCAACGTGCCCGCGAAAGCCAAAGCGAAAATATATTTATTCAGTTTGAAAAAGTTCATAATAGATTCCATTTAAAATTATCATTCAAAAACGACGCTACTTTACTTAGAACGCGAAGTTCACGCCAAACAAGAAACGCATGGTTGTTGGCCAACCACCCATATCAACACCTCTCTGAAGGTCACCACCGCTGGTCCTGCTAACATCCGCATTCGTATACTCCGGATCCAAGCCATCGTAACCAGTGATCGTCAAAATGTTCTCAGCCTGTACATAGAGACGCAAGTTCTGGATACCCGCTTTCGACAAGACAGTCTTCGGGAAAGTATAACCCAAAACAACATTCTTCAAACGCAAGAAGGAAGCATCCTCTACATAATATGAGCTGGAGTTCGTACCAGAGTAGGTATCACCATAATCCAAGATCGGCAATACGGCCTTACTGTTGTCAGCACCCGGTGTCCAAGACAAGTCGCGCATACGTGAAGACTTGTTACCCTCGAACAACCAGAAATCCGTAAAGTACTTATTGTTATTGAACAAGTCATTTCCGATTGTTGAATACCAGAACATCGTGAAGTCCCAGTTCTTCCAAGTAATTGTCGCATTCAAACCGGCGATCAAATCAGGATGCGGTGAACCAATAAATGTACGGTCGCTCTCGCTCAACTTTCCATCACCATCAACATCCTTAAACTTGAACTTACCAACCCAAGCCTTAGCGGCCTCAGCATCAGAGACTGTCTGTCCCAGAGGTGGTAATGCCATAACCTCGTCCGTATTCTCATAGAAACCATCCACTACATAACCATAGAACTCAGAGATAGCATGTCCCTTTGTCGTACGAGTTACGTTACCTGAGATACGTGTACCAGCACCCCACAAAGAAGCGTCATCAGACTCAGAGATTCTCAAGACCTCATTCTTATAGTGTGAAAGGTTCAAGTTGAAGTCCCAAGACCAATCGCCCTTAGAGTCGCGATAGTTGAAATTGAAATCAACACCGGTATTTTTGATATCACCAAAGTTGATATACGGCTTACCAATTTCCGGATTAGCTAATGCAGAATATTGTGCCTCAATCAACATATCTGTTGTCTTCTTCCAATACCACTCCAAGCCAAATCCAAACTTACCATTCAGGAAGGTTCCATCCAAACCAACGTTCCACATCTCGGTTGCCTCCCACTTGGTATCCTCATTACCATACTTATCCAAGATAAAACCATTAACAGTAGAAGTATTCATACCATTGAAATCGTAACGAGAACGTTTCGGATAAGTACGATACTCCATCGCATAGTTTGTAATACGAGGCACCTCTGAGTTACCAGTCTGTCCGTAACCAACACGAAGCTTCAAATCGTCTAACCAGTCACGAGTATTCTCCATGAATGACTCCTGAGAAAGACGCCAACCTAAAGATACAGATGGGAAGACACCATAACGGTTGGAATCCGAAAAACGAGAGACACCATCTCGACGGATGATACCGGTGAACAAATATTTGTCAGCGTAAGAATAGTCTACACGACCAAAGATACCGAACAACGCAAATTCTCCTTTATAATTTGAATCCGCAATACGTTGGTTATCATTCTCACCCATATTCAACTCCCAAGTATCGGTATTATCTTCATAAAGATAGGTATAACGACGTCCTGTCATTGTACGTCCCAAACCATCACGGATAGCCTCCGTACCCAACAAAACGGTCAACTTATGAACATCGTTGAAAGTCTTGTTATAGCTCAAGGTATTAGTCCATACCCAACGATAGTTATAACTTGATTTTTCCTCTAAATAATTTACACCGGTTGTTTCTGAGAACTCTGGGTTTTTCTTAGACATCGCATAAGAATAACTATTCGTATAGTCCAAACCAAAGTTCGTGCGGAATGTCAAACCATCGATAATATCGGCCTCTGCCCACAAATTACCAAAAATACGGTTATTAGAATAATAATTATCCTTACCACGAACCGCATTTGCTACCGGGTTCTGGAAGTTACCTGTACCAGCAAATTTAGATCCTGCGAAATTACCCGCAATATCATAAACCGGCACATAAGGAGAAGCACGGTAAGTCCAAGAATAGGGGTTAGATTCAGCTCCTGTCGCATTCAAGCCATTATCTTTCGTAAAGGCGTAAGTCAAGTTCTCGCCAACACGCAACCAATCACGTACGTTGAATGAGGTATTCGCACGTACCTGATAACGTTGATAGTAAGAGTCAATAACCGTACCATCCTGCTTGAAGTAGTTCGCGCTCAAGTTGTATTGACCCTTCTCAGTACCACCCGACAAACCAATCTGATGGTTCTGGATCATAGCCGCACGATCAATTTCGTCCCACCAATCCGTATCAGAGAAAGGAGCGTATGTTGTACCCGGATAGCTATAATCACTCGGATCAATATTAGTCAAGCCATTCGCACCTGCTTGTGTCAAATAATTAGGAATAGAAGGACGTTCGCCTGTACCAAACTGTACGTGAGAAGGATAACCACCAGCGCCTGTTAACGCGATCTGATTTGTCTTAGCATCCCACTCCAGATTCAAACGATCCATTGAGTTCAAGACGTCATACTTCTTTCCGGTCTTCTGTACGCCGACATATCCATCATAAGTCAAACGCGGCTGTCCGGATTTCGTACCTTTCTTAGTCGTAATCAAGATAACACCATTCGCTGCCTGCGCACCATAGATAGCAGCTGAAGAGGCATCCTTCAAGACCTGCATGCTCTCGATATCATTCGGGTTCAATGAGCTCAAATCCTGGTTACGGGTAGAGACACCATCGATGACATACAACGGACCGTTATCGTTGACCGTATTGATACCACGAATACGAACCATAGAAGGAGAACCAGGAGAACCGGACTGACCGATATAGACACCGGCCGCCTTACCTTGCAACTGTTGCGTTGCTGAAGAACCTGAAGAGGCCAACAACTCTTTCGTATCGACAACGGCGACAGATCCGGTAATATCCTTTTTCTGCTGCGTACCATAACCGACAACGACAACCTCTTCCAAATTTTGCGTGTCTTCTTTCAACACGACTTTCAATACATCACTTGTTACCGGAATGTCTTGAGAAACATATCCGATGTAAGAAACCGACAGGATTGAGTTGGGAGCCACCTCGAGGGTAAACTTTCCGTCCATATCGGTGATCGTACCATTCGTTGTTCCTTTTACAACTACATTCACACCCAAAAGGGGCTCCCCCTTTTGGTCAGTTACGGTACCCGTAACTGTCCGGGCTTGTTGATTCGCTGAAACACTTGCGCCAACGGTCGACGCATATGCGGAAGGTGTTACACCCGCACCTACCATCATAAAACAGAGTGCCAACCCCAGCCCACTTTTAACAAAAGCCAACTGATTGTTCATCATATCACAAAAATAGGTTAACATTAATAATTATATCCACTCTTCGAATAGCTATTATAGACCCAATAAGGCTTATTCTTGTTAACAAAAAGACACCTTCACAAGAATCAACAATATGTTAAAAACCGCAGAAAAAAATACAATCTATTCCTAATTTTTCCGAAGACTTTTAAACCTTATTATCAATCTACAGCACGGTAAATGAGCCTCTTGGGCCATATAAAAGAAAAGAGGACGCCGTTTTACCGACATCCTCCTAAGCTCTTATCGCATTAGATCCGTGAGCCTTACCGGCTGCCGGCTATCGATTTACTCACGATATTCGTTACGGCCTCTTGCATCTTCTCGATGACGCCGCTGTTTTCCATCCCGTATTCGGAGGCGATCGTCTCCAGATTCGGGGAACCAATCCAAACCTTGCCGTCCGCATCTTCCCAAACGGAGATACGTAGCGGCAGCTCCAAAGAGATAGACGGATCTTGCTGCATCAATAAAGTCCCGACTTTCGGCGAGCCGAAGACGATCACCTTATTCGGAGGCAGCTTCATCCCTACCTCGCTAGCGTTTCGCCCATGATCGAACATGGCGAACACGGAACCTCCTTGAGACTTGATAATCTCCTCGATCCGCCGCATCGTCTCATCCACGCTAAACGGGCTTACTGTTTTTTCCATCAAACGATTCTTTTTCTCCATGGCTGTAATTTTCTTTAGTTTTGTCAAGACAGGAGTCTTGACCGTCCGTACACTCGACTTCCGGTCATTATTCAGCTGCTCATAAATAACGATTTTGTTCTCTCCTTTGTTCAGCCATACGCCCGGTATGTAAAGCGTTTGCTGAGGGCCGGCGTACCAATAGCGACCGATATTGATGCCATTGATGAAAATAATGCCCTTTCCCCAATCCTCCATATCGATAAACGTATCGCCGGTATCGGACAGGTGGAAGGTTCCCTCGTAGAGAACCGGCTTATTCCCCAACGCCGCTACCTCGGGCGAGCCATTCTTATAGACATAAGGTTCGCCGGAGGCCAAAGCCGGCATCCGGTCCATCGGGAGCTTGTACATCTTCCAGTCCGATATCTCGCTGCCGTTAATCTTGACCGGGCTGATGATCCCCTTCGTATTGCGGACGATCTCCTCGCCATAATTGATACGCCCCATGTTCTCCACCAAGATGTCCAAGGTAGCGTTGAACGGGATATCGATCTCCATCGCATATTGGTTGAAACAACGGTTTAACTCGCCGACACGCTCGCCATCCACGTAGATCGTAGCGTAATCACGCAAGCCCGGTATCTCCAGACGGCCTTTCAGGGGTTGGTTGAAATGGGTTGAGTACAAGACGTAGCCGTATCCTTGGTTCAATTGCTCGAACGTGAGAGGTGTCGGAGACGCTACCGGTTCCCCTTCTTTCGCCAAGGCCAACACATCGGCTACCTTCGTCAAGGAGATCGACGGGATCTCGATCAGCGGTATAGGGGCCGGAGCCTCGGGGACGTCATAGGTGACGTATTTCCGGATCACGTTGCGGATCGAGTCGAACTTCGGGGTTACCCAACCCGCCTCGCTGATCGGGGCGTCGTAGTCGTAGCTGGTCAAATCCGGCTGGATATCATGCTTCTTGTCGTAATTGGCGCCACTGGTGAAGCCGAAATTCGTACCGCCATGAACCATATAGAAATTGAAAGAGACATCGTTTTGGAGGTACGTCTCCGTCTGCCTCGCTATGCCGGAATCGCTTATATCGGGGAATGGTTCCGCCCAGTGCATCAGCCAGCCGGGATAAAACTCGGCTACCATATACGGGCCTACTCCCCCGTGATACTCGTTCACCACCTTTTTCAAGTTCTCCACGTTACTCTCCCCGTTCGCCGTAGGCAGCGCTCCCGGGGTGGAACCGCCCTCGAACAACCAGCTTCCGTCCGAGGTGAACAGAGGCACGTTGAAACCGGCGTCCGCCAATTGCCGCTTGATCTTGGCGTTGTAGCGGCGATGCTCCTCCAAAGGGATATCCTTACGTTGCGCCACGTAAGAGCCGAACTCGTTCTCGGCCTGCACCATGATGATAGGGCCGCCTTTCGATACCTGCAAGTCGCCGACCTGCTCGTAAAGCTTATCGATATAAAGCTTCGTGCGTTTCAAGAACTCCGGGTTATCCCGGCGGATCTCCATGCCCGGTATATTCTGCAACCACCACGGATAACCGCCGAACTCCCACTCGGCGCATACGTACGGGCCGGGACGGAGGATCACCATCAATCCCTCCTCTCCCGCTATCCGGATATACTCGGCCAGATTCTTGTCTCCCTCGAAATCCCATTTACCCGGTTCCGTCTCGTGCAGGTTCCAGAAGACATAGGTAGCGACCGTATTCAAGCCCATCGCTCGCATCATCCGAAGGCGATGCCGCCAATATTGGTGGGGGATACGAGGGTAATGCATCTCACCCGAGAGGATCGGGGTTACCTTCCCGTTTACATAAAAATGACCGTCCTTGATCTCGAACGTACGTTTCTCCTTGGCGAACGAGCCGACAGGTATCAGCATCAAAAGGAGCAATAGATAGGCGATTTTCTTTTTCATGGAATCTATGTGTTATAAAGATTTATTTTTAGGTTTAAGATCTCGTGGCAAATGTATGTAAATAAAAAGAGGATGCCAAATAAATGACATCCTCCCTAGCTTATATATTATATAATGTATAAGTCTGTATTAAGCTTGCTCCAACTGCAAAGTCTTAGTCGGCTGGTCGCAAACCTCCGTCGGACCGAAGTACTGGATCGGACCCGGATATACATAGCTAGTAGTCAAAGCCCACTCGTCACGGTTAGCGGCGAACGCCTTGAAAGGAGCGCCGTCAAGCTTAACCAAAGCCTTCTGGATAACCGGCTTCATCTCGCCATGACGTTTTTCCATGTTCATCATCATAGTAACAGGGATACCACCGGCGATCCATTGATCAGCGGGAGCGGTCGTGTTACGTACGGAAGACATATAACCTGTCTTACCGGCGGCGATCAAGCAAGATGCCGTGTAACCCAAAGAGTAGCAGTAGTCCGCATCGTAGTTAGACGGAGCGGCGCAACGACCCTCGTAACCAAAGAAGTGGTGTTGTGCGGCGAACTTGCCTACGTACTTGCCCTCGGCCTTCCACTCAGCCAATTTCTTGCCAACCATCTCAGACAATAACTTCTCAGTCTCGATCAAAGAAACCTGTACGTTTCCGTGCGGGTCACGGTCCAAAGACAACTGACGAGCTACGCCCTCCGGAAGAGAAGCGTACAGATCAGAGTTCTCCTTCGTCAACTTGCTGATGATATAAGCACGTTGCTCGCTCTTCTTGATCATCTTGAACTCAGCGTCGTGCTTAGCCAAGAAGTCGTTCAACTCGGCGATCAAGCGTTTCATAGCCGGAACGAACTCGATCAAGCCCTCAGGGATCAATACCGTACCGAAGTTATTACCCTCGGCGGCACGTTTAGCCACGATACCAGCCACGTAAGTAACGATATCGTCCAAAGACATATTCTTCTCCTCAACCTCCTCGGAGATGATACAAACGTTCGGTTGAGTCTGCAAAGCGCACTCCAAAGCGATATGAGAAGCGGAGCGACCCATCAATTTGATGAAGTGCCAGTATTTCTGGGCGGAGTTACAGTCACGTTGGATGTTACCGATTACCTCGGAGTAAACCTTGCAAGCCGTGTCGAAACCGAAAGAGGTCTCGATCTGGGCGTTCTTCAAGTCACCGTCGATCGTCTTCGGGCAACCGATTACCTGTACGCCGGCACCGATAGCCTTGTAATACTCAGCCAATACGCAAGCGTTCGTGTTAGAATCGTCACCGCCGATAATAACCAAAGCCTTGATATCAAGCTCTTTCAAGATCTGAAGACCTTTATCGAATTGCTCTTTCGTCTCTAATTTCGTACGTCCGGAACCGATCATATCGAAACCACCCGTGTTACGGTACTCGTCGATAATATCAGCCGTCAATTCCATATATTTATGATCGATCAAACCGCCCGGGCCCAAGATGAAACCATACAGACGAGAATCCGCGTTGTGAGCCTTGATACCGTCGAACAAACCAGCGATCACGTTGTGACCACCGGGAGCCTGACCACCGGAAAGGATCACACCGACATTCATTGCCGGCAGTTCTTTCTTTTCGTTGCTCTTTTCAAAAGTAACGACAGGCATTCCGTACGTGTTCGGGAATAACTTTTTGATTTCGTCCTGATCGGCAACTGATTGTGTATACTCACCATCTACGGCTTTTACAGCTCCTTTCAATGCAGCGGGAACCTTTGGCTGGTAAGCTGCTCTTGCAATTTGTAATGCACTCTTTGTCATTTCTTAATCTGATTTATTTAGAAAGTATCTGATTCCTAATTAAAGGCGGTGCAAATATAGAAATTTTTCTGTATTCGCGAAAGAAGATAATACGATATAGCCCTTTATTCCGCATTTTTCTTCAGCCATTCACCAACAGCCTGTTTTCCTGAACAGGCCTAACCACATAAGTCAGTTCCTTACCCGTCAATTCCAAATACATAAAACCGCTGGATAAGATGATTTCCATTTTATTATCAATCACGATATATCGATCATGATGGGTCAACAGTGAATCATCCAAAGAAAAAGACCATTGAGGATTATACTTTTGCAAATCAGCAACAGCACTATCATTCAAATGCTTCGAATGATAGACAAGTTCTACTTTTTTGTTCGGCAAAATCAATTTCAAGACATCCTTGCAGGCATTCAGGTATTGATCGTACAGGCATATTTTTTTCGCATCCTGGCATAGTGCTCTTATGTGCCTGATCGCCTTGTCTCTATGGGCATTTCTATAAAAACAACCGGTGATATGGCTACTGATCTGATCGGACATGATATTGACATACGGATAATCCGTTCTGTCATCACACAATATCAATTTATAGTCAGTCTTTCTTGCCAGTTCTTCCAAAGTCTGCTTTGTTAACCGGGCATGCTTTAAAGAGTCATAAAGACTTTTCGACACACGATCGCCAATCCCGATATCATCTAATTGTCTGGTATTGGTCAGAAACTCGCCACAACGAAACTTAAGCAAGTGCAAGAGTATATCTTTATCATAGTCCTGATGCTCCTTAAACAAATAATATTGCTTATACAAAGTATCAGACAACACAAAACTATATTTCCCCATATTATTCCATTTCAAGTAGTTCAGCTAAAGTCGCATCGAAAAAACCTTCCGGGAAGTCACGAGTAAACTTGCCATCCTCTTTAAAACCAAGTACAATGAACGGATTCTGGATGCCCTCTTTATACAAAATGGTCACATCATCTTTCAAAAAACGCTTTTTATAAATCTCATAACCGACCTTATATATAAGGTGTTCGCAATGTGTTTCTATGATTACCTGTATACCGGCTCTAACAATAAAGGCCAAGAATTCACCAACCTTTGCCTGGCTGGCCGGATGAAGATGGATTTCCGGATTTTCGATAAGAATAACATCATTCTTTTTTGCCCGCAAGCACATGATCAACATTTTGGTAAGATAACTTACGCCAGCTCCCAACTGGAAAGGCGAAATATTCCCCAACCCATCACTTTTATACTGTACCTCGACCACATCATCCAAACGGCGTTCCGTCTGCAACTCCGTCGGTATATCTAAAATATAAGACAACCAATAATTCACCTGAGCAGATAAAGTATAAGAGGAATCATCTTTAATCAATTCCGGCATTAAAGGATTAGATTTTTCTTTTTCAAATGAACCTACTATATACTCACCGACTACGCCCACTTTAAACTGTGGCGAAATTTTGGAATGCAACTCCGCCCCGATTCTATTGGCAGACAAATAGTATAAATTTTGCTCTATGTCGATCGGCATGCTGGCATCCTCTTCCGAAGGAAGAAAAACCAAAGAGAGTTCATTTGTTCCGTGATAGGAAATATGCACATTATCGATATCGATATCGACCCTGACACTTTTTGCATTATAATACTTATTTCTAATCGTATCGAATGTCAGATTCACAATAGTATCCAGTAAAATTTGTCCATTTTTTCCTATCCTGCGAACAGGAAGTAATACCGACTGTATCAAACTTGACTTACCTGCCGAGTTAACACCCGTTACAATTGTAAAAGGCTTTATCTCCAAGTTCTCATCATGAAGACATTTATAGTCTTTTATTTGTATATGTTTTATCATAACTGAATCCTGTTTATTATTTTATCCATTCGATCAAACCTGAAAGAGACACTTGTAGTCGAGTCTATATTACCGGAAAAATAACGGGAATCATCAAACTCTTCCTTTAC
>ERZ827150.4191-NODE-4191-length-12961-cov-2.581512_pt1 | contig 12961 bp, 10 predicted proteins | sample MGYA00519779_ERZ827150 | MGnify/ENA primary metagenome ERZ827150 (study PRJEB31778, sample SAMEA3449267) | human gut metagenome | biome: human gut; feature: human-associated habitat; material: faeces | place: United Kingdom | collected 2010/2012 ...
TTATTTAAGGTTAGAATTAGGTTAACATGAATTTGTCTTATTCCTTTCCGGCAGGCTGCCTGCGAGAGGTCGCCTGCGGAGGGAGATAAGAGTTATGAGAAGCCATCTTAGAAATCGAAAGAGAATACCAGAAAAACAATAAATGTATAACCCTATAGAAAAGTTACTAAATGAACACAATGACAAGAAGACTCCTCTGGATGGTCGTATGTTGTTTGCCGTTTGTCTCGGGATGCAAACAAAGTGAGTGCGCAATAAGCGAAAACGCAATAGATGACACCATTTACCAGAATTTACCTTTCGAAATGCCGAAAGTACAGCAGCCGGTTTTTCCTGCCTATGAGGTAAATATCTCTAAATTCGGAGCCAAGGGGGATGGGATGACCCTGAATACGAAAGCAATCAACGATGCTATAATAGAGGTAAACCAACGTGGCGGAGGTAAAGTTATCATCCCAGAAGGCACTTGGCTGACCGGACCTATCGAACTGCTCAGCAACGTGAATCTTTATACAGAACGCAATGCCCTGATACTCTTCACCGGTGATTTTGAAGCATATCCTATCATTGCCACTTCTTTCGAAGGACTCGAGACTCGTCGTTGCCAATCGCCGATTTCAGCACGCAATGCAGAAAATATAGCTATCACCGGACATGGTACATTTGACGGAAACGGTGACTGCTGGCGTCCGGTAAAAAAAGGAAAGCTGACTGCTTCACAATGGAAAAAGCTGGTAAACTCGGGAGGTGTTCTCGACGAGAAACAAGAGATATGGTATCCCACTGCCGGCTCACTGAGAGGTGCAATGGCTTGCAAAGACTTCAATGTCCCCGAAGGTATCAACACAGATGAAGAATGGGCAGAAATCCGTCCGTGGTTACGTCCGGTACTGTTGAGTATCGTCAAAAGTAAAAAGGTACTGTTGGAAGGCGTTACTTTCAAAAACTCACCAAGCTGGTGTCTGCACCCCTTGTCTTGCGAAGATTTCACAGTAAATAATATCATGGTCATCAATCCGTGGTATTCCCAGAATGGTGACGCCATCGACCTGGAATCTTGCAAGAACGCGCTCATTATTAATAGTGTATTCGATGCGGGAGATGATGCCATCTGTATCAAATCCGGTAAAGACGAAGATGGACGCCGTCGTGGAGAACCTTGCCAGAACGTTATCGTGAAAAACAATACAGTATTGCACGGACATGGCGGATTCGTGGTAGGTAGTGAAATGTCCGGCGGTGTGAAGAATATCTATGTAGAGGACTGCACATTTATGGGTACAGATGTAGGTTTACGTTTCAAGAGTACCCGCGGACGTGGCGGTGTGGTAGAAAACATCTACATTAACAATATCAATATGATTAATATTCCGAATGAACCCTTATTGTTCGACTTGTTCTACGGTGGAAAAGGTGCCGGTGAAGAATCGGAAGAAGATCTGTTGAGCCGTATGAAAACTGCCATTCCTCCGGTGACAGAAGAAACACCTGCTTTCCGCAATATTCATATTTCCAATATTGTTTGCAGAGGTTCGGGACGTGCCATGTTCTTCAATGGACTGCCTGAAATGCCTATCCGTAATGTACACGTAAAGGATGTAGTTATTACGGACGCCAAGCAAGGTATCGTTATCAGCCAGGCTGAGAATGTTTCTATAGAGAACGTGAAGATAGATACCAAAGGCACAGCATTGCAGGTGAAGCAAGCCAAAGACCTGAAAGTAAACGGGAAGACTTATAATAATTCGGCAACCAAAGCTTTGAATATCGATTTATAAGGTATATAATACCGCTGGTGTATGAAGAAAAAAGTAATCATACTGATCGCTCTGTGTTGTCTGTTTATCCAAGCAGCACAGAGCGATACTCTTTCCATAACAGACCTTCGCACGGAACAACTGACTAATCCTTTAGGTCTGGATACCCCTCAACCGCGTTTCAGCTGGCGGCTCCAAAGCGGGCAACGCAATGTGATGCAGACAACTTACCGCCTGTTCGTTGCGTCCTCCCCGGAACTTCTAAGCAAGAATCGGGCAGACGTGTGGGATTCAGGCGAGGTACGCTCTGATGCGTCCATTTGGATAAGCTACCAAGGTCCCTCTTTACAACCCAACAAGCGCTATTATTGGAAAGTACAGGTAACAACCGGTACAGGTGAGAGCGCCTGGAGCGAACCTGCTTTCTGGGGAATGGGACTGATGGGAGAAACACGTTGGAAAGGACGTTGGATTGGTATGGACAGACCTATGCCCTGGGATAGTGAAACCATGTTTTCACGTCTGTCCGCCCGGTATGTACGCAAAGAATTCAAACTCAGCAAAGCAATAAAAGAGGCAACCCTGCACATCAGCGGACTCGGAGTTTACGAATGCCTCATCAACGGCGAACGGGTCGGTGACCTTGTACTGGCTCCCGCTCCTACCGACTACCGGAAAACCGTACTTTACAACAGCTATGATGTAACAAGTCTGCTTCGCTCACAGGCGGATAATGCCATAGGTATTACGCTCGGAAACGGACGATACCACTTCATGCGCCAGAACTACCGTACTTATAAAATCCATAACTTCGGCTATCCAAAAGTCCGGATGAACCTGATCGTAGAATATACGGACGGCAGCCGGGAAACGATTGCCACAGATACGAACTGGAAACTGACAGCCGACGGTCCCATCCGCAGTAACAATGAGTTTGACGGTGAGGAATACGATGCGCGAATCGCTCCGGGATTTGAGACACCGGAAAAACTGGGAGTACCGGAAATCAATACGGAATTTCATGGGGATATATTCCCCTCAGATGGCGCCGAGATCTATTTCAGGCACGACCTGGCTTTGTCGCCGGCCAAGACTTATGTCTGGCAAGGAGTCGCTGGCGAGGACGAGAACCATTTTGGCCGGGTGGTCTTAAAGCGTGAGTATGGGGCAGGAGAGCCTATCGTTGTCAATCCTGGAGAAAATCTGGTTGTCGATTTTGGGCAAAACTGTTCGGCCGTGCCCGTGTTCGTCTTCAACGCGGCGGAGGGAACGGAGCTGAATTGCGTAACAGCCGAACTGCTTAATGACGGTAATGGCTCCAAGGAACGTGGCATGGATGGCCCGGAGGGAAGCGTTCATCGCCAGAACCTCAGGATTCCGGATACGGGCATGAAGCTGAAATATACGTTCGCCAATTCGCCGGAGGATGTTTGCTATACTCCACGTTATACGTTTTTCGGCTATCGATATGTTTCCATCAACGTGACGGACAAAGTTGTTATAAAGAGTATCAAGTCCTTGCCCGTGACATCTATCTCCCGCGACATGGAAATAGGCAAGATAGAGACGGGCAATGAGTTAGTGAATAAATTGATCTCCAACACGATTTGGGGGCAACGCTCTAATTATTTGTCCGTGCCCACGGATTGTCCCCAACGTAATGAGCGGTTGGGATGGACGGCAGATACCCAGGTTTTCACGGAAACGGGTTCCTTCTTCACCAATACGACATCATTTTTCCATAAATGGATGCGTGACCTTATTGACAGTCAAGGAGAGAAGGGCGGTTTCCCCGGAGTCGCCCCGCTGAGCCAGTACGGAAACGAGATGACACGCCTGGGCTGGTCGGACGCCGGGATTATAGTGCCTTGGAGCATTTGGAAGCAGTTTGGTGATACGGAGATCGTGGAGCAGTCCTGGAAATCGATGGAGAAGTATATGAATCATATCAATGAGACGCGATATGACCATAATGCCCTTATTGAGGAGAATGGCAATTACCAATGGGCGGACTGGTTGAGTTATGAGCCTTTGGAAAGTTGTGGGGGAGGAGCCTTTGGGCCTGATGGGCCATTGCCCGAAGCCGTGGAATACTGGAACTACTTGAGCGCTTCCTATTGGTTGCTCGACGCGGGCATGATGCGTGATATGGCTATTGGGACAGGAAGGGATGCCTCAAGGTATGAGACGATGACGCGTGACGCGAAAACATATATAAGAGAGCGGTTCTTTGATGAGAACGGAAAGTTTAAGACCGATATCTTGAATACGATGCAGACTCCAGCGTTATTCGCACTCAAGAACAATATTCTTGACGGAGCCGCGAAAGAGGCGATGATCGGGCGTTTGAGGGAGAACTTCGCGGAGCATGGGAATTGTCTTCAGACGGGTTTTCTAGGTACGTCTATCCTTATGCCTACATTATCGGAGAATGGGATGTCGGACATCGCTTGGGAATTGATGTTCCAGAGGAAGAATCCAAGTTGGATCTATTCCATAGATAATGGCGCTACGACCATTTGGGAGAGATGGAACAGCTATATGATTGATAAAGGCATGGGGCCTAAAGGAATGAATAGCTTCAATCACTACGCGTACGGTGTCGTTTGCGAATGGATTTGGGAAACAGCCGCCGGAATCGCTTCGGATCCGGCCAATCCAGGCTTCAGGCATATCATTATGAAGCCTGTCCCGGATAAAAGATTGGGCTATCTGAAGGCGGAGTATCATTCGGCATCGGGCGTCATAAGGAGCGCATGGAAATATGAGGGCGACAATTGGATTTGGGAGTTCTCTGTTCCGGACGGTTGTACCGCCACGGTTACCCTTCCCGGTGAAACTCAATCAAAGGAATATGAGGCAGGTGATTATAAAATCGTTCAATAAATAAATTATCTGATGGAAGAATGAATAGGGATATTAAGGGTGGGCTGCTGACGTTGTTGTTGCTGCTGTTGCTGGCGGCCTGCGAGAAGGAGGAATCGTTGGGGCCAGATGGTCCGGAAGAGGGCAATCGCTACTTGACCGGCGTGATCGCGGAGCGTCATATCGGCAAGGAAGAGATCGCCGCCATGGTGGCGGATTATGCGGCGGGGCAGGATATAAACTTGCCCGAGTCCGCGATTGTCAACCTGCTGTGTGATGTCGATGTGGCGGCCATCGAATATACGACAACCGGCGTGGACGGCTCGCCGGTGACGGCCTCGGGCGTCGTGGCCATTCCGGGAGGCACGACCTCCTACGACCATTTGCTCAGCATCCAGCACGTGACGCTCGACATGGAGGAGGCGCCCTCGCTCCAGCTTTTCTATTACGAGATGATCCCGGTCGTGAATCGTCATGTCGTTGTCATGGCCGATTATCTGGGCTATGGATCGAGCCAGACCGCCGACCGGCAGCATCCTTACCTGCATGCCCGCCTGACGGGTAGCGCCTGCGCCGACATGATCGAGGCGGCTCGCGAATACCTGAGTTATAAGGAGATTGAGGAGACGGACGACGATATCGAGCTGATCGGTTACTCGCAAGGAGGGCACGCGAGTGTCGCCACCTTACTGGAGCTGGAGGCCCGTGGCCAGGGCGGGCGCATTCGTGCGGTTCATGCCGGCGGCGGCGCTTACAATCTGGAGAGTCTTCTGGAGACCTTCACCGACACGGCCAATGCGCCCTCGTCTTATTCGCGTACCGGCTATGCGCCCTATTTGATCCGGGGAATGGCTTACGGTGAGCGGCTCGACCTGAGCGATAGCCATCTTTATGCGCCCGAGGTGATCGCCAATGGCTTGAACGAGATGTTCTCCACACGCCCGTTGTCGGAATGGCATAAGGCTTTGGGCGATGATATTACCCGGGTGTTGCATCCCGATTTCTTCGCCGCTCCGACCTATAACGGCAACGCGGACGTGCTCGCCATCATTCAGGCGCTTCGGGACAACTCGTTGCTGAACGCGTCCGTCAAGCCTCAGGCACCGATTCATCTCTATCATGTGCCGACGGATGAGCAGGTACCTTATGTGAACGCCACGACCGCTCTCGAGGCTTGGCCCGGCTCGACGCTGACCAATCTCGAGATGCCGACACACGCGGTCGGCGGCGCCGAGTTCTTCCTTCGCTATATGGGGCTTTGGGAGCTTATCGGGCCGCTGATCAAGTGATGCCGCTTATTTCGCCCGGTGGCAAACGGTGCCAGTCGCCTGATAGGTCGGCATGACCAGGACCTCCGCGATCTGGATATGGGCAGGTGCCGAGGCGGCATAATAGACCACGTCGGCGATGTCGTCGCCATTCAGTGGTTGGATGCCGTCGTAAACGGCGTCCGCCTTCTGCCGGTCGCCCCTGAAGCGGATAACGGAGAAATTGGTCTCCACCATGCCGGGCTTGATGTTGGTCACACGGAGAGGCGTATCCACCAGATCGATGCGGAGACCGTCGGAGAGCGCCTTGACCGCCGCCTTGGTGGCACAATAGACGCTGCCTCCGGCATAGGCGGCATCGCCCGCGATGGAGCCGATGTTGATGATGTGGCCACGGCCTCGTTCCACCATGCCGGGCACGATCATGCGTGTCATGGCCAGCAATCCCTTGATGTTGGTGTCGATCACGACATCCCATTCGTCGAGTGAGCCCTCGTGTTCCTTATCCATGCCGATGACGAGCCCCGCGTTGTTGACCAGGACATCGATCTCGCGCCATTTCCCCTCGAGAGATCCGATGGCGCGGCTTGCCGCCTGGCGGTCGCGGACATCGAAGGGAAGTGTCAGAACCTTGACGCCCGTCGCGGTGAGCTCTTTCCTGAGTTTCTCCAGTTTTTCCGTATTTCGCCCGTTGAGGATCAAGTCGCTTCCCATAGCCGCGAACTTGCGGGCACAGCCTTCACCAATGCCGCTGGTGGCGCCGGTGATGAAAATAATCTTTCCTTTCATTGTCTCTTGAATATCTATATTAATCGTATGACGGTCGGTTCCGGTTGGCTCACATGAGCAATGTCTCAGAACCGTTCGTCATTTGGTTTATCGTTGAGATGCTTGTCGCTTTTCTCCTGTTTCAGCCTTGCGCCGCAATATTTGCAATAAAGAGCCTCCGCGTCGTGCCCGTCGCGATGGCAGCGGGGACAGCGCCTGGCCTCCAACTCCTTGCGTTGCTGGACCATCGTGGCCGATACGATGCCTGTGGGCACGGCGATGATGGTGTAACCGATAAGCATGATGACGGCGGAGAAGAACCGGCCGACAGGTGTCGTCGGGGTGATGTCGCCATAACCGACAGTGGTCATCGTGACAATGGCCCAGTAAATACTGTTGGGAATATTGTTGAATCCGGATCCTGGCGAATTGCCCTCGATCATGTACATGATGGTGCCCATCGAGATGACGAGAATCAAGACAAACAGGAAGAAGATTAGAATTTTAGGGGCGCTGATCCAGAGTGAGCGCAAGAGCAGGTTGCCCTCGTTGATGAACTGGAAAAGCTTGAAGATGCGAAAGACCCGGATCAACCGGAAAGCCCGTATGACCAGCAGGTAGTGCGAGCCGTGGAAAATGAAGCTCAAGTAGACCGGCAAGGTGGCCAGCAGGTCGACAATGCCGAAAAAGCTGAAGATGTATTTCCGTGGTTGCCTGAGGCAATAGATGCGGGCCAGGTATTCGATGGTGAAAAAGAGCGTCAGCAGGTATTCGAGCGCCCTGAGTACCAAATAGGCAGAGTGCGGGAAGACATGCATGCTCTCGAGAATGACAAGCATAACGCTCAGGATAATGCTGGCGATCAGGATCAGGTCGAACAGTTTCCCGCGTGGCGTGTCCGATTCGAACACGATGGTGTAGACTTTCTGCTTCAGCTCGTCGTCGTGCAGGAAGTCGGTCCACCGTTGGCGAAGTTTTGATAAGAGTGCCATGATGATGGGGTCATTCAGTGCGTATAATCCAGGATCGTGATCGTTTCTCCCAGGTCTTGCTGGACGGTGTCAATCATCTTGCGTGCGAATGGGCAGGGATAGCCGATTGGGGTTCCTTTCCGGACACAAGAGGCGAAAGCGATGGTGTCGGCTCCTCTGCGAACGAGCTCACGGGCCCTTAATACCGCTTTTTTGCCCGGGCAGCCACCGCAGTTGATGAATCCGATGATCTCGATCGTTCCCTCAGCGTTCTCGAAGGCGCCTCTCTTTTCATGGATGACCTTAAAATCTGTCGTGCCAGGGCAGAAGTCCTCTGTCTGCATGCATCTTATAATACCTACTTTCATATACTCAATGCTTGATTAGGATTATGGGCCATGCGTGGCCCGTTCTCTTGTTCTTACAAAAGTACATTATTTATTGGGATGAGATATCGAAAGTGCTGGATACTTCGTGGGGAAATCTCATTTTTTGCGGATCTTCCAGCCGGAAAGCAACACGGCGAAGAGGCAAGCGCCCAGCAGGAAGGGATAGATCAGGCTCCAGTCGCCCAGGCAGGTGAAATAGCGTCCCGTGTGCATCTCGAGGGCGAGGTTCCATAAGGCCATCGGGCGATCCGCCAGCCGATCGGGCATATCCGGGAAGCGAGTGGTTCCTTGGAGGCTAGTCGCCCCTTTGTTGTAGTCGAATAGGATCCATTCGTCGTCGAGTGCCGCGCCCGAGATCATCTGTTCGCTAATGGGAATCTTGCGGGGAAGAGGCGCTTTGCCGGTATAGAGGTCGGTCACGTCGCCACGTTCACGGTCCCATTGGAACAGGCCGCTGAATGAGCCGACCAGCCATTGTCCGTCTTCGAGTGGCTCCAACACGTTTATTCCCATGATGCTGACTGGTGGCACCAGAGGAATCTTCCGGGCAGGCGTCGTGAGTGTTGGGGCCGTGAAGAAGCCTTCCGAGGAATAAAGGAGCCAAGCCTGCTCCTGGCGGTCGTATCGAATGTTCCTGAGCCGTTCGTGCCATGGGTTATCACTATCCATTGTCGTGAATGGAACGGGTGAGGTCCTGACTTTCGATAACAGGATCAGCAAGGGCGGGCGCAAGCAGGCGCCGGTGAAAGTTAGGATGAGCAGCGGGATGAGCAGTCGTTTCCCGAAAAGGTTGTGTTGGCGGTATTGCCACCCGAATTGCCGGGCCAGGGGAAGACTCGGCCGTTTGCCGTTTCGCTTGCGCGAGCGGATCAGCTTCTTGTAGCCCCAAATCAGGAAACCGCTGATGCCGATAAAGGAGAGGAGCAGGCCAAGGCCATCGACCGTTAATCGCCCGGCCAGTCCGAAAAGATTGCCGCTGTGAAGCTCCCAAAAGGTCTCGAACAGGGAGCGATGGGTCGAGAGATCCGGACTGTCCGGCAATGTCGCGTACTGGAAGCGGATGGGCCGTTCGCTCATGTCGGCCATGAGATAGCCGGAACGGGTCAGGACAACCAGCGTATCGCCTTGATGTTCCAAGTCCGTGATCAGTCCCTCGTGGGCCGGCAGGACGACTCTTTCCCAGATCTGTTTTTCCTGTCGTGGGTCGAGCCGGTATAGATGGAAAGAGGAAGCCGCGTATATCAGGCTGTCGGGCGCCTGGACAAGGCGATGGATCCGGCGTTGGTCCGCTCCGGGCAGCAGCCCTTCTGTCCGCTCGACCAATGGTTCTCCTGGGCGACTTTCCCAAATGCCCTCGTTGCCATAGAACAATGTCCGTGAATGATCGGTCCGCAGGGCACCCTTGATAAATCCACGGTTCCAGTTCCGATATTGGTAGTCGTCTGGCAGCCAATGGCGGCTGACCTCGATCGTGCTGAACCATTCCCGATGGTTCAATACGATGCCGCTGGCCGTCATCCACAAGATAAACGCGGCAATAGGCAATCCGATATATTTATGGATTCGTCTCATCATTCGGTCGCAAAGTAACGAAAAAAAGAGACGGCGCCAAAAGCGTGATTCGCCTTGGCGCCGTCTTGACCATAAAATTATGGGAGAAAAGAGCTATTCGATATTCTTCCGGATCTTGGTCAGGTACTCCTTCATGCGGGCGGAGTCCTTGTTCTTGATGATCTCCTGCAGGATGTCCAACTCCTCCTGGATGCGTGCGATCTGATGCGGCGTGCGAGGGTTGAAGAGAATCTCCGTCAAGAGATAGTCATCTTCCGACAACAGGCCACGGGCGATCTTCATGTGGCGCTTGAAGGTAGTACCAGGTGCGTCCTGGTGCTTCATTGTGGCGGCGAAGACCATGGTCGACGCGAATGGAATACCCAGCGAATAGGCGACAACCTTGTCGTGTTCCTCGAATGTGTATTCGCAGATATGCAGTCGCAAGCTGGAATAGATGTCCTTGAAGAAGATCTTGCCCAAATGATCGCCTTCCGAGATGATGATGGTGTTCTCCTTCTCCAGTTGGCCGAGATTGGCGAATGTCGGGCCAAACATCGGGTGCGTGGAGACATAGGGAAAACCGCAAGTCTCGTAAAACTCCTTCAGGTGAGTTTTGACGGAGGCGATGTCCGAGATGATACAATAGGGCTGTAGATAGGGCATGATGCTCTTGAACGCCTCTATTGTATAACTCAAAGTGACACAGTTAATCACCAGCTCGGGCGCGAAGTCGGCCACCTCCTCCGGATGTTGGAGGCGCAGTGCGTTGTATATGAAACGCATCCGTTTGGGGTCCTTTTCCAGGACGGCCACCTCATGGTCAAAACTGAGCAGGTCGGTAAAGAAGGAACCCATCTTGCCCGCTCCAAGTATCAGGATTTTCATTTTCTTACGTGTTTTATTTGTTCTCTTCCTCGTTCATGATAATCATCTGCTGGCGAACCGATTCCTCGTGGATCTCCTTGAGCATCTCCTTGACGAAATCGGTGCTCAGGTCCATCTGGGCGCCCATGTTTGAGCGGTTCTCCAGGATCTCGCTGTAGCGTGGCGATTGCAGGATCGGCATGTTGTGCTCTTTCTTGTAGATACCGATCTCGCGAGAGATACGCATTCGTTTGGCCAGGAGCTCCAGGATCTGCTCGTCGATGTTGTCGATCTGGCGACGGAGGGCGGAGAGATTCTCGGTGGTCTGGTTTGCGTCACGGATGACCAGGAGATTCAAGACGTAGTCGAGCACGTCGGGCGTGATCTGCTGGGCGGCGTCGCTCCATGCGCAGTCCGGGTTGCAGTGCGACTCGACAATCAGGCCGTCGAAACTCAAGTCCATCGCCTGTTGGCAAAGGGGAGCGACCAGTTCGCGCTTGCCTCCGATGTGGCTGGGATCGCAGAAAATAGGCAGGTCGGGCATGCGGCGGCGCAACTCGATCGGGATGTGCCACAAAGGCAGGTTGCGGTAGATCTTCTTGTCGTAAGAGCTGAAACCGCGGTGGATAGCCGCCAAGCGGTGGATGCCCGCGCCATAGAGGCGTTGGAAAGCGCCGATCCACAACTCCAGGTCGGGGTTGACCGGGTTCTTGACCAGAACAGGGATATCAACGCCTTTCAGGGCGTCGGCGATCTCTTGTACGGCGAATGGGTTAACCGTCGTGCGGGCGCCGATCCACAACATATCGACTCCAGCCTTCAGGGCCTCGAAAACATGATCACGGTTCGCGACCTCGGTCGTGACGTACATGCCTGTTTCCTGTTTTACCCGTTTCAGCCAAGGCAGGCCGATCGCGCCAATACCCTCGAAGCCTCCTGGTTTCGTACGGGGTTTCCAAATGCCGGCACGGAAGATCTTGACGCCTCTGGCCGCTAAGCCTTTCGCTGTTTCCAGCACTTGCTCTTCCGTCTCGGCGCTACAGGGGCCGGCGATGACGATCGGACGTTTAGGATCGATTCCTGGTAAAAGGATGGACTCAAATTTCATTTCCATAATGTTCTGTCTATTTAATGTTATTCTTTATTCTGTTTAATGCTTCTTGTAAAGTCTCGTTCTTGCAGCAGAGTGAGACGCGGATGAACCGGTCGCCCTTGCTGCCGAAGATGAATCCCGGCGTGATGAAGACGTTGGCCTCGTAAAGGACCTTGTCCGCGATCGCCTCGCAGCTCTCGGCCGTCTCGGGAATGCGTCCCCAAAGGAACATGCCGACCTGGTTCTTGTCGTATGTGCAGCCCAAGGCCTCCATGATCTGTCCTGCCAGGTCGCGGCGGCTCCGGTAGACGGCGTTCATTTTGTCGTACCATGCCTTGGTCGCGCCCAAGGCCGTCGCCGCGGCGTATTGCATCGGCTTGAACTGGCCGGAGTCGATATTGCTCTTCACCTTCAGGACCCATTGCACGAATTGCGCGTTCGAGGCAAGCATGGCCATACGCCAGCCGGGCATGTTGTGCGCCTTACTCATTGAGTTCAACTCGATGCAGATATCCTTGGCGCCCGGAATGGAGAGGATACTTAACGGATGCTCGTTGAGGATGAAGCTGTAGGGATTGTCGTTGCAGATGATAATGCCGTGACGATGTCCGAAATCGACCAGTTTCCGGTAGAGCTCCACGCTCGCGTTGGCGCCGGTCGGCATATTGGGATAATTGGTCCACATCAGCTTGACGCCCGACAGGTCCATCTTCTCCAGGGCCTCGAAATCGGGCTGCCAGCCGAGTTCCTCTTTCAGCTCATACGGAATGATCTTGGCCTCGACCAGCTTGCTGACCGACGTGTAGGTCGGATAACCCGGATTGGGCACCAATACGCCATCGCCCGGATTCAGGAAAGCGAGCGAGATGTGAAGGATTCCCTCCTTGGAGCCGATCAGCGGTTGGATCTCGCTCTTGGGATCCAGTTCCACCTGATACCAGGTCTTGTACCAGTTCGCGAACGCCTGGCGCAATTCCGGAATGCCGACGTATGGCTGGTAGCCATGCTCGTTGGCTTGGCGGGCATGCTCGCACAAGGTGTTGATTGTCTCGTCGGAAGGTGGCAGGTCCGGGCTGCCGATACCCAGGTTAATGACGTTCTTGCCGGCCGCGTTCATCTCGGCGACCTCTTTCAGCTTCTTGGAAAAATAGTATTCCTGAACGGTGCTGACCCGATTGGCGGGCTGTATGTTACATGCTTTGCTTTCCATTTGTGTATTCTCCTAATATCTTTAAGTCTTTTGTCAGTGGCCGGATCGCCTCGAGAGCTTGCTTGTAGCGGAGGAAATCCGTGAATGTCAAGTCGATGTAGAAGAGGTATTCCCACTCACGCCCGATAATGGGAAGGGATTGTATCTTCGTGAGGTTCATGTCGTAGAAAGAAAGAACGGACAAGACTTTCGAGAGGCTTCCCGCCGTGTGTGGCAGGGCGA
>ERZ827150.4193-NODE-4193-length-12956-cov-4.313464_pt1 | contig 12956 bp, 9 predicted proteins | sample MGYA00519779_ERZ827150 | MGnify/ENA primary metagenome ERZ827150 (study PRJEB31778, sample SAMEA3449267) | human gut metagenome | biome: human gut; feature: human-associated habitat; material: faeces | place: United Kingdom | collected 2010/2012 ...
AGTTTGAATCGTCATATCCCATTTGACTCCATCCGGCGACGGCGGTTCCCGCCGTGAACTCCTCCATCTGTCCGATGGGGATGCGGTTGTTTCGCGACCAGGCCTCACTCCAGTTCCGGAGACGGCGGGAAGGATCGGAGCGGCAGCACCAGTTCTCCGGCGTCGAAAGTTCCGTTCCTCCGCATTTCCCGAGCAGAAGAAAGGCGGAGGAATAGTGAACTTCACTCCAGGGAGCCTGAAAGCCGTCATTCCAATGCAGAACCTCGGCGGCGAAGGCGAGGATGAGCGTGTTCGCCATGGTGCCCATGGCGTCCTGGCCGATGTTCATGCCGGAGCGGAACCTCGGCGGCAAGGAGGTGGTCGCCCGGATTGAGTTCGAGCTCGTATTTTTCATAATGGTAATGCTCCAGATCGCCGCGGACGGGGCCGCGGCCGAGAAAACGTCCGTCGAGGTAAAGATTGTACCGGCTGTCCGCGCTGACAAACAGGCGGAGTTCCGCGGGAGCGTTCAAGCGGAATTTTCTACGGAACAGAGAGTATTCCGGCAGTTCTCCGGGAACCCGGCACCAGAAGCCGGAAAATGTTTGAAAATCGTTCATAGACTTCTCCTTTTTATTTATTATACACCATTTTGAAAAACAAAACCTTGAAAAGATCATCAAATTATAGTATATTCTCACCAAAACAGAAAAAAACTGTTTTAAATTGGAAATGAAAGGAGCTCTCATGCAGCTTTTCAGTCCTTCGGACCGCATTGATCAAATTCTGTTCGATATAACGCATCATACGCTGAACAGCGATACCGTTGAACACGGGCACACCTGCATTGAGATTGTGCTGGTCGTTTCCGGAACGGCGGTCCAGGTCATCGACGGCAAACGGGTTCATGTGTATCCCGGCTGCGTTTCCATCATCCATCCCGGTGGTTCTCATGCGTTTCAGGAGCCGAAAAAATGCGAGCTGTACAATATTTCCTGTACGCCGAATGTATTTCGGGCAATGGAGGTGCATCTTTCATTTCTGCATAACAGAGAGGAGCTGTTTCTCTCCGAGTCAGGCAGTTTCTTCCTCCGTCTGGAGGGCTCTCTGTTCCAAGATGTCCGGAATCTTCTGCTGCATATGTTCCGCGCCTATAAAAACAACGCCCTGCCGGAACGACATGTTCAGCTGCGCTCTCTGTTCAGCATGCTGCTGATCCTGCTTGCGCAGACATGGGCTCCGAAGACAGCGTGTCCCGGTGGCAATCGTCTCGCGGAAACGGCGGATTATATGAACGTGCATTACAATGAAAAACTTACGCTGGACCATCTTGCCAGACGGATCGGAATGTCAAAAAATCAGTTCCTGCGGAAATTCCGCCGGGAGTTCAAGACCTCGCCCATCCAATACCTGCTGGAGCTGCGCATGAAACACGCCTGTGTTCTGTTGGAGGAATCGGATCTCTCTATCGACCAGATTGCTTCGTCCACCGGATTCTGCGACGGCAACTATTTCATAAAACTCTACCGTAAACGGTTCCGCCGTCCACCTGGAAAAAGCCGGAAACAACTTTCGGAATCGTCCCGCCATGTTTGTTAAGCGGAAACTGGAACGGGAAAAGCCGGACGGAACCGCTGCGGGAAGAGAACGGCGATATGACGGTCCATACATTTCCGATCAAATTGTCTCAATTCATATATTTCCTTGAGAATAAACTGTCAGCTCAAAACTTGAAGCCGGTCGCCGAGAGCACGCCGGTCCGTCAGGATCAGCGGATAATCCGTCAGGGGAAGCCGGGTGAGCAGATTCGGATTATCCCGCTCCGCCATATCATAAACGATGCCACTCAGCAGATCGACCAGAACCGGTTCTTCAAGCGGTTTTGGGGCTTCCTCTGCGAGAACAGCAAGGTTCAAGCCGTAATAGCCTGCATTGAGCTGGATGTCTTCCGGAAGATAATACACATACATCGCCCAGCCGTTCCGTTCAAAGGTCCGGATATAGATCGCCGGTTCGAGAAGTTTGGAAACCTGGGCTTTTTTCGGAAGGATCGGTTCCGTTTCAGGAAAACAGAAATAGTCCTGCGGAAGAGTTTCCGCGTCAAAAAGAGCAGAAAGATGCGATAGTGCGTAATGCGATTTCTTCGGTTTGTATTCAAAGCCGTCGATCAGCCCGTGACGTGCCACTTTCATCGGATCCTGGATTTTTTCTGCCATCTGATAAGGTTTTGCCGTAAGATCGACCATTTGAAACAATGAGGTTCTGGCTATTCCGTTTCCAAAATCACATACATACCGGCGCAGCAGCCATTTCGCCTGATTTTCCTGAGAGTTGTGAAGGTACATTCCGATCCAGTGCTTTTCCGGCGACCATGAGGGATAACCGGATTCCCCCATCCAGATTTCAATTTCAGGATTGCCGTTCTGTGCAAACAGGCGTTTCCAACAGGAGACGGTTCTGTCCCACTGGACTTCCGGGATGATCCTGTATTGATGAATGGACATGAAATCCAACAGCTTCGGCGCCCCGGTCTTGAAAAAATGAATCTGCCACTCATAATCCGGGCGAACCGTGCCGCAACAACCGCCGATCTTTGCTCCGGGACAGTTTTTCCGGATTAAAGGAGCGGTTATCTGAAGAAGTCGCGCATACTCCTCCGCACTGCTTTTGCCCGGATACCAGAAATGCTCAATATCCGGTTCATTCCAGATTTCCCAATGATGGATGCGTCCGGCATAATGTTCTGCCAGAGCAAGGACAAATTTCTTCCACGCATTCAAAGTTTCTTCTCCGTAATAGAGCGGAACACAACCGACAGCCGCCGGGTTCCTGATCCCTTCCATGTACAGAGGATTGCCGAATCCGACATTGAACCATGGCTGAACACCTCCGGCAAGAAGTGTATCGACAATATGGTCAAGCCATTCAAACGAGTAGCTCCCTTTTTTCTTTTCACAGCGATTCCAGCCTGTTTGAAGCCGGGCATATTTTGCGCCGGTTTCAAAAAGCCGCGGAGCCGCACGGTCAAAATCGAACAGTTCACGGTCCAGACATTCCAGGCCGATGCTGATGCCGGAATCGCGGATTTCCTGCGAGGTTACTCTGCGGAGCATTCCATATTGCCGTAAAGCAAGGGACGGGTCATCAAATATCATTTTGTTTTTCTCCAGTGATTGCGTGTTCCTTTATTTTATTAAGATAGCTTGAAACGGATCTTTTGCATTCTCTTTATTTCTGAAAAAATAACACAATCTTATTGGCATTTTTTCAGAATGAGACATATAGTAATAAGACGTATGCGAGAGTATGGAAAAGAATCAGGCATTATGAATTCGTAAGAAATATGGAAAATCTGTCCATTCTGAGTTCCCGGAAAGTAAAACACAATTTTCTGTCCGATGGTTTGCTGCTGCCGCCTTTTTCCGAGGTCGGGCTGGTCAGTTATCCTGAACAGACCGGATCCGGGATCCCGCATACCCATGATGACTTTCAGATGATCGCATTTATTTCCGGGGAGCTGCGTTTTTCTGCGGATGGAGAGGAGTTTATCGGGAAGCCCGGGGATGTTCTTCTTATTCCGCCGCATTTGCGTCATTCCTGGAGTGTTCTCAAGGAGGGTGAGACGGTGCAGATCAGGCTTATTCCGATTTTCTGCGAAGAGTATCTGGAACTGCGTCCTCTTCTGGTTTCAGAGATGTGCCTGATCCGCATTCCTGTTCCGTTGATTCGAAAGCTGCAGCGGAAAATCATTGCGGAACAGAAACGCCTTCATCCTGCTGCAAATGTCATGATCAATGCGCTCCTGCTGGAGTTTCTGGCAAACACGCTCCGGCACTTTTCTTCGGAAAATCAGAATCTTTCCAGTGTCTCTTCAGAAGGGATCGTGCGGGTGGTACGCCATATCAAGACTCATTACAAAAAGAAAATCCAGCTGGAAGAGATGGCGGCAATGGCCTGTCTCGGTATCAGCCAGTTCTCGGTCCTGTTCCGCAGGCAGACGGGGCAGTCTCCAATGGCATTTTTAATCGGCATCCGTTTGAAAAAAGCGATGGAGATGATTTTTTCCACCGATCTGAAAATTTATGAAATCGCGAATGCCTGCGGGTTTGATTCCGTCAGTTATTTCAATCGTCAGTTCCGGGCGGCATACGGAGTTACTCCGCTCTCCTGCAGAAGAAAATAAGTCCGGACTGCGCCGTTTTCTGTTCCTGGTTCCTGATTTGTTCCGCTTACTTAGAGTTTGTGTTGTTTTCTGGCGGCCTGGAAAATCGGAAGATCGTTCTATTTTTTCAAAAAAACGGATAATGAAATCATAAGGGCAAAGCGGTATTGTAATGCAAAGAAACATCCGGGAAAACGGAATCAACAACATTTGAACAAAAGGAGAAGGAACGATGCATGATTGGAAAAATAAACCGGGGACCAGAAAATTTTTCACTCTGACAGAACTCCTGATTACAATTTCAGTTATTGCTATTTTAGTATCAATGCTGCTGCCGGTATTGAACAGTGCAAGGGAAAAAGCAAACATGATTTACTGCACCGGCAATTTGAAGCAGATGTCAAGCGCCAATATTATTTATGCCGGGGCTTTTGACGATTACTGTGTTGCCGCGTATTTGGACACCACGATGGGGGATACAAATTTCTGGGGAACTAATACGGCGTATCTTTCCTGTCTTACCGGGCGGAGTTATCCGTTTGTCAAAGATTCGGGAAAAGCGGTTCCTGCGAAACTTTTGTGTCCGACGGTTCCTTTGACCGGCAGTGCAACTTATTATTCTCCGGGAACGACCTACGCGCTCAATGTCAGGGGCATAGGAGGTGCAGCCGGTTATAAATACACCGCCTGGAGACTGGGCAAGATCCGTCAGCCGTCGCAGAAACCGCTTTTTGGAGATGCCGGGACTCTGTATGAAACTGTGCTGAAAGATATGGCGGCCGTTCTCAATGTATCCTGTCTGTTTGCCATTGGGGATGGACAAGGTAAAATCGGCGGCTGGATGGGAAATGATCTGCACCTCCGCCATGGGGGAAAAGCCAATGTCGCCAATTTTGACGGTTCTGCAAGGAATGTCGGCAGAGCGGACATTGCTGTTGCAAAATCTCAAAAGACATGGGATCCCTCCAAATGAAAAGGTGTATGAATATGAGAATGCTTCTGTTATCTCTTACGGTTGGGCTGTACTTGAGTCTGCAAATCTCCGGAGTCGCTTTGGCGGCTGTTCCGGATCATACAAAAAGTACGACTTCTGAATTGATCTATTCCATTGACGGGGATGGCAATATTCTTGATGCGGACCGGAAGCCGCAGCTGATGCTTGGATCGCAATATTCGTTTATTGATTTCCGGGAATGGGCTGCGCTGAAAAAGGGAACGAAAAAGATCCTGTTTCCTTATCCGGCGGAGATGGAAAATATTTACAAAGGCCCGCATTATTACAAGGAACTGAAACAGCTGGGGCTGAATTTAACGTCGATCAACAACTCGGCGATGTGGCTTCGTTCTCTGTTTCCGGATTACCGCGGATATACTGCGTATCCCGGTTACGACGGTTCGTCGGAGGAACTGTTCCGGGAAGTTTCACGCAAATTCACCACTTGTGAAAAGATTGCCAGTCGCGTACCGGGATGGGATTGGGGCAGGATGTATCTGGATTTTTACCGTAAAGCACAAATGCCGATTTATCTGGAAGCAACGCACGCGCAGGGGTTCCGGCTCCAACGCTACCGGAACGATCCGGGAATTCTTGCTTTGACCGGGCCGGATGCCGTTGCGGAGTGGTCGAGCGGCTCCCTGTTTTCCATGTATTATTCGATCGTGACCCGGACCGGACGCGATATTTATCTGAAATGTTGGAAATACCATGCGGACGAAAATAAATATGAGGGAGGAAAAGCCTTTGTCTATGAATTGTTCAACGAACCCAAACATGATGATCATTCGCCATTTTTCAAAAAGGCATTCGGAGAGTATCTGCAAAAGAGATTCGGCACGGTTAAGGCCATGAATCAGGCTTTGATGACTGGCTACAGAGATTTTGCGTCCGCAGGAAATGAAACGGAACCGCTTCCGCCGGCGCTGCAGGTCGAGAGACGCAAATTCATGCAGTCCGCCATTTCTTCTCTTCTCCGGGAGGGACGCGATCTGATCCGAACCACCGATCCGAATGCGCTGACAACGGTGCAGCTGCATTCGGAATATTCTCTTTTCTCGAACTGGCATGGTTTTGACTTTTATGAACTGCACCGGAATATTGATATGGTAAATGCCGGAACCAATGGATTTTGCCTGTATGATACCGGTGTTACCGTCCGTAATACGCTTCCGTTTGTCGATGCGCAGGATGTGAATGCTCTGCACATTTTCAATTCCCGGCTTTGCATGGCGGTTGCCGATGGTAAACCGATTGTCGATCAGGAGATGTATGCGGGGAAAAATTATGAAACGCTGTATGCACGGATCTGGACCGATGTCATCCGCGGCGCCAACGTCGTGTTTCCGTTCAGTTTTTCCGGTTCAACCGGAACAGAAGCCGATGCGAAGAAAGCGATGTATCAGCTCCTGAACGGATTTGCATTTGCTCCGGAAGATCTCCGGGCTGTTCCGGACGCCAGAAACGCGATTTCCGGCGTTGCCGATTTTATTCTGCCGCGGCGGAACAGGGACCGGGCTGATATTGCGCTTCTTGCGTCAACTCCGACTATGCGCTGGAATTTTGCGACAAATAATGACATACAGACCGCCGTTCGCGGAGCTTTCAGTTCCGGCGCGCTTGCATACAGCCATTATGCGTTCGATGCAATCTTTGAGGAACAGTTCAAAGAGCGGCTTTCCCGTTATAAAGCGGTTTTTGCCGACGGAGTGAAAGTCATTTATCCGGAAAGCAATGAGCTTTTGAAACGTTTTGTTGCGAATGGCGGTATTCTGATCGCCTGTTCTGACTTCTTCCGGAATGATGAGCATGGAAAACCGTTTGAAAATCCTCTTTTTGATTTCCGCACCGTTTCCGGCAACGAGAACGTCGGTCGGCTCGCTCTTCTGAAAGGCAAAGCCCGTCCGGTTACCGAACTCCATAAAAGCAAGGCTTGGAAGACGGTGGATTCCGTCAACGGGAAAACGGTTGTCCTCTGTAAAAAAATCGGGAAAGGGATGATTTATGCCATTGTCGGCGATCTGCCGCAGTACAGTCTTGCAGTGGTCTATCAGCATATTCTGAAACGGCATGGCATTTCCAGACAGGCGGAACTGCTGCGGGAAGAGAACGATGATATGCCGGTCAATGTGGAGCTTTACAAGTTCCGGAACGATGGTATGACGGCGTTTTACCTGATGAACGGCGACAGTTTCCCGAAAATGATCCGTTTCCGGGCGGGAGAGCTTACCGGAACGGAATTCATTGTGGATGCGTTGAACAGAAAACGGATCCGGGTGGATCACGGGACCGCGATTTTTCTGCTCCGCCCGCATACGCCGACTCTTATCGTTGCCGGCTCTGCCAGTGCGCTTGCCGGACGGTTTGGCGAGTTACCGGAATTGCCGCTTCCGGAAATGAAAAAGATTCAGGCGGAACTTGACCGTCGGTTGGAACTTTCCACCGCAAAAATCATACCGGGGCGCTGCCTGAATCTGCAGAAGTACGCGAACTCCGGTTTCGACAATCAGCAGAGCTATTCCAACGGGATTGCATGGTTCGACCGGGAAAGCAGATATTTTGAAGGAATTCCGTGGGGAGTCAATGCATTCAACGGCGTTGAATGTGACATTATCCGTTTTGATTATAATGAGAACAGGACCTGTCTTGCATTCAAAAGTGAGCATTTTCCGGACGGGATCGTGAAAACCGGTGAGATTCCGGTCCGGGCCAAACTGTCCGGAATCACATTTTTCCATGCGGTCACATTCGGCAAAACTGGGGAGAGGGTGCTGACTTACCGCGTACATTACCGGGATGGTTCGAGTCAGGATATTCCGATTGTCACTGGAACGAACATCGGCGACTGGAAAACGAGGAATAATTCTCCGGAGCTCCGGAAACTGGTTGCTTATGAGAGTGATGGAAAATGTTTTTTCCGCTGGACCTGGAAAAATCCGGTTCCGGATCTGGAAATTTCGGCGATCAGCATTTCCGGAGGCAATACTCAGGCTACTCCGATTGTTCTCGGTATTACGGTTCATGATATGCCGGAAAAACGGAATGTGGTTTCCATTCCGCTCAGAAACTGGATTGTCCGGGGGAATCCGACATCCGGAACAAATACGTCATTTAAAAAAATTGACAACGGTTTTGAAATGCAGAATTACCGGCTGGAACTTTCCGCGCCGGACGGCAAAGGCGTCAAGCTGAGTCCGGAGAATTACCGGACTGCAGTTCTGAAATATTCCTACAATAATGTTACAGACAAGTGGGGATTTGCTCATCCTTTGCAGGCGGCTTATGCCCGCGTTGCCGGAAAGGATGGCGATGGAAAACCGTTTGACTGCGGTTTCAGCGGCAGTTATTACGGATGGGAGGTTTGCCGGGCGAGCAATCTTGACAGCGATCCGGCAACCTGGCAGGAGATCCGGATTCCGCTGACAGCGATTTATGCCGGGCATAATGATAAAATATTGAGCGAGGTTCTTAAAGTGATGCTGGAGCCGCACAGTAAAAATGCGAGTCCGGTTCGGTTCCGGGACATATGCATTGAGTATGAGGTAAAGTAATCCGGAGGAAAACGGAATTTTGAACGAACGTATTGCCGTTCAAAATTCCGGATCGCATGGAAAGGAGTTTTCACGGCGGGAAAAACAGGATTGTTTCCCGCCGGAACGTTGCCGATTATTTGCCGAGCTCTTTGCGGAGACGGGCGTAAACAGCGTCGCGGAGGGCAAGGAAGTCTGCTTCCGTGTGCGGAAATTCGGCAAAGGTGAGTTTGCCGTTGCAGGAACGGTCCAGCAGCTGTTCCACTTCTTTACGGGATGTCAGTCTGGCGAGAAGATCAAGCGCGCGCTGATCCTGAAGCGCTTCCCGCATCAGTTCATTGCGGAGCGAATCCAACGGTTCACATTCCGACCCGGGATAAACAAGGAACGAATCTCCGGCAGGGAATGAGTAGTCGGCGTCCACTGTCTGGAACGGGTCGATCAGTCCGCGCGAGAGACGGGTATGATAGAAGTTGAACCCCCAGTGCAGGAACCCGCAGATACCGGCGCGGAACAGCTGGGCGCCGAGAATCCGGGTCACGGCAGAGGGCAGGTGAATAAAACGGCTGGAATACCCCGTGGTTGGATTACAGCAGTAGTAAGTCCACGGGGATTTCAGTCCGGCTTCGATAAAGGAATCGACTTTGTCAATCACCGGGATCGGGATTTCCACAACGCCTTTCCGGTAAAAATCAATATCGGACAATGCGTCCAGATGTTTGAATCCTTTGGTATATTTCCGGATCGTCGCGGCGATTTTGCTGTAAGAGTGGATCTGTTCGCCGTGCGGCTCGTCGGAGGTATGGAACCAGCTTTGTTCCGCGACGCCCGCAATCCGCAGGAATTCGGTGAGTTCCGGCAGGAACGCCGCAAGAAACTTACGGTATTTGAGTGAATTGGACGCGACGTCCCATCCGAAAATACGCTGTTCTTTGCCGTCAACGTCGGCGATGATTTTCGGCGTTTTTTCCGCTCCCCACTGTGTCGCAAGGTGGGAGATTTCAAAGTAACGGATCCCGACCGATTGGGCGAGTGCAATCCAGCGGGCGAGTTTGTCAAAATTGAATTCGTAACCGTCCGCGGTCTGTTTGACGTCGACAAGCTGGACGGTCAGGCGTTCGCCGCCGCGTTGTGTGTCGAGCGGTGGCGTGAAGACCGGTGTCAGGATCATATTGACGCCATGATCCGCAGCGTTGCGCATGAATGTTTCCACCAGATACCAGTATTCTTCGCTGAATACCGGAACTCCGTAATATTCCGCAAGGCAATCGGTATGGAACCATTCCGTATGGATGAGTTTCTGCGGGGGGAGGGCGGCTGGAAGGACTTCCACGTTCAGCGGTTCCGTGCGGACCGTTCCGTTTTCCCGTGTTTTGAACTCCAGCACGATGTCAAATTCGGAAAGAGAGGTTTTCGCCGGGATGCGGGCGGTGATCCAGAGGGTGCGCCAGAGCTTTTGCGGTACGAAAAACGGTTGCGGAAGATCCGCCAGAAGGTCCGGCATCAGTCCCGGTTCGCGGATCAGCGCGTAATCATCCAGTTGCCATGCAAGGCTGCGGACCGGAACGCATTCCACGGAGCGGATTTGAATATCTTTCAGTTTGGAAACCGCTTTGACCGAGAAAATCTCATCCTGTTTATCCGTATAATAGGAGACCTGGAAAGAGAGAACTTCGCCGCGCAGGACTGTTGCAGACTGAAACGGGATGCCGTCCGTCGGGGTCGATTGCTGCATGACTTTTACAAGAGAACTGTACAGTCTTGTGGAAAACATCGCGAAAACTCCTTGTATTTATTTTCTGTTTACAACCTTTCATTCAGGGAATATACCGCATGATAAGGAAATGAAAAGTCCTGCGGAAATTTTTTCACAAAAAAAGCCGGAAATGCGAATTCACATTTCCGGCTTACGGAGGTTCGATTATTTGCAGAACGGACGGTTCGCGTCGATCAGCGCAATCCGCTGCGCGACACAATCGCGGGAGTAAAGCGGGTCTTCCGGGGTATTTTTCACCCAGTCGAGGAGCTTGTCCACGGTTGTGGCGGCAACGTGCATCCGGGTGTCGGAAGAGGCGTAGTAAATAAAGACGTCACCGTTTTCCCGTGCGACGAGGCCGTTGCAGAAAACCACGTTGGAGACGTCGCCGATCCGTTCCTCCTTGTACGGTGCGAGGAAGAAGCCGCCGGGCGCGCGGATGACTTTGGATGGATCATCGGGTGCGCAGAGAAACGCATAGAGGACATAACGCAGCCCCGCCGCCGTGTTGCGGACGCCGTGGGCGATATGCAGCCAGCCGTCGTTGGTCTTGACCGGCGGCGCGCCGCAGCCGTTTTTCACCTCTTTGACCGTGTGGTAGATTTTCTGATCGACGATCTGTTCATGATCAAGTTTTGCGTGTTCGATGGAGTCGGAAAGTCCCCAGCCGATTCCGCCGCCGGTTCCCGCATCAATGAATCCGTCCTGCGGGCGGGTGTAGAATGCGTATTTGCCGTTGACGAATTCCGGGTGAAGCACGACATTGCGCTGCTGAGGCGAGGGGGTGACGAGGTCGTCGAGCCGTTCCCAGTGTTCCAGGTCCTTTGTCCGCACGATTCCGCAGGCGGCGACGGCGGAGGATTCATCACCTTTTTTGGCGGCGGGGTCTTTGCGCTCGGAGCAGAACAGACCGTAAATCCAGCCGTCTTCGTGCCGGGTCAGACGCATATCGTAAACGTTGGTGTCCCGTTCGGAAGTTTCGGGCAGAAGGATCGGTTTTTCCCGGAAACGGAAACCGTCCACGCCGGAAACGGAATCCGCGACAGCGAAGAATGATTTGCGGTCGTTGCCTTCCACGCGGCAGACCATGGAGATTTTTCCGTTCAGTTCAATCGCTCCGGCATTGAACACCGCGTTGACGCCGAGACGCTCCATGAAGTACGGATTCGTGGCGGGATTGAAGTCGAATTTCCATTGCGGCGGGACCATTTCATTGGTCAGAACGGGATTGACGTAACGGTCGAAACAGCCGTTGTACCAGTCGGTGTCGATCGTGTTTTTGCGGTTCACGAGCTGCTCATAGCGCTGCATGACCTGTGCTTTTTTCTGTTCAAATTCACTCATTTTTTTTCAACTCCTGTTTGCAAAACTGCATTTGAAATACTATACTATGGCGCAGGCAAACGGCAAATGACAAAACAGGGCAAAAACGGACAGTTTGTTTCAGTTATGTTTAATGATTGTTACAATCGGACACAGGAATTTCTACGGGAGCCGCCGCTTCCGGTTTACCTCTATTCGGTCGGGGAAAAAACGCTTTCCGCCGGAGAGGTTTCGGAAATGGGAGCGTTGAAAAACTCGTTCGCGGAAATCATCTGGGGAGTGGAGGGCGTCGGAGAGTTGACGCTGTTCGGGGAAACATTTCGTATTGATCCGGGAGATGTTTTTTTCTATCTGCCGGGGGAGGCGCACCGGCATCGCGCGCTGTCGGAGAAGTGGGTGACGCGCTGGATCTGTTTCGACGGTCCGCTTGCGGAAGCCTATCTGCTTTCCTACCGTTATCCCCGTCATCAGCAGAACTGCCGCGTGCCGGACGACGGCGTATTTGAGGATTTCAAGGCTTCCATTGCGGATTCCGATCTGGCGCAGATCCGGAGAATATCTGGCATTTTATGTCAAATTCTGTCAGAACTTTGTCCGGACCGGAGCGTTCCAAGGCATTCCAGCCTGCTGGTCAAGCAGTGTATGGAGCTGATCCAGAGCCGTATTGCGGACCGCAATCTGGATTTGAACATGGTCTGCGACACGCTGAACGTCAACCGGAGCACGCTGACCCGGCTGTTCAAGGCGAAAGTCGGAGTTTCTCCGGGACGTTATATCCGGGACCGCCGTCTTCAGGCGGCGCAGATTCTGCTGCAGGGAACCAACCTGCCGGTCGGCGAGATCGCCGGGAAGTGCGGATTCCCGGAACTGACATCGTTTATCCGTTTCATCCGTGAAAATCTCGGTTGTTCTCCGCTGGTCTATCGCGGCAAAACCCAGAAGAAACTGCGGTTCGACATCGGGCAGAATCATACGATCCCCAAAAAAACAGACGAATGAATTTGTGACGGTTTGAACGGTAAAAGACGGCGGGGTATGCTTTTTCTCACTTTTTCCGCTTGAAAACAGTTTTTTCACACTTATATTGTAACATCAAAACAAACCGAAGGGGGGTATGTTATGATTCATTCAAAAATCAAAATCGCGTTTTTCGACACGAAACCGTATGACCGCCGTTTTTTCGAGGCGGTGAACAAAGAAGCCCGGTTCGGC
>ERZ827150.4195-NODE-4195-length-12950-cov-3.924389_pt1 | contig 12950 bp, 9 predicted proteins | sample MGYA00519779_ERZ827150 | MGnify/ENA primary metagenome ERZ827150 (study PRJEB31778, sample SAMEA3449267) | human gut metagenome | biome: human gut; feature: human-associated habitat; material: faeces | place: United Kingdom | collected 2010/2012 ...
GAGGCCCTTTTCGCATGGGCAAAAGGGCCTCCCCTCCCCCGGAAAAACGCCGCCTGCTCCTCCCCCGTCCCTGCCTGCCCTCTCGACAAGTCACGGGAGAGGATGGTAAAAAACTCCTTTCCTCATCCTGTCCCTGCAAGGAGATTATCCCGTGTGCCAGAGTGATTTTCCCGCCTATCGCGGTCAGATGGAATATGTGTGCCTGCACTGCGGCCAGCGTTACCCCGGTGACAGCCTGCTCTACACCTGCCCGTCCTGCGGCGGCGTGTTCCTGCTGGAAAACACCAAGTTCGACGAACTGAAACAGCGCAGCGGCGCGGAATGGCGCGAGATCTTCGACCGCCGTGCCTCCACCCGCAGCACGGCCCTGCGCGGCATCTTCCGTTATTATGAACTGCTGGCGCCCCTGCTGGACGAGGAAGACATCGTCTACCTGGGCGAAGGCCTGACCCCCATCGTGGAAGCCGCTCCGGCCCTGCGCGACCGTGTGGGCGTGCCCTTTGCCTACAAGAACGACGGCCAGAACCCCAGCGCCTCCTTCAAGGACCGCGGCATGGCCTGTGCCTTCAGCTATCTGAAATGGCTCTGCCGCCGCCACCAGTGGGACGAGGTGCTGACCGTCTGCGCCTCCACCGGTGATACCTCCGCCGCCGCGGCCCTGTATGCCTCCTATGTGGGCGCGCCCCTCAAGAGCGTGGTGCTGCTGCCCCACGGCAAGGTGACCCCGCAGCAGCTCTCCCAGCCTCTGGGCAGCGGTGCCACGGTGCTGGAGCTGCCCGGCGTGTTCGACGACTGCATGAAGGTGGTGGAGCATCTGGCCGAGAATTACCGCGTGGCCCTGCTCAACTCCAAGAACAGCTGGCGCATCCTGGGCCAGGAATCCTACGCCTATGAAGTGGCCCAGTGGTACGGCTGGGACGTGTCCGGCCTGTGCATCTTCGTGCCCATCGGCAACGCGGGCAACATCACGGCCGTCATGTCGGGCTTCCTCAAAATGCTGGAACTGGGCATCATCACCAGCCTGCCGCGCGTCTTCGGCGTGCAGAGCGAACACGCCGACCCCGTGTACCGCTACTATGCCGCGCCCAAGGACGCCCGCGTGTGGCAGCCCGTGACCGTCACCCCCAGCGTGGCCCAGGCCGCCATGATCGGCAACCCGGTCTCCTTCCCGCGCGTGCAGCGCCTGGCCGAGAAGTTCATCGAAAAGGGCGGCGAAAAGGCCTTCCAGGTGGTGCAGGTGACCGAACAGCAGATCATGGACGCCATGATCGTGGCCAACCGTCACGGCCACATCGCCTGCACCCAGGGCGGCGAATGCCTGGCCGGTCTGGTCAACGCCCGTGCGCTGGGCCTGGTGGGCGATGACGAGCACGCCGTGCTGGACGCCACGGCCCACGCCCTCAAGTTCTCCGGCTTCCAGGACATGTACTTCAACGACAGCTTCCCCGAAGCCTACGGCGTCAAGCCCCAGGCCGAGCTTTCCAACAAGCCCGAACTGCTGCTGCCCGAAAGCGCCCGCGAAGGCAAGGATGTGGCCACCTTCGCCCGCATGGGCGCCGATGCCGTGGTGGCCCGCCTGGGTCTGAGCCGCAAGTAGCCTCCGGCTCTTCCGCAAAACGTCAAAAGCCCCTTCCCGACGGGAAAGGGGCTTTTTTCATGGCAGACAGATGTGCGCTATTTGGCGGTCTTGGAGTCCGGCTCGGCCATGGCTTCGGGCCAGCGCTCGGCGGCCATCTCGCGCAGCTTGAATTTCTGGATCTTGCCGCTGGCGGTCAGAGGGAAGCCGTCCACCACGGCGATGTAGCGCGGGATCTTGTACCAGGCGATCTTGCCGCGACAGAAGGCGCGCACGTCTTCGGGCGCCACGGGCACGTCGGGCCGGGCGATGATGAAGGCGCCCACTTCCTCGCCGTACTTGCGGCTGGGCACGGCCACCACCTGGATGTCCAGCACGCCGGGCATGCCCATGAGGAATTCCTCGATCTCGCGCGGGTAGACGTTCTCGCCGCCGCGGATGATCATGTCCTTGATGCGGCCGGTGACGCGCACGTAGCCGTCCTCATCCATGGTGCCCAGGTCGCCGGAATGCAGCCAGCCGTCAGGGCTGATGGTGCGGGCCGTCTCTTCGGGCATGTTGTAATAGCCCTTCATGACGTTGTAGCCGCGGCACAGGATCTCGCCCACTTCGCCGCGCGGCAGCTCCTCGCAGGTCTCGGGGTCGCCGATGCGCACCTCGATGCCGGGCATGGCGCAGCCCACGGTCTCGCAGCGCAGATGCAGGGGGTCGTCGGGGTCGGACTGGGTCATCACCGGCGAGCCCTCGGTCAGGCCGTAACAGATGGTGATGTCCTTCATGTACATGTCTTCCACCACGCGCCGCATGAGCGGCTCGGGGCAGACGGAACCGGCCATGATGCCCGTGCGCAGGCTGGAGACGTCGAAGCGCTTGAACATCTTGTGTTCCAGTTCGGCCAGGAACATGGTGGGCACGCCGTACAGGGCCGTGCAGCGCTCGCTGTCCACGGCGGCCAGCACATGCAGGGGGTTGTAGGCTTCGAGGATGACCATGCAGGCCCCGTGGTTGACGCAGGCCGAGACCCCCAGCACGCAGCCGAAGCAGTGGAAGAGCGGCACGGGCAGGCAGACGCGGTCCTCGTCGGTGAAGCGCTGGTTGCGGCCGATCCAGTAGCCGTTGAGGCCCACGCCCACATGGGTCAGCATGACGCCCTTGGGGAAGCCCGTGGTGCCGGAGGTATACTGCATGTTGATGGCGTCCCAGGGGTCCAGGCTGTCCTGCCGGGCCTGGTACTCGGCATCATCGGTCATGACGGACATGGACAGAATCTCGGGCACGGAATACATGCCGCGATGCTTCTCCACGCCCAGGAAACAGACGCGCCGCAGATGCGGCAGGCGCGCGAAGCTGAGCCGGTCGCGGCTCTGGTAGCGCAGCTCGGGGGCCAGAGTGTAGAGCGTGTCGATGTAATCATGGTCGCGCAGGCTGTCCATGATGAAGATGTTCTCGCACTCCGACTGGTTGAGCAGGTATTCGAGCTCGTGTTCGCGATAGTTGGTGTTGACCGTGATCAGGATGGCCCCGATCTTGGCCGTGGCGAACTGCAAGGTCACCCAGTAGGGCACGTTGCTGGCCCAGACGGCCACCTTTTCCCCTTTTTGCACGCCTAGCGCCATGAGTCCTTTGGCGAACAGATCGACGGTATCGGCAAACTCGCGCCAGGTCTGGCGGTAGTTGCGGTCGGCATAGACGATGGCTTCCTTGTCGGGGATGCGGGCCACCGTCTCGTCCAGGATCTGGCCAAGGGTCTTTTCACGCAGTTCGAACAGCGCCTGGCGCTGGCGCACTTTCTCGTCCATGGATCATCCTCATATACCGCGCGGGAGCGCGGGCTGTGTACGCAAAAGGGCCGGGGAACGACGGGAGACTACGGCGTGTAGGTCACAGCCAGCAGCTGGGCCGGGTCGTCGCCGTGCGCGCCCACGTAATGGGGCACGATGGAGTTGTAATAGATGGTCTCGCCGGCCTTCAGGTAATAGGTCTCGCGGCCGTAGACCACCATCAGCTCGCCCTTGAGTACCAGGATGAATTCCTCGCCCTGATGCGAGATGGTCTTCCTTTCGTCGTCCTTGTCGGGATAGATCTCGATGAAAAAAGGCTCCATGTTGCGGTCGCTCTTGCCCTTGCCCAACGCCTGATAGATGTAGCTGGAACGGGGGGTGCGGCCGGTGTGCATGGCGGGGTCCACGCTGCCCAGCTGGTCCATGCGGGAAATGATGGGATCGCGGGTGAACTGGTCATCCAGGAAGGTGCCCAGACGGACGCCCAGCGAGCGGGCCACCTTCTGCAGGGGGCCGATGGTGGGATATATCTCGTCATTTTCCATGCGTTCCAGAAAATTGACGGTCAGTCCCGTATTCTGTGAGAGGGTCTCAAGATCCACGTTCCTTTCCTCGCGGAACGTGCGGATGCGCTTTCCGACACTGCTTTTTCCGGCCATGTCTGTCTCCTGTTGCAGCCTGTGCAGAAAAACCAAGGGTAAAAAGTGTTCTGAAAAATATCATAAAGTCTTATGGCCCCGCAAGGCGGCAGTCCGCGCGTAGCGCAAACGTCGAAAAAACGCTAGGCTCGTCCCATGATACAGCACAAACGTACGGTCTTGCTGGCCGCAGGACAGGTCCAGGGCGTGGGCTTCCGCCCCTTCATCTACAGGCTGGCCGTGGAAGGCGGCCTTTCCGGCAGCGTGGGCAATACCTCGGACGGGGTGCGCATCGAGGTGCAGGGCCCCCCGGAACAGGTGGATGCCTTTGCCGTGCGTCTGCGCCGGGAGCTGCCGCCCCTGGCCCGGCTCACCCGGCTGGAAATCACGGAGCTGCCCCCCGTGGACGGCGAGACGGAATTCGTCATCGTGGCCAGCCACGGCCATGCCGGCCACAGCGTGCTGGTCAGCCCCGATGTGGGCATCTGCGAGGACTGCCTGCGCGACATGCACACGCCCGGCAATCCGCGCTTCGGCTATGCCTTCACCAATTGCACCAACTGCGGGCCGCGCTACACCATCACCCGGTCCATCCCCTACGACCGCGCCACCACCAGCATGGCCTGCTTCCCCTTCTGCCCCCGCTGCGAGGCCGAATACCGCGACCCTCTGGACCGCCGTTTCCATGCCCAGCCCGTGGCCTGCCCGCAATGCGGGCCGCGCCTGTGGCTGGTGGCCAACCCGCTGCTCCCGCCCGGCGGCACCCTGCCCCCGGACAGCGCCCCGGCAAACTGGCCCGGCCCGGAGACCCTGCCGTCGGAAGCATCCATGCGGGATGCCGTGGCACGGGCGGCCGCCCTGCTGCGGGAGGGCCACCTGCTGGCCCTCAAGGGCCTGGGGGGCTTCCAGCTGGCCTGTGACGCCCGCTCCGCCCGCAGCGTGGCCCTGCTGCGCCTGCGCAAGCGGCGCCCGCACAAGCCGCTGGCCCTGATGGTGCCGGATCTGGCCACGGCACGGGAGCTGTGCGACCTTGCCCCGGAGCACGAGGCCCTGCTGCTTTGCCCGGAAAAGCCCATCGTGCTCTGTCCGGCCCGCAAGGGCTGCCTGCCCCCCGCCATCGCGCCGGATACCGCCGGCATCGGCCTCATGCTGCCTTACACGCCCCTGCATGCCGTCCTTTTCGACGAGCTTGTCCGCCTGACCGCTACGGCCGGAGAGCCCGCGCCCGTGCTGGTCATGACCTCGGCCAATGCCAGCGGCGAGCCCATCTGCCTGGGCAACCGCGAGGCTCTGCGCCGTCTGGCGCATCTGGCCGATGCCTGGCTGCTGCACGACCGTGACATCTTGGTGCGCGTGGACGACAGCGTGGCCGGCGTGCGTCCCCTGCCCGCCGACGGGGAAAAACCCGCCGCGGCGCCCTTTTTCTACCGCCGGGCACGCGGCTATGTACCCCGCCCGGTGATGCTGCCCGAAGCCTGGGGCACGGATCTGCCCTGCGTGCTGGGCGCGGGCGGCGAGCTCAAGGCCACGCTCTGCCTGACGCGCGGCAACGAGGCCTTCGTCAGCCAGCATGTGGGCGATCTGGAGAACGCCCCCACCTTCGGTTTTTATGAGGAAGTGGCCCGCCACCTGCAGGATCTGCTGGAGGTGCGGCCCGCCGCCGTGGTCTGCGACCTGCACCCGGATTTCCTCTCCCCCCGCCATGCCACGGAACTGGCCCGGCGCGAGGGCCTGCCCCTCTGGCATCTGCAGCACCATGCCGCGCACGCGGCCTCCGTGCTCACCGAGCACGGCCACACCGGCCCGGCCCTGGCCCTGACGCTGGATGGCACCGGCCTGGGCACGGACAAGAGCATCTGGGGCGGAGAGCTGCTGTTCATGGAACTGGATGCGCCCCGCTGGCAGCGTCTGGGCCGTCTGGCGCCCTTCCGCCTGCCCGGCGGGGAGGCCGCCATCCGCGAGCCCTGGCGCATCGCCCTGGGCCTGGCCCTGCAGAGCGGTCTGGCCCCCGAAGCCCTGACCGGGATCTGGGCGGACTGCGCTGACGACGGGGACGATGTCCGCCGTGCGCCGCAGGCCATGGCCGTCACGGCGGTCAGCGAGATGTGGCGCCGGGGCCTCAACTGCCCGCCCACGTCCAGCGCCGGACGCCTGTTCGACGCCGTCTCCGCCGCGCTGGGCCTGTGTACGCACATCACCTATGAAGGACAGGCCGCCATCCGTCTGGAAGACGCCGCCGCCCGCAGCGCCCTGCCGGGACAATGGTGGCGCATGGGGGCGGAAGAACTGCGGGCCCCGCAGCCGGAGCACGAGCTGCTGCCCGCCCTGCCCCTGACGGAAGAGGACGGCCTTTGGCAACTGGACGGCACGGCCCTGTTCGCCGCCGTGCCGGCCCGGCGCGACCGCCTGCCCGTGGAAGATCTGGCCGCCCGTTTCCACTGGCAGCTGGCGCAGGGCTTCACGGCCCTGGCCGTCAGGGCCGCCGGGGCCACGGGCGTGCGCGTGGTGGGCCTTTCCGGCGGCGTCATGCAGAACGCCCTGCTGGCCCGCCTGCTGCCGCTGCTGCTCGCGGCGCACGGCCTCACCCCCTTGTGCCAGCAGGAAGTGCCGCCCGGTGACGGCGGCATCTCTCTGGGGCAGGCAGCCTGGGCACAGGCCTGTTTGCGGGCCGGTCTGCCCACGGAACTAGTATAGTCCGCTGACGGCCCATGGCGGCCCGTTTACCCCTGTTGCCGGAGCAAACGCTGTGCGCTTCTTATGTAATTTATTGAGATAAAAGGATAAAAAAGAAAAATCACTTTTTTTGATTTTTTCGTTGACAGCCAGGGTCTTTTTGGGCAGTATGCATTTCTGCCGAGGGGCTGTAGCTCAGTTGGGAGAGCGCTTGAATGGCATTCAAGAGGTCAGGAGTTCAATTCTCCTCAGCTCCACCAAAAAGGAAATCAGGGTTTGCGGAAACGCAGACCCTTTTTTCGTTTTCGGCTCCCGCCGTTTTTCTCCCCCCCGCCACATGACGCCATTGTGTCATTCTGTGACATTTTCACGGAGCCCGTCTTCCCCCGTTGCCCTTTTTCTCTTAGCGCGCTACTAGGGGAAAAAGGACCGTCAATGACCCGGTCCAAAGAAGGAGGAAGATGAGATGAAAGGATTATTCGCTTCCCTGGCAATGCTTTGCGCCCTGTGCGTGGCCCTGCCCGCCGCCCAGGCCAAGCCCCTTCCCGGTGCCAAGTACACCTACACCCTGAAAAGCGTCATGCCCGTGGCCGGTCGCCAGGGCGTGGCCTGCGACGGCAAGTTCATCTATGTGAGCTGCAGCAAGGCCCTGTACAAGTACGACATGAACGGCAAACTGGTGGCCGAGAACAAAAATCCCTTCGAAGGCTACTCCATCCCCTCCAACCACATCGGTGACATCGACGTCTACAACGGCGAGATCTATGTGGGCGCCGAAAACTTCATGGACGGCGTGGGCAAGGACATCCAGATCGCCATCCATGACGCCAACACCCTGAAATTCAAGCGCACGTTCAAGTTCGAGCCCAAGTCCGGCCAGGAAGAAGTGTCCGGCATCACCGTGGACCCGGTCAAGAAGACCGTGTGGATGTGCTCCTGGGTGGGCGAAGAAAGCGGCCGTCATCTGTATGAATACGACCTCAAGGGCAACTACCTGCGCAAGGTGCATCTGCAGCCCGTGCCGCAGTGGGTGCAGGGCGTGTTCTACTACAACGGCTCCCTGTTCATGACCGCTGACGACGGCACCGCCGACGACAACGAGCCCGACCACCTGTACCGCATCGACATCACCTCGGACAGCAACGCCCATGTGTACATGGAAAAGGTCTTCGACGAAGCCATCAAGCAGGGCGAGATCGAAGGTCTGTGCGTGGATCCCTCCACCGGCGACCTGCTGGTGCACATGAACCGCGGCGCCCGCATCGTGCTGGGCATGGGCAAGGGCAACATCGCCCGCATATTGCTGTGGGAGACGGCCATCACCTACGGCGTGACCGCCGGGGCGGGGCTTATCCTGGGCGTGGTGCTGTATAAGCTGGCGGAGCTGGGGCTGGTGCGGCTGCTGCGGGACACGGTGACGTACACGCTGTCGGTGTCCGTCAGCTCCCTGCTGGTGACGGCGGCGCTGTTCGCGGTCATCCAGGCGCTGATCCTGCTGAACAGCCTGCGGCAGCTGCATACGGTGAATGCCATCGCGCTGCTGCGGAGCGAGAACGTGGGCGAAAGGCCGCCCCGCGCCAAGTGGGCGCTGACGCTGGCGGGCGTGGTGCTGCTGGGCGGCGCGTACTGGCTGGCGGTGTCCATCAGGGAGCCGCTGGCGGCGCTGCTGTGGTTCTTCGCGGCGGTCATCATGGTCATTATTGCCACGTATCTGTTGTTCATCAGCGGATCGGTGACGCTGTGCAAGGGCTTGCAGAACAACAAGCACTATTACTACGACACCCGCCACTTCGTGTCCGTGTCCTCTATGGCCTACCGCATGAAGCGCAACGGCGCGGGGCTGGCCTCGGTGTGCATTTTGGCCACCATGGTGCTGGTGATGCTCTCCTCCACCACCTGCCTGTACGTGGGACAGGAGGACGCGGTAAACGCCCGCTATCCCCGCGACCTGTCTGTGAAGGTGTACGGCGACAGGTATCTGCTGGACAGCGAGAAGCTGACACAGGTGCGGCAGGGTGTGGAGAGCACCATCTTCAACTTCGGCGGCAATGTGTCCAATGTGGCGGAATACCGGACGATCAGCATCAGCGGACTGGTGGACGGCGGGGACATCCGTACCGACAGCTCCGGCGCAAGTGTGTCGGACAGCACCCGTGCCGTACAGATACACATCCTGCCGCTGGAGGACTATAATGCCGCTACGGGGCAGACGCTGCCCCTCAGTGACGGGCAGGTGTATGTGGCCACACTGCGGACGGAATTCGACAGCGATACGCTGTCCATCGACGGCGGCATGATCCGCCACGTGATGAAGCGGGAGATCCCCATGCTGGGCGGCCCGTCGGCAGCGGATATCACGCCGTCCCTGATGGTGGTGGTGCCGGACTTTGAGCAGTTCGTGCCGGCGCTGCAGGACTATTTCAAGGAGAAGTACCGCAGCTATCCCACGGTGGTGTGGCACTACGCCTTCGACACCGACCTGCCGGAAAACCAACAGGCGGATCTGGATGGCGTAACGCCAAACCTGAAGGACGCACTGAGAGAGTATCTCAGCGGTGTCAGCAGTGAGCGGGGCGTAAGCGTCAGCGTGGAGTCCAAGGCGGAGAATCGCGCGGATTTCTACGGCATGTATGGCGGGCTGTTCTTCCTGGGCATCATGCTGAGTATCGTGTTTATCTTCGCGGCGGTGGCTATCCTGTACTACAAGCAGCTTTCGGAGGGCTATGAGGATCAGAGCCGGTTCGACATCATGCAGAAGGTGGGCATGACCAAGGTGGACATCCGCCGCAGCATCAACAGCCAGCTGCTGACGGTGTTCTATCTGCCGCTGCTGATGGCGGGCGTGCACCTGTGCTTCGCGTTCCCGTTCATCCACAAGCTGCTGCTGCTGTTCAATCTGGACAACAGGGGACTGCTGATCGGCACAACGGCCGTGAGCTTCGCGGTGTTCGCGCTGCTGTACGCGCTGGTGTATAAGCTGACGGGCAACGCCTATTATCACATCGTGGCCGACGGCCAGCGGGAATGACGCAAACAACGCAAATAGGAAAATCTCCGGCTTCCCTTCAGGAGGCCGGAGATTTTGCGTTGGCAATATACTGTTCGTAGTGGACCTGCAGCCAATCCTTCAGCTGGGCCACGCCCGGCTCATCCCAGGTGAAGTCCTGCTCCACCCTGTCCTGGGCCAGCTCATAGCAGACGCTGGAATAGACGGCGGCGTGGATGAGCTGCTCCTTTTCATCGCAGCTGAAGCGATAGCGGAACTCACCGATAGAACCGGTGTAGATATAGGCCCGACGAAACCAGGTGACGGTCAGCTCGGAAAATTGAGGGTGCATGGGGATCGCTCCTTTCGGTCATGATACTTACTACGGCATATCATAGCACACATCGCGGCGGCTGTATAGCAGGTTTTTTGCGCCTGCGTCTTGAAAACAGACCAAACGTATGGTACAATAACCGCAGAGCGGTTATGGTATAAATCGCCGTTTTTCTCGCCCGCCGGAGGCGGGCAGCCGAAAAAGACGGCGAATTGTACCATAATGCGAGACATTATGGTACAATAACAGCAACAGAAAACCAAAAGGGAAACTTCCCGTTATAAAGTGAGGTCTTGGAATATGGAAAATGCAGTGAAACGTATCGGCGTACTGACCAGCGGCGGCGACGCGCCGGGCATGAACGCCTGCATCCGCGCCGTGGTCCGCAGTGCGCTGGCCCGGGGCATTGAGTGCGTGGGCATCCGCCGCGGCTATCAGGGCCTGATCTCCGGCGACATTCTGGAGATGGACAACGCCAGCGTCAGCCGTATCATCAACCGGGGCGGCACGATCCTCTACAGCGCCCGCTGCGACGAGTTCCGCACCAAGGAGGGCCAGGAGAAGGCCTACGCCACCTGTAAGCTGCTGGGGCTGGACGGCCTGGTGGCCATCGGCGGCGACGGCACGTTCCGCGGTGCGCAGGATCTGTCCAAATTCGGCGTTTCCGTGGTGGGCATTCCCGGCACGATCGACAACGACATTGTCTGTACGGACTACACCATCGGATTCGATACCGCCGCCAATACGGCGGTGGAGTGCATCGACAAGCTGCGGGACACCATGCAGTCCCACGAGCGCTGCTCCGTGGTGGAGGTCATGGGCCGCCACGCCGGATATCTGGCGCTGTATGTGGGTCTGGCCGTGGGCGCTACGGCGGTGCTGGTGCCGGAGACGGCATATGACTTCGAGGCCCACGTAGCCGAGAAGATCCGGCAGGCCCGGCTGATGGGCAAGACCAACTTCATGATCGTGGTGGCCGAGGGCTGCGTCAGCGCCATGAAGGTGGGCGACCAGATCAAGAACGAGCTGGGCCTCGATCCCCGCGTCACCATTCTGGGCCACATCCAGCGGGGCGGCAGCCCCACCGCCAAGGATCGCGTCATCGCCACCCGCATGGGCTATGAGGCGGTACGGGTGCTGGCCGAGGGCGGCACCAACCGTGTCATCGTCATCCACAGCGACCAGATCACCGATCTGGACATCGACGAGGGTCTTGCCATGATGAAGACCCTGAATCAGGAGGAATTTCAGGTCATGAAGACCATGACCGGTCAATAAGCCCCAACGAAAGGAGAATACGGCAATGAATTATCGCATCCTTGTCATCAATCCCGGCTCCACCTCTACCAAGATGGGCGTCTTTGACGGCGAGAACTGCGTCTTTCAGGAGACGCTGCGCCACAGCGCCGACGAGCTGGCACCCTTTTCCCACGTGATGGAGCAGGTGGACTTCCGCCGGGCGCTGGTGGAAAAGGTGCTGGAGGAGAAGCACATCGCGCCGGAAACGCTGAACGCCGTGTGCGCCAGAGGCGGCCAGATCCCGCCGTGTCCCTCCGGCGCGTTCGTGGTGGACAAGCAGATGTGCGACTATCTGTACGGCGTGAAGGAGGCGGCTCATGCCTCCAATCTGGGCGCGGTCATCGCCCTGCACATCGCGGAGACGCAGGGCATCCCCGCCTATGTGTACGATCCCGTGGCGGTGGACGAGATGACGCCCATGACCCGCATCACCGGCATGCCCATGTTACAGCGCCGGATGCTGGGCCATTCCCTCAACTGCCGGGCCATGGCCATCCGCTGCGCGAAAGAGGTCATGCACAAGCCGCTGGAGGAATGCCGGTTCATCGTGCTGCATCTGGGCGGCGGCGCTTCGGCGCGGCTGTTCATCGGCGGCAAAATGGTGGACGGTGTGCGGGACGACGAGATCATGTTCGCCCCGGAGCGCAGCGGCGGCGAGGACTGCCAGAGCCTGATCCACCTGTGCTTCTCCGGCCAGTACACGGAGAAGGAGCTGATGAAGTTCGTCCGGGGCGCCGGCGGTCTGAAGGCCCATCTGGGCACCAGCGACGCCCGGGAGGTGGAGCAGCGCATCGCCGCCGGGGACGAGAAGGCCAAGCTGGTGTATGACGCCATGCTGTACGGCGCGGCCAAGTCGCTGGGTGCGCTGGCGGCGGCTGCCGACGGGCAGGTCGACCGGATCATCCTCACCGGCGGCATCGCCCACTCGAAGTATGTGGCGGACTATCTGACGAAGAAGCTGTCCTTCATCGCGCCGGTGGAGGTCATGGCCGGCGAGTTTGAGATGGAGGCGCTGGCAGCCGGTGCCTGCCGGGTGCTGGCGGGGGAGGAGAAGCCCCACGCTTTCTCGGAGTTAGTGTGATTTGTGTGTTTTTGGGAACTTTTTGGGGGAGAGCAGCGTCTAAGAAATGTGATTCCCAAGAAAGGAAGTGCCACTATGAAAAAATTATGGATGCTGGCGCTGGCAGCCTGCTGCGTGCTGGCGCTGGCCGCCTGCACGGTGCAAAAGCCTCAGGAGAGCGGTGACGTCAGCCAGCTGCCCAACCCGGTGCATGAGTCCACCGCCGAGGAGGTGGCGGAAAAGACCGGCATCACCCTGAACGTGCCCATCACGGCGGTGGATGTGACGTACAGCTACATCGACGGCGATTCGCCGCTGGCGCAGGTGAGCTTCGTCTATCAGGGGCAGACCTACACCTACCGGGGCCAAAAGACCCAGACGGTGCAGGATATCTCCGGCATGTACTATGAGTGGACAAAGACTACCAACGACTCCGAGGATGTGCCCTACACCTGCTACTTTACCGACGAGGGACAGGGCATGGCCCTGTGGCATACCGACGGCGTCAGCTACACGCTGGGCATGACGGAGAATGTCACGGAGGAGCTGCTGGTGACCATGTACGGCATCGTGACCGGCGAAGCGGAATAAGCAAAAAAGAGA
>ERZ827150.4200-NODE-4200-length-12933-cov-2.698711_pt1 | contig 12933 bp, 10 predicted proteins | sample MGYA00519779_ERZ827150 | MGnify/ENA primary metagenome ERZ827150 (study PRJEB31778, sample SAMEA3449267) | human gut metagenome | biome: human gut; feature: human-associated habitat; material: faeces | place: United Kingdom | collected 2010/2012 ...
TATTGTTCATTTCTTTTTTTATAACTTCTTCAATCATTTTATTTAGTGAAGAACTAGATAAACTACCTGCAAAAAATAAAACATTATACGATTTATCATTTTGATAATGATAATGTAAGTAATTTATTTCATCCATTCTTGGGTTACCAAAATTATATGTTTTTTTAGGAAATAAAACGTGTTTAGTGTGCTCCATGGAGGTGAAAACTTTTTTAGCAAAAAACTGTCCTAACATATTTGCATCACCAATTACACTATTTTGTTCATGAATATATAATGGCTTTCTTAGTTTTAAACTAATTAATAAACCAATAAAAGTGACAAACCCACCAAAAGTAATGATTGCATCAATATTTTTTAAATCATTATTAATATTTTTTAGTGCTTTCTTTAATTTAAAAAAGTTTGATGGGTTTTTTAAATATTTTTTTAATTGATTAGGAACATCAATTGATAAAATATTAACATTTTTTAAATTATCAATTACTTTTTCTTCAAAACCGTTTTTTATTGTTAAATAAGTTATTTGATGATTTGGTAATGCTTTTTTTATTAACGATAAACAAGGATAAACATGTCCTCCACTTCCTGACGCTAAAAATAAAAGATGCATAAATCCACCTACTTTCTAGAAACAATTAATCCTAATGAACATAGACATACAGATAATGATGAACCGCCATAACTAATTAATGGTAAAGTAATTCCCGTAACCGGAATTAAGGAAACCACTACTCCTAAATTAATGATAACTTGAACCATAATTAATCCTAATAAGCCAGTAATCATTAAAGCATTAAATTCTTTTTCTTGTTTCATTGCTAATTTAAAACCTAAAACAAATAACAAACCAAAAAGAATTAAAACAATAATGCCGCCAATTAGACCAAACTCTTCAATAATAATCGAATAAATAAAATCTGTTTGAGGTTCAGGCAAATAGAAATGTTTTTGATAAGAATTAAGTAAGCCATTACCAAGTAACGCTCCTGGTCCGATAGCGTATAAACTTTGAATGATTTGAAATCCACTCCCCAATGGATCACTCCATGGATCAATAAATGATTTAATGCGGTCAAAACGATATGGCGCAACAACAATTAAGCCCACAATTAAAGCTACTCCTAATCCACCTAATATAAAGAAATATTTCATTGGCAAGCGTGTTGTAAACATCATTATGACTAAACTTGATAAAATGACAACTGCGGTCCCAAAATCCGGTTGAAGCATAATTAAAATAAAGCCAATAACCATGACAATTAATAATAAAGAAAATCCTTTTAATTTTTTTGTCGCATCAAAATTATTACTAATATATTTAGAAGCATAAATAACAATCGCAATTTTAAATAATTCCGATGGCTGTAAAGCAAATGGTCCAATTCCAAACCAAGAACGTGAACCATTTCTACTAATTCCTAATCCTGGTATTAAAACTAATCCTAATAATATTAACGAAGCAAGGATGATTTTTTCGGCATGTTTATATAAAAAATCACTTGATATTTTAGTAGTAATAAAAAATCCAATTGCCCCTAATAAAGCAAATAATGATTGTCTTTTTAAGTAATAATATGGATCATTAAATTTTGCTTCTGCCCAAATATTTGAGGCACTATAAACCATAAATATGCCAAACGCTACTAAAACAAAAGTTAAAATTGTAATGCTTAATGATAATTTCTTATTTTGTGTCATAAAAATACTCCTTTATTAAGTCATCAAAATATTTGCCACGTTCAAAATAGTTTTTAAATTGATCAAATGATGAACAAGCGGGAGAAAATATGATAGTTTCTTCTTTTTGAATACCTTTTTTAATTTCTAAAATAACTTCTAATAAATTATCAAATACTTTTCCTTTTTTTATAATATTCTGAATTTTGTTTTTATTAGTGCCATAAATATAAATTTCATCGCTTTTTAAAAACTTTACTTTATCAAAATCATTACTTTTATAAATTCCACCAATGATAATATGTCTTTTAGTATTTTGAAAATTTTTTAAAGCTTCAATTAATGCCCCAGTAGATGTTGATTTAGAGTCATTCATTATATAAAAGCCATTAACTTTACTTATTGCCTCGCGGTATGGAAGATTTTTAAAATTTTTAATTACCTTAATAAATTCATGGTGATAACCAAATAATGGATAGATGGCAAGTAAGGCGAATGTAACATTAACTAAATAAAAATTAGGATAATTAGGTAAATCACTTCTTTTAATTAATGTCTTGCCTTGATAAATAATTTTATCTTCTTTTAAACAAATTAAATCATTATCATAAATATTAATAACTTCATATTCGTTAAAATATTTATCATTGTCACTAATTAATACTTGATTATTAAATAATAATCTTTTTTTAGAAGCAATATAATATTCATAACTGCTTACTTTATCTAAATGATTCGGGGAAATATTTGTTATTACATTAACATCACTTTTAAAATCCTTAATATCTTCTAATTGAAAAGAAGATAATTCTAAAATCACAACTGAATTATTTTTAATTTCTTGAACATGTTCACATAATGGCTCACCAATATTACCTAATAAATAAGTATTAATATGAATGGATTTAAGCATTTTTTCAATTAGGCTAACGGTTGTTGTTTTTCCATTTGACCCAGTCACGGCAATTATCTTAATGTTTTTATCTTTTAAAAGACGATATCCTAATTCAATTTCGGAAATTATTTCTCGAGATAATACTTTAATTAATAAATAAATTTCATTTGATTTGTCAAATCCTGGACTAATAATTGTTAAATCAAATAAAGGTAAATTATTTTTTAAATAATTTTCATCAATTTTTTTTATGTTTTTTGGTAATTCTAAATTATCTTCTATTACATAAATATCATAATTATCTTTTAATACTTTATAAGCGGATGCACCACTTTTTTTAAATCCTAGAATCAAACATTTTTTCATAACAAATCACCCACGATCATGGCAATAAAACTCATGATAAAGCCTACTAAATAAAACATATTAACGACTTGGTATTCTTTTAAACCACATAATTCAAAATGATGATGTAATGGTGCCATTTTAAACACACGCTTTTTGGTTAATTTATAATAAGCAACTTGAATAATTACCGATAAAGTTTCAACAATAAAAACGAGCCCACTAATAACAAGTAAGTATTCAGAATTAAGCATAAAAGCAATTAAAGCAATGAAGCAACCATTAGCCAAACTCCCGGCATCACCCATAAATATTTGAGCTGGATGTCCGTTATATTTAAGAAAGCCAATATTACCACCAATAAAACTAGTTATTAAAAAGGCAATACCATATTCATTAGTTTTTAAAGCTACTAATAAGAATGGTAAATAAGCAAGTATTAATAAACCGCCCGCTAAACCATCAAGACCATCAGTCATATTAACGGCATTTGTGGCACCTACAATCATAAAAATAATTAAAACTACAAATAATGGTCCTAAATAAATATAACTATTCGCTAAATGTAAGATCCACATTGTTTTATCATCATAATTTAATAAAATTAAAGCAATAATACTTAAAATTACTTCCAAAGAACTAAGTCCTTTAGCGTCTTTATATTTAATCTTTTTATAATCATCAATAAAACCAATAAGACAGAAACTAACAATTAACGCTAACGCTATTAATATTTTATAAGATAAATATTGATAATTAATTAAAGTACCCACTATTGCTCCGCCCACTACTCCTAGCCCTCCCATAGTGGGTGTTCCTTGCTTTTTTTGATGCGTCATAACAATATCTTCTCTAATTGCTTGACCAAGATGCTTCTTTTTTTCGCTTTTAATAATAAAACAAATAATCATCATTGACGTTAAAGAACTAATGATAAACGAAAGAAAGAATCGGAGTAATATTTCAATATTTATAGCCATTTTTTAACCTCTTTATAATCTGAGTATGGTATTTTAAGATTTTCCACTAATTGATAATCTTCATGTCCTTTACCTAGTATTAATAAAGAATCATCTTTAGTTAATAGCTTGATGCCTTTTTCAATTGCTCGACTTCTAGAAATACATACTTGGAATTTATCTTTGTTATCTCCCATAATATCATTAATGATTTGATAAGGATCTTCGTTACGAGGATTGTCATTAGTTAAAATGATGTAATCGGCATATTTTAAAGCAATATTCCCATATTCTTGGCGCTTTGATTTATCTCTTTCGCCGCCCGCTCCAAAGATTAAGAATAATTTACCTTTAGTCATTCTTTTAATTTCTTTGATAGCTTTTAACATCGCCATGCTTGTATGGGCATAATCAATAATGATATTAGGAGATAGATGAATTACATCCATTCTTCCTTTTACTGTTTCGCATTTTTTTATTTTTCTTAAATCAATTCTTTTTCCTATTGCGCTTAATAAAGTTAAGACCGAAGATAAATTTAAAATATTAAATCTTCCAATTAGATTTGTTTCAATTATTTGTTCATTAAATTTAAAAACTGTTTTATTAATATTACTAGTAATTATTTGTTCTTCACTTAAAGAATAACTAATGGTATTACTTCTTTTATCGCATAATTCTTTTCCAAATTTATCTAAATAATTAGCAACTAATAAAGCATGGGAGTTATTAATAAAATTTAGTTTTGTATCTTGATAATCTTTTAAAGTTTTATGATAATCAAGATGGTCACTAGTTAAATTAGTAAAAATTAAATAATCAAAGTCAAAACCATTTACTCGTCCTTCTTTTATACCAATCGATGATACTTCTAAGATTAAAAAATGCTTTTTTCTTTTTCTTGCTAGAACAATATCATTAGCAAGTTCAATTGCATTCGGAGTAGTATTCACACTTATAAAAGAATCTTTAATATTTTTTAAAGTTGTAACTACCATCGATTTAGGTAACAAATTATGTAAAATCGTTGCTACGCTTGTTTTTCCATTTGTGCCAATAATGCCGATTAAATGTGGCTTATTTGATTTAATCTTATAAAAGAAATTAGCAAAATATCCTAATTGTTCTTTTAAATTTGAAACATAATAAACACCAGGCAAGTCGACATTTGATAAAATTATTAGTGGTTTTATTTTTAACTTATTAATAAAATTTATTCCTTTATCAATAGCAATGAAAATAGAATTTGGTTTCATTTTTCTTGAATCAATAACTAAATTTCTTGCTCTTCTTTCATCATTACTTGATATGTTAAAAAATGCTAAAGCATGTTTAATTTTCATACGCTAATCTCCTAATAAAATCATAATGGTTGAACCTTCTTTTAAGTGTTCTCCTTCTTTAGGTTCTTGATCAATTACTTTATTTCCTTCACCAAAATAAACAAATTTAAAATATTTTGATTTTATTTCTTCCTTACTTTTTCCTATGTAATTATCAACAACATATGATTTAACATCCATCCAAGTATAAGTACGTTCAATTGGTGATTCTCTTTTACTAACTTTTAAAATTGGTAAAGTTTCCGCTAAAATGGTTTGAATAATTGGGCCAATTGTTGTTCCCCCATATTGAATAGTGTTATGCGGTTCACGCATGGCAAAATAAATAACCACTTTAGGATCATCCATAGGTGCACAAGCAATAAAAGAAAGCACATATCTTCCTTTTTGATAAACACCATTTTCGGCGATTTGAGCAGTACCGGTTTTTCCTCCAACACGATATCCATCTAAGTAAGCTTTTTTACCAGATCCTAAAGCCACGACACATTCTAAAGCTCTCCGCATTAAATCACTAGTTTCTTTTTTTATTACTTGTCTTTTCGGCTCATTAGGAAAAGTATAAACAATTTCATTAGAGAATCCCGATGATATCGATTTAGCAATGTGCGGAGTATATATATATCCACCATTAATCGTAGATGAAAACATACTTGCCAATTGTATAGCGGTTAATGATACTCCTTGTCCAAATGCGCTAGTGGCCTGTTCTAAGATTCCATACTTATCATAATTAAACATGATGCCTTTTGATTCTCCGGAAATATCCACACCAGTTTTTTCACCTACTCCAAAATCTTTATAATAAGCATATAATCGATCTTTTCCCATTCGACGAGCTATTTCTACAAATCCTGGGTTAGAAGAGTTTTGTAATACTTCTAAAAATGTTTGTAAACCATGTCCGCCTTTTTTCCAAGATTTAATTCTTGCTCCTCCAACTATTTCGTAGCCTTTATCGTAATAATAATCTTTATCCATATCTATTACTCCAGCATCTAGGGCACTTGCAAATGTTATGGCTTTAAAAGTTGAACCTGGTTCAAAAGAGGAAAAAACCGCTAAAGTACGATTATAAATTTCCGGATTGTAATCAGAATAATTATTATTATCATAAGTTGGACGATTACCAATTGCTAATATTTCGCCATTATTAGGATCCATTGCTAAAGCAATAATTTCTTTTGGATTATATTTAATCCAAGCGTTTTTCATTTCACGTTCAATAATATTTTGTATATCAATATTAATAGTAAGATTTAAATTAAGGCCATCTAAAGGCGCAACTAAACGCGATGATTTATTTTCAAATAATCCTCCTTTGGCGTCCATTAAATAATTTAAACTGCCATCGACTCCTTTTAAGTAATAATCATAATAACTCTCTACACCCGCTAAACCCTGATTATCTATACCAACAAAACCTAATAATGAGGCCATGGATTCTCCATAAGGGTAATATCTTTCATTATCATTAATTAAATAAACACCTTTTAAATTTAATTCATTAATGGCGTTTGCTTCTTCAATACTTATTCTTCTTCCTTCTGGATGTAAACGGACAATAGAAGCTTTCTTTGATATTTTTTCTAAAATTGTATTTTCATTTCCATTAATAATTTTTGCAATCTTTTTTGCTGTTTCTTCTTTATCTTCCACTTGAAAAGGAATAACCGCAACTGAATAAGTTGGATTATTTAACGCTAAAGCATTATTATTACAATCATAAATGATACCTCGAGGTGCAGAAAGCGGAAAACTTCTTTCCCATAAATCTTGCGCTTTTGTTGATAAGTAGTTATTACGTATTATTGTTTCATAACTTAATTTAGAACCTACTAAAACTAAAGATACTATTGATAATATTTGAATGAATCGTATCTTTTTGATTGAAACACCTGGAATCATATTAATCACCATTAAATGATATGAATGATTTTTAAATTATATTTATATTTTTGAGTATGAAAAAACGCTTCTTGATAAGGAAGCGTTACTTAAATAATTTTTTAGTAATGTAATTAATATTAATTTTAATCTTTTTTAACACTGTTTCAATTGATGAATCTTTTTCTTCTTCTTTTAACGAACCAATTTCAAAAGCCATTACTTCGTTATCGACTTGTAATTTATGGTTTATAGGAAGAAATGAAATAGCTGAAACAACAAATAAGCAGATACCAAAAGATCTTAATCGATTACACAAACGATCAAAGCGTGAATCATTCGATTTAGTTAACTTATCTTTCATCATTTTCATCTATCCTTTCTATAATTCTTAATTTTGCACTTTTTGAACGTGGATTATATTCAAGTTCTTCTTCGCCTGCAGTAATAACTTGGCGGTTAACAAGACGGTAACTAGGTCTTTTTTCTTCACTTGGAAGTAAAACTGGCGCATGTCGATTACCTTCTACTTCACTTACTTCTTTAAAAGCTTTTTTCACAATACGATCTTCTAAAGAATGGAAAGTAATAATAGCAAGTCTTCCCCCGACTTTTAAAGATTTCAAAGCATCATTTAAGACATTAGTTAAATAATCTAATTCATGATTTGTTTCAATGCGTAATGCTTGAAATACTTGTTTAGCGGGATGACCTTTTTTGGCTAATTCTTTTTTTGGAAGTGAACTTTTAATAATATCCACTAATTCGAATGTTGTATCAATTGATTTGATACTTCTTTTCATAACGATATTACGCGCAATTGGATAAGCATAATTTTCTTCTCCATAGTCTTTAAATATACGTACTAAATCTTTTAAATCGTAATTATTAACGATGTAATGAGCATCAAGAGTTGCATCTTGATCCATACGCATATCTAATCTTGCATCATATCGATAAGAAAAGCCTCTTTCACCATCATCAAATTGAGGTGATGAAACACCTAAATCCATTAGAATACCATCAACTTTAGAAATATTTAACCTGTCTAAATGTTTTCTTAAGTTAATAAAGTTATCATGAATTAAGGTGTAGTTGTTACTTATTGTTTTTAGAAATTGGTTTGATTCTTCAATGGCTTTTATATCTTGATCAAAGGCAATTAAGCGACCATTAGGAATTCTTTTTAGAATTTCACTAGAATGTCCAGCACGACCTAATGTGCAATCAACATATACGCCATCACTTTTAATGTTTAAGCCGGAAATAACTTCGTTAAGCATAACAGGAATATGAAGTTCCATTACTTATCATTTCCTTCTTCGAGGTTATCAGACATATCTTCATAAGAATCATCAGCTTCTTTTAAGTATTGTTCCCATGAATCTAAGTCCCAAACTTCAAAGTGATCAATTACGCCAACAATCATCACTTTACGACCAATCTTATATTGATCTAATGTTCTTTTTGGAAGTAATATTCGTCCTGCTTCATCAATTTCTAATTCCACGACACTTTGTGATTCTACACGCACAACTTTACGTGGATCACTTTTATTGAAAGCGAGTTTAGTGGCTTCTTCCATTCTTTTGATAAAATCTTCTTCCTTGTAGATGCTAATACAACGATCATAACCACGCATGATGAAAACTTTTTTTCCGACTTGCTCACGCAACTTGGATGGAATCATCATTCGACCCTTAGCATCTAAGGTATGTTGATAGCTACCAAAAAACATACACTTTCTCCCACTTTCTACCACAATTATATTAATTTCATTAATAATTGTAAAGAGTTTTCTTGTTTTTTTAATGTTAAATTAATTTTATTTTTTTAAGAGAATACAAAAAAACAGCCATTTAATCGGCTGTTTTTAGTATTTTTATGTTTTTTATAATTGTTCAGTTAATGATTAATCGTCTTCCCAATCGTCAAGTGCTTTTAAGCGCGGATCAAGTTGATTTTTATAATTTTCTTCAAATTCATCTTCCGACCATACTTTTACACCTTTAATATTTGGAAGTTTAGCTCCTTGCTTTACCACTTTTAAAGGAATATTACCAATAATTATTCCTAAAACATAGTCATCAATATTAATCGTATTACCAGTGATTTCTAAAATTTCTTCATCTAATGGGTCTTCTGAAAATTCAAGAACTTCTTCCGTATCAACATCATAATCAACATCTTCTAAAGTATAAGAGCATTGAAGCACTAATGGAGCGTGTATCTCAAGTTTAATTTCAATGATATCTCCATAATTAGAACATTTAGCTTTTACTTTAACATCTTTTATTTCGTTAAGAGTCGCAACATTTTCATAACTACTTTTTGGAAAATGTAAAGTTTCCTCGAGTTCTAAAGGTGCTTTAGCATTTTTAATATCTAAAACCGTTACTTTCATATTAACCTCTTAATGTTGCTTTAAGTTTAGTATTTAAAGCTTCAATAATGCCTTTTTCAATATTAGCAATTTCTTCACTAGTAAAGCTCTTAGTTTGATCTTCATAAGTAATCTTAAGAGCTAACGAGATGTAACCTTGCTCAACGTGTTCACCTTCATAAACATCGAATATATCCACATTCTTAACATAGTTACGTCCCGATTGACGAATAACACGAATTATTTCGCTAGCGGGTACATCCTTCGCAACCACTAAAGCTAAGTCGCGTTCTACAGTTTGATAACGAGATGGAGGTAATACCTTGATTGGGCTGACACGCATATCAATGAATTTGTCTAAGTTCATTTCCATCATAATGACACGATTTTTACCTAAATCAAAGTCTTTAACTAAATTAGGATGGGCTTCACCTAATACCGCGACACGTTCTTTGCCAATAAGTATTTCGGCAGAACGCCCAGGATGAAATTCTTTAACATCGCTGCTTATTCTTTGGATTTTATAACGCATTGGTTCAATACCAAGTAAACTCATGATAGCTTCAAATACGCCTTTGATATGTGCAAATCCATAAGGCACTTTATGTAATAAATGTTGATATTCATCTTCGCCACACATAATAACTGAAAGATGTGATTCAACACCAGCTTTCGTATAAACATCGCTTAATTCAAACATCTTTATATTTTTAGCTTGTCTAGCTAAGTTATAAGATAATGTTTGAAGTAAAGATGGAAGTAATACTCTTCTTACAATCTTATGATCATCAGTCATTGGATGAAGTAGAGTATAGCACTCGTTATTATTTAAAGTAGCAAAGTAGCTATTAAGTTTTTCACTAATTAAAGTGTAATTTAAAGTTTCATAGAAACCATTATTAGTTAATAAATCACGAATTTGACGTTTACGTAATTGACGGGGTTTTAGTCCTCCGACAGTTGTTTTTTGCTTTGGCAATGTTGATTCAACTTTATCAAATCCTAGTAAACGAATTACTTCTTCGCTTAAGTCAGCATCAAGTTTAATATCAATACGATAATTAGGAATAGTTGCTAAGAAATGATTACCATCTTTTGAATCAATATCAATATTAACACGACGCAATGTGTCAATAATTAATTCATTATCAAAGTTACTACCTAAGCGTCCATTAATAGCATCACATGAACTTTCAATAACTGTAGGTGTATGGTCATACTTATCGTAACTTACAATGTCATGTACTTCTTTAGCGTCCGCTAAATCGATAAGCATATTAGCCACTAAATCAAGAACAAATTCATATTGATCTTTATTTATGCCTTTAACAAAACGTTGTGATGATTCACTAATTAAATTTAATCTTGTCGAAGTATGACGAATAGTTTTTGCATCGAAGTTTGCGGATTCAATAACGATATTTTTGGTATTTTTATCAACAGTTACCGCAAGGGAACCCATAACTCCACCTAAGCAACTTGCTTTGCCATCATTAGTAACAACAATGTCACCTTTAATAACTTCATATTCTTTTTCGTCTAACGCAAGGAAACTTGTTTCCATATCATCACGTACTACTAAACTATGTGATGTTAATTTATCTTCATCATACATATGTAATGGTTGACCAGTTAATAACATAACATAGTTACCAATATCAACAATATTATTAATGGATCGAATGCCAGATGCCATTAAACGTTCTTTTAACCATTTAGGTGATTCTTTAATTGTGACACCTTTAATTTCACGAATAGAGAATTGTTTACAATTGTCTGTGTTTGAACTAACAACAAAATCTGAAGGTAATGTATTTAATGGCTTAATATTAGGAATAACTACATCTCTTTCAAATTCTGCACCTAATTCACGAGCTACATTAAGAATTGATAAGCAATCGCTACGATTAGCTAATAATTTTAAATCTAAGATTGTATCATCTAATCCTAAATATCCTAAAACATTTTCTTCTCCTATGACGGCATCACTTGGTAATTCTTCAATACCATTAACTTGAGCTTCAGATAAATATTTTTGATCTACGCCAAGTTCCACTAAAGAACAACACATTCCATTAGATTCAACGCCACGTATTACTGATTTTGCAATTGTAATTTTTGGTAAAATTGCACCAACACGAGCAACAATAACTTTTAAACCCACTCTTGCATTTGGCGCACCACATACGATTTGGTTAACACCAAATTTACTGCCTTCATCAACACTTAGAATATGTAAGTGGTCAGATTCAGGATGTTTTTCACATTTAATAATTTCACCAATAACTAAATTAGATGCTTTGGCTAAATCATAATATTCTTCTACTTCAATACCAGCGAAGGTAAGTTTATTTGCTATTTCTTCAGGAGTTAAATCTTCTAAGTCAATATAATTTTTTAACCACTTTAAACTAACTTTCATATTTTTAACCTACTTTCTTTTAAATTGATTTAAGAATCTAACATCATTTTGATAGAATCTTCTGATATCATCAACGCCATATCTAAGCATAGCGACACGTTCAATACCAATACCAAAAGCAAAGCCTTGATATTCTTTTGGATCATATCCTGACATACGAAGGACATTAGGGTGAACCATACCACCACCAAGAATTTCAATCCAACCTGTGCCATGGCATTTAGAACAATTGCCTTTACCGCCACAATCACAAGAAACATCTACTTCCACTGATGGTTCGGTAAATGGGAAATAAGAAGAACGTAATCTAATTTCACGTTTTTCACCATACATCTTTTTAATAAATAACTCTAATGTCGCTTTCAAGTTACCTAAATTAATATTTTTATCTACTACTAGGCCTTCAATTTGACCAAATTGATGGGAGTGCGTAGCGTCATCATCATCACGACGATATACTTTACCCGGACAAATAATTTTAATTGGTTGTCCTTTCTTTTCTTGCATTACACGTGCTTGAACTGGAGAAGTATGTGTACGCATTAAAGTATTTTCATCAATATAGAATGTATCTTGCATATCACGAGCAGGATGATCACGAGGAATATTTAATAATTCAAAATTGAAGTGATCCAATTCTACTTCTGGTCCTTCTGCAATTTCATATCCCATACCAATAAAGATATCAATCATTTCATCTTGAATGATAAAGAAAGGATTCTTACCGCCTGCTTCATAACTTACGGAAGGTAATGTGATATCTATTTCTTCTCTTTTTAATTTTTCATTTAAAGCTTTTTCTTCTAAAGCCACTCTTTTTTCTTCTAGTTTAGTTGTAATTTCATTTTTAGCTTTGTTAATTGCTTCACCAAAAGATTTTTTTCCTTCAATTGATAAATCTTTCATTTTAGACATTAAGCTCATAAATTTAGATTTCTTTGATAAATAATCATTACGAACAGTGTTAACTTTTTCTAATGAATCAATTTCATCAATTGCTTTTAGTGCTTCTTCATGAA
>ERZ827150.4209-NODE-4209-length-12904-cov-5.216359_pt1 | contig 12904 bp, 6 predicted proteins | sample MGYA00519779_ERZ827150 | MGnify/ENA primary metagenome ERZ827150 (study PRJEB31778, sample SAMEA3449267) | human gut metagenome | biome: human gut; feature: human-associated habitat; material: faeces | place: United Kingdom | collected 2010/2012 ...
CGCGCACCATTTCGGTGCGCGCCGTTTGTTTGCCGTCGTACGGTTATGAAATAACAATTTTGACAAACTTGTTTTTGCCTTTGCTGAGGATGTATTCCCCTTTGTCCGTCAGCACCGCGGTTGGGTCCTTGACAGGCGTGCCGTCGAGCTTGACGCCGCCGCCGGTCATCAGGCGGCGCGCTTCGCTGCGGCTGGGCGCCAGTCCGCTCTGCACGAGCAGCTCGGTCAGTAGCGTTCCGGGCGCGGCCTCCTGCGTTTCCATATTTTCGGGCACGCCGCCCGCCGCCACGCTTCTGTAACGCGCCTCGGCGGCCGCGACGGCCTCCTCGCCGTGATAGAGGCGAACGATGGTCGCCGCGTAGAGGAAGTGTGCCTGCCGCACATCGTCGCGCACAAGCGCGGCGTAAGCCGATTCTGGCAAATCGGTGGTGAGATTGAAATAGGACAGCAGGAGCGCGTCGGGTACCTTCATGCACTTTTCGTACATAATATCGGCCGGCTCGTCAATGCCGATATAATTGTCGAGCGACTTGGACATCTTTTCCACGCCGTCCAGTCCGGGCAGCAGCGGGAAGGTGATGACCTCCTGCGGCGTCTGCCCGTAATCGCGCTGCAGCTCGCGGCCGACGAGCAGATTGAAGGTCTGGTCGGTGCCGCCGACCTCGATGTCCGCCTCCAGCGCGACCGAGTCGTAGCCCTGCATCAGCGGGTAAAAGGTCTCGTGCATCCCGATGGGCGCTTTTTCGGCGTAGCGCTTGGCGAAATCGTCGCGTTCGAGGATGCGGGCCACGGTGTATTTGCCGGCGAGCGTGAGCACGTCGGCAAAATTCATTTTGGAAAGCCACTCGGAATTGTATGTAATGCGGGTTTTATCCTTGTCCAGAATCTTCGTGACCTGCTCGTAATAGCTGCGACTGTTCTCGCGCGTCTGCTCAAACGTCAGCGGCACGCGGGTCTTGCTGCGGCCGGACGGGTCGCCGATCATCGCGGTGAAATCGCCGATGACGAACACGATTTCATGCCCGAGGTCCTGAAGCATGCGCAGCTTGCGCAGCACGACGGAATGACCGAGATGCAGGTCGGGCCGGCTCGGGTCGGCGCCGAGCTTGATCTTCAGGCGTCTGCCGCTTTCCAGCTTCTCCTTCAGTCCCTCCTTGGAATAGATCGACACGGCGTCCCGGAGCAGATTTTCATACACTTCCTGCGTTGTCATAACAAAACGTTCCTTTCCTGCAATCTGTAAGCAAAAGCGGCGGCGCACCGGCAGACACCGGGCGCCGCCGTCTGGATTCTCTTAACTCAGGCGCTCCCCAGAGCTTTTGCGGTGTTGATGTCATACTTGGCAAGCTCTTCCTCGTTGACCGTGACGCTGTCGACGAACGAATCGAGATATTCCACATACGCCTCGTCGATGAGCGTCGACTCCACCGCGCTGTATTTGGCATTGAAGTCCTCATCGGTGGTATCGACGCGCTTGATGATATACACGCCGTATGCGTCCACCGTGACGAGGGCCGTTTCGCCAGTCTTGAGCGCGAGCGCGGCCTCTTCAAGAGCCTCGTCGCTCTCGCCGGTCTTGAACACGGTGCCCGCATCGTACGCATACGCAGCGTCGTCGCCGCCGTCGGCAAACTCGGCTTCCCCGCTCTTGATCTGCTCATAAAACGCCGCCGCCTGCTCGCCGATGAGCTTTTTCGTCAGCGCGGTCTTACAGGCCGTCTCGATTTTGGTGCTGCCGGAAATCGAGGTGCCTTCGATGTCGTCGTCCTCGAGCTCCTCTTTGCACATAATATGCCAGCCGTTCGAGGTCTCGACAAGTCTGTACTCGCCGACCTCCATCTCAAAGGCGGCCTCCTCAAACTCCTCGACCATCTCGTCATAGGTGAACACATACCCGTCCGGGTAGGTCGTCGAGCCGCCGTCCTCCGACTTGGAGTAGTTGTCGTCAAAGGTCGTTTCGCCGGCCACGATCCGGTCGTAAAGCTCCTGCGCCTCGGCTTTCTTGACGGCGATCTGGTCGTCGGGAAGCGGGTTGCGGCTGTCGTCGACCGTTTTGAACAGAATGTGGCGGACCTTGACGTAGTTTTCCTTGAAATATTCGGCGATGGCTTCATCGGTCACGCCCTCGGGCGTTTTGAGCGTGGTGCTGCCGGTGTCGGTATAGTAATTGAAAAAGATCGACTCCACCTTGTAATACTGCTCATCGAACGACTCCCGAACGGCGTCGGCGGCGATCTTCTGAATGCCGTTGTCGCCGTACAGATAATCGCGCAGTACGCTCAGGCTGGCGTTGTTCAGATAATAGTCGCGCACCATATCGATGTCCACGCCGTAATCGGCATAGAAAAGATTCAGCCCGTACTCGTTGCCGTCGCCGTAATCCTCCATATCCTGCTCGATATAGCCCTCGATGGTGCTGACGGCCGACTCGTCGGTCAGCTTGAGGTTATACTGCTTGAGCAGATGGTTGACGATGACCATACGCTTGGCGTTGAGGACCAGACTTTCCCACACCGCGTCGGCGTAGGTCATGCCGGTCTCCTCGTCCAGCACGGACGACCAGCCGAGGTTGGCGCCGCTGTAATAGTAGTTGATATAGGCGAACTGCTGCTCATAATACGCCTTTTCGGACGAAAGCATATAGGAAAAGGTGCCTGAATAGAAATCCGTGCCTTCATAGCTGAACAGCACCGTTTTTTCCGCGCCCGACGCACACGCGCAGAACGAGAACAGCATCGCCGCGGCAAGCAGAAGCACGACGGCCTTACGAACAAATTTCATTTTTTACCTCCGATACTTTTGATCAAGCGGAAAATGCTTTGCGCGGCGCGGTAACACGGCGCGCCGAATCGGCTTACAGATTATTATACCGTAATTCTTCCGATTTGTCTATACCTTTTTGTGATAATTTTGTGTATAGCTCCAGCACCCGCCGCGCTGCGGTCAGACGGTTCTCGCCTTTCTCCAGCCGATAGGAGAAGTGGCTGCGCTTGCCGCCGGAGGCGGTGATGCGCCCGCGCAGCTCGGGCAGCATCGCCAGCGCGGCGATGCGCTCCATATCCGGCGCGTCCGAGAAGAAGGAGAGCAGCGCCCCCTTCTGCTCCACCGACGCAAAGCCCAAAAGGCTGGCCGCGTTGCGCAGCAGCGAGATGTCGACCAGATTGCTCACCGGCGCGGGAAGCTCGCCGTAGCGGTCGGAAAGCTCGTCGAGCAGATCGTCGCGCTCGTCGGCCGATTCGAGATGCGCGATCTTGCGGTAAACGTCGATGCGCTGCTTCGACGAGGGGATATATGCGTCGGCAATATACGCGTTGACGTTGATGTCGATGAGGCAGTCGCGCACCGAGGGGATATAGATCCCCTTCTCGGCGTTGACCGCGTCCTCCAGAATTTTGATATACAGGTCGTAGCCGACCGCCTCCATACAGCCGCTCTGCTCGGCGCCGAGCAGGTTGCCCGCGCCGCGCAGCTCCAGGTCGCGCATCGCGATTTTGAAGCCGCTGCCGAATTCGGTGAACTCGCGCACGGCCTGCAAGCGCTTGGACGCGATTTCGCTGAGCAGTCCGCCGCGTCGGTAGGTGAAATAGGCGTACGCCTTGCGGGACGAGCGCCCCACGCGGCCGCGAATCTGGTGAAGCTGCGACAGCCCCATGCGGTCGGCGTCCTCGATGATGAGCGTGTTGGCGTTGGGCACGTCGATGCCGGTCTCGATGATGGTGGTGCAGACGAGGACGTCCACCTCGCCGTTGACCATCCCCTGCCAGACCTCGGACAGCTCCTCCTTGCTCATCTTGCCGTGTGCGACGGCGATGGAGGCGTCGGGAAAATCCCTGCCGATGGAGGCGGCCTTGGCGTAAACGGTATCGATGGAATTGTGCAGGTAAAACACCTGCCCGCCGCGGCGCAGCTCGCGCCGGACGGCCTCGCGGAGGAGCACGTCGTCGTATTCGGCGACGTAGGTCTGCACCGGAACGCGGTCCTGCGGCGCCTCCTCGAGCACCGACATATCGCGGATGCCCGAAAGCGCCATGTTCAGCGTGCGCGGAATCGGCGTGGCGGTGAGCGTAAGGCAGTCGATGCCGACGGCAAGCTGCTTGAGCCGCTCCTTGTGCGTCACGCCGAAGCGCTGCTCCTCATCGACGATCATCAGGCCGAGGTTTTTGAAGCCGACGTCCTTCTGGAGCAGGCGGTGCGTACCGACGACGACGTCGATTTTCCCGCATTTGAGGTCCTTGAGAATCTCGCGCTGCTGGCCCGCCGTGCGGAAGCGCGAGAGCATTTCCACCTTCACGGGGAAGCCGCGGAAGCGCGAAAGCATCGTCTGGTAGTGCTGCCAGGCGAGGATGGTCGTGGGCACGAGCACGGCGACCTGCATACCGTCGGAAACGCACTTGAAGGCCGCGCGCAGCGCGACCTCGGTCTTGCCGAAGCCGACGTCGCCGCAGAGCAGGCGGTCCATCGGGACGGCGCGCTCCATATCGCGCTTGATCTCGGCGACCGCCTCCAACTGGCCGTCGGTCTCGGCGTATTCGAACTGCGCCTCGAACTCCTCCTGCAATTCGTCGTCGGGCGGGAACGCATGCCCCTGCATCCGCTGGCGGGCGGCGTAGAGCGCAATCAGCTCCTTCGCGACGCCCTGCGCCGAGCTTTTGGCCTTCGCCTTGGCGCGCTGCCACTCGGACGAACCCATTTTCGACAGCTTCGCGACGCTCTCGCCGCCGCTGCCGATGTATTTGCTGACCAAATCAAGCTGGTTGCAGGGTACATACAGACAATCGCTGCCCGCGTACTGCAATTTGATGTAATCGCGCGAAACGCCCTCGGTCGTCACGGTTTGCAGCCCCACATAGCGGCCGATGCCGTGGTTGGCGTGGACGACCAAATCCCCCACCGAGAGGTCGGCATAGGACGAGATGCGCTCGCTCTTCTTCATTTTCGCCGCGCGGACGCGCTTCTGCTTTCCGCCGGCGCCGATCTCGGCATCGGTCATCAGCACAAATCCGGCGCGCGGCAGCTCAAAGCCGTTCAGCGAGCGGCTGCCGTCGTTGACGGCCAGCGCCACCGCGTCTGCGCGCAATGTGCCGTCATAGGGGTACGCGACGACGCCCGCCCCGCGCAGCTTCTCCTCCATCGCCGTCATCGCGCGCGGCGAGGAGACGCAGAGCATCACCCGCCGTCCGGCCGCAAGGTAGTCCTTCGCGTCGTCGAGGAACAGCGCCGTGTTCTCGGTCAGCGGCGAAGTGGGGTTGGCCTGCACGGTGAACTGCGCGCGATAGGAAAACATCCCGCCCGCCTGCATGAACATATCCGCCGCGACGCTGCGGCCGGCCAGCGCGGCGAGCAGCGCGTCGCTCTCCTGCATCACGCCGGCAAGAGTGTACGTCGTCCGTCCCTGCTCGACGAGCAGCTCGAGCGTCTCGTGCGTCTGCCACGAAAAGGCGCGGATGCGCTCGGCAATCCGCGAGGTCTCGAACAGCAGCACGACGCAGTCGTCCAGATAGGACAGCAGCGTCGCTTTTTCGTCGTACACCAGCGAAAAATACTTGTCCTGCGCGGCGGGCGGAATGCCGTCCGCCGCCTGCGCGCATTCTGTGCGCAGGCTCTCGAGGACCTTCTCGTCGCCCTGAAAGCGGGAAGCCAGCCCGGCGGCGGCCTGCGCCGTTTTTTCCAGCGCCGAAGCGGAGAACAGCACCTCGTCGGCGGGGATGCAGAGGTATTCGGTCGTATTTTCATACCGGCGCTGGCTGACGGTGTCGAAATAGCCGAGCAGGTCGATCTCATCGCCGAAAAAGTCCACGCGGCAGGGGTAGGCCGACCCGGGCGAAAACACGTCGAGGATGCCGCCGCGCAGCGAGAACTGCCCCGCGCCCTCGACCAGCTCGCAGCGGGTGTAGCCCATCGCGGCCAGCCGCGCCGTCAGCGCCGCGACGTCGACCCGTTCGCCGCGCGCAAGGCGGACGGTGCCGCTTTCCAGCACGCTGCGGGGCATCGTGTACTGCATCAGCGCGTCGGGCACGGTGATGACAAGGTCGCAGGCGCCGGAAAGGATGCGGGTGAGTACCCCGAGCCGCGCCTGCTCGAAGTCCCGCGAACGCGCGCTGACCGCATCAAAAACAAAATCGCGCGCCGGAAAAACGGCCGCGCGGCCGGTATAGGCCGCGACGCCGTTATACAGGCGGTACGCCTCTTTCTCGTCCGGAACGACGACGACCGCCGGCCGGCCGGCGTCCGAGGCGAGCGCGCAGCAAAACGCGCACCGCGCCGCCTCGCAAAGCCCGTTGACCAGCACGGGCAGACTGCCCTTTTGCACCGCTTCGGCCAGCGCGGCATACTCCGCGTCCTCACCGAAGCGCTTGAGAATATCCATACCCTTCCCTCTCCGTCAAGGCTCGAAGCGGAACGTCGTCCACTCGTCCTGCGGCGCGGCGCCGAGCGCGCGGTAGAAGCGCCGCGCCGCCTCGTTGCCGTCCAGACAGCTCCACTCCACGCGCAGGCAGCCCTGCGCGGCCGCCTCGTCGATGACGTACCGCATCAGCGCGCCGCCGATGCCGCGGCCGCGGTGCGCCGCTTTGACGTACACGTCCTCGATATAGCGGCAGGGCCGCCCGTAGCGCGAGGAATAGGTGGGAAAGTACAGCACATAGCCGACAAGCTCCCCCGCCGCCTCCGCGACAGCGACAGACGGATGCCCGTTTTGCAGCACGTCCCGCTCCAGCACGGCGGCCTCGACGGGCGTTTCGCCCTCCAAGCCCTGAAAGTCCATCAGCTCCGCGATCATCCTTACGACCGCTTCAAAATCGCCCGTACGCGCCGGGCGTATCGTCCATTTATCCATTGCAGCACTCCATCGCGCGCGCCGCTTCGCCCGACAGCAGGCAGGCGACGGCGGCGTAAATCCGTTCGTAATCGTCCTGTATCGCTTTCAGCTCGTCCGCCGTGAAGCGCGAAAGCACCCAATCCGCCAGATCGTATTCCGGGTGCGGCTTGCCGCCCACGCCGACCTTGACGCGCGCCCACTCGTCGCCCACGGTCTCAATGATGCTTTTGACGCCGTTGTGGCCGCCGGCGGAGCCTTTGAGGCGCACGCGCAGCTTGCCGAGCGCCATCGACACGTCGTCGTAAACAACGATCAGCCGGTCGGGCGTGAGCTTGTAATAGCGCAGCAGCGCGCCGACAGACTCGCCCGAGCGGTTCATATACGTCTGCGGCTTGACCAGCAGGACGCGCCGGCCCTCCAGCACGCCGCGGCCGGTCAGCGCCATCTGCTTCAAATCGCGGACGTCGGCGCCGATGCGGCCGGCGATGTAGTCGAGCACCATAAAGCCGACGTTGTGCCGCGTGCGCTCGTATTCCCGCCCCGGGTTGCCCAGACCGACGATCAGATATTCAACGGGTTGCTTCCTCTCAAACAGCGCCATACAAGTCCATCCTTCGGAAATTTTGAATTCATATCAGTTTACAATAATTTTTTTCCATTGTCAAGCGAAGCCTGTATTTTTGTGCCGTTCGTCAAAAATATTCTAAGACGGTGAAAATATTCGCGTTTGCATATGGACAAACGGCGTAATATATGATAAAATAGGAAGGCTTGAACTTGATTCAAGAGGTCTCAACCGCACGCCGCGCGTAGACCCGGAACAAAGACGGCGGCGGAGCGGACAAGCAGTTATAAGAAAGGAATGTTCAACTTGGGGAAAAAGTACGTTTACCTGTTTTCTGAAGGCAACGCACAAATGCGCGACATTCTCGGCGGCAAGGGCGCCAACCTTGCGGAAATGACCAACATCGGCCTGCCCGTACCGCAGGGCTTCACGGTCTCGACGGAGGCCTGCACAAGATACTACGAGGACGGCGGCGTAATCGCACAGGACATACTGGACGAGATTGCGCAGTACGTCGCGAAAACCGAGGAGATCACCGGCAAACGGTTCGGCGATCCGGCGAATCCCCTGCTCGTTTCGGTGCGCAGCGGCTCGCGCGCATCGATGCCCGGAATGATGGACACCATCCTGAACCTCGGCCTCAACCGCGAAGTCGCGGAGGGGCTGTCCGCGCTCACCGGCAACGAGCGCTTTGCTTACGACTCCTTCCGGCGCTTCATCCAGATGTTTTCCGACGTCGTGATGGGGCTGCCCAAGTCCAGCTTTGAAAAAATCATCGACAGCCTCAAGGCGGAAAAGGGCGTCAAGGCCGACACCGAGCTGACCGCCGCGGACATGCGGCGGCTGACCGACGAATTTCTCGCCTATTACAAGCAGAACATGGGGACGGACTTCCCGTCCGACGCGCGCGTGCAGCTCATCGAGGCGGTCAAGGCCGTGTTCCGCTCGTGGAACAACGAGCGCGCCATCGTCTACCGCCGGATGAACGACATCCCGTCAAGCTGGGGAACCGCGGTCAACGTGCAGGCGATGGTGTTCGGCAACATGGGCGAAACGAGCGGCACGGGCGTGGCGTTCACGCGCGACCCGTCCACCGGCGAAAACCGTCTCTACGGCGAGTTTCTGATGAACGCGCAGGGCGAGGACGTGGTCGCCGGCATCCGCACGCCGCAGCCGATTTCCGCGCTGCGCGAGGTGATGCCCGAGGTGTATGCGCGCTTCACCGAGATCGCCTCCACGCTGGAAAAGCATTACAGGGATATGCAGGACATGGAGTTTACGATTGAAAACCGCAAGCTCTATATGCTCCAAACCCGCAACGGCAAGCGCACGGCCGCGGCCGCGCTGAAAATCGCCGTCGATCTCGTCGCCGAGGGCCTGCTCTCGACCGACGAGGCGCTGCTGAAGGTCGAGCCGAAGCAGCTCGACACGCTGCTGCACCCGCAGTTCGACGCCAAGGCGCTTGCGGCCGCGAAGCCGGCTGCGAGCGGGCTGCCCGCCTCGCCGGGCGCCGCGGCGGGCATGGTTTGCTTCACCGCCGCCGACGCCAAGGCGGCCGCCGAGCGCGGCGAAAAAACCATCCTCGTGCGGCTGGAGACCTCGCCCGAGGACATCGAGGGCATGTACGCCTCCGAGGGCATCCTCACCGTGCGCGGCGGACGCACGTCGCACGCGGCCGTCGTCGCGCGCGGTATGGGCCGCTGCTGCGTGGCGGGCTGCGGCGACATCCTCATCAACGAGGAGGAGAAGTACTTCACCGTCGCCGGCCAGACCGTCCGCGAGGGCGACAAGCTGTCCATCGACGGCACGACGGGCTGCGTCTACATCGGGGAGATCGCCACGGCGCCCGCGACCATTGCGGGCGACTTCGAGACGTTCATGAAATGGGCGGACGAAAAGCGCACCCTGCGCGTGCGCACCAACGCCGACACGCCCAAGGACGCGCGGCAGGCGGTCGCCTTCGGCGCGGAGGGCGTCGGGCTCTGCCGGACGGAGCATATGTTTTTCGAAGCCGACCGCATCGCCGCGATGCGCGAGATGATCGTCTCCAAGACGGTCGAGCAGCGCGAGGCGGCGCTGGCCAAGCTGCTGCCGATGCAGCGGCAGGACTTTGAGGGCATCTTCCGCGCGATGGGCGGGCTGCCGGTGACCATCCGCTTCCTTGACCCGCCGCTGCACGAGTTCCTGCCGACCGAGGAGGACGACATCCGGGCGCTGGCCGCCGAGATGCGCCTGCCCGTCGCCGAGCTGAAGGCGACCATCGCCTCTCTGCACGAGTTCAACCCGATGATGGGCCACCGCGGCTGCCGTCTGGCCGTCTCCTACCCCGAAATCGCCGTGATGCAGACCACCGCGGTCATCGAAGCGGCGCTCAACGTCGCCGCCGAGGGGATTTCCGCCGAGCCGGAGATTATGATCCCGCTCGTCTGCGACGTGCAGGAGCTTAAACGCGTCAAGAAGACCGTGACCGAAACGGCCGACCGCATCATCGCCGAGCGGAACGCCAAGCTCACCTACAAGGTCGGCACGATGATCGAGATCCCGCGCGCGGCGCTGACGGCCGACGCCATCGCCGCCGAGGCGGAGTTCTTCTCCTTCGGCACCAACGACCTCACGCAGATGACCTACGGCTTCTCGCGCGACGACGCAGGCAAGTTCCTCAAGGACTACTACGAGACCGGCATCTTTGAAAGCGACCCCTTCGCGAAGCTGGACCAGACCGGCGTCGGCCAGCTTGTGCGCATTGCCGCCGAAAAGGGCCGCGCTGCGCGTCCGTCCATCAAGATGGGCATCTGCGGCGAGCACGGCGGCGACCCGTCGAGCATCGAATTCTGCCACAGGCTGGGGCTGTCCTACGTCTCCTGCTCGCCCTACCGCGTGCCGATCGCCCGTCTGGCCGCCGCGCAGGCGCGCATCCGCGCCGAGCTGGGCTGATCCCGTATCCGTTACAGGCGGGTCCGGCGCCGGACCCGCCTGTTCAGCCATTTTCGCAACTGCAATCAACTGCAAGGAAAGGCACACTGTACACCGATATGAAAAAATGCATTCTCTTTACCCTCCTCTGCGCGCTGGCGCTGCCGCTGTTCACCGCCTGCGGCGACCCCGCAGGCAGCGAAAGCGCCGCGTCCTCGTCCGCACCCTCCGCCTCATCGGGCGACGAAAGCGAGCCGTTCGTGGAAAACGAACGAATCGCGCAAATCAACCGCTGCCTCAGCGAGGAAGTCGACCGCACGCTGCCCTGCACCAACATCCTCAAGGGCCTGTCCTATACCGCTTCCAAGGAGCCGAGCGCCGACTACGCCGACAACACGTCCGCGCCTAAGCTGACCGACGGCGTCACCACCGACCTGTTTGACAAATACAACTGGCTCGGCTTCTCGGGCGCGGCGGCCTTCACAATCGATTTCGATCTCGGCGAAGGGCATGATCAGGCCATCGCGGACATCAGCGTCGGCTGCCTGCGCCAGCTCGATTACGGCATCGGCCTGCCCGCCTCCGTTTCGGTGCTGGTCTCGGACGACGGCGAGCAGTATACCGAGATCGGCAAGCTCTACACGCCGACGGGGCTGGATTCCAGCGACAAGCATGTTTACAGCTTCTGCTTCCCGAAGGCGACGACGGCGCGCTACATCCGCATTTCGTTCGCCAACTCGGAGAAATCCTTCCACTTCATCGACGAAATCAGCGCCTACGTCTATTCGGAGGACGGCGAAGGCCCCAAGGAGGACCCGTCGGCCGTCTCGCCGGGCGCGGACATCTACGATTACGCGCTGGACCTCTCGCCCACGGAGCCGTATCCCGGCAAGGACGACGCCGACTATACCGCCCGCCAGAATCTGGCGCGGCTGGAGGGCGTGGACGTTCAAATCCAGCAGTTCGGTGAGATCATCGAGAGCGCACTGGAAGCCAATTCGCCCGCCGAGGACAAATTTATGCTCATCGACGGCCAGAAGATGACGACGAACGCCTTCTCCGACCCGGCGCTGTACCATTTCGTCCGCGGCGACGGGCGCAACATTGTCATCGATTTGAAATACCTGATGGGCGTCTCGGGCTGGAGCCTGGAGCTTTCCGCCAACGCCGGCGCTGGGCTGGGCTGTCCGATGAATCTGGTCGTCTCGCTCAGCGAGGACGGCGAGAGCTGGACGACCGTGGACGCCGTCCACAGCGAAAACAGAGGGAAGAACGGCAATGAAACCGTCACGCTCGGCGGCGAGCTGGACGACACCTATAAGGCGCGTTATGTGCGCTTCTCCTTTGTCGTCGACAACGGGCAGTGGAACGTGACCGACCATTACGTCAGCGTGTATATGTCCGAAATCGAGGTGTTCGGCACCAAATCCGCCGAAAGCGCCAAGCCCGCCGAGGACTGCGGCAGCGTGTACGGCCACTTCGCCTCGCCCGACCGTCTCGACGGCGTGCGCAATCTGCTGTTTGCAGGCGTGGGCAGTCTCGGCACGGATGCGTTCACCTACGACAACGCGATGGACATCTTCGCCGTCCGCGACGAGAGCGGCAAGGTGACCGGCCTGCTGATGGACGCCGTCTGTATGGCCAAGGCGACCACGCTCGGCTTCACGCCGCAGTCCATCGAGAGCTATGAGCAGTATTTTGAAATCATTTTCGACGAAGAAAAGAACCTCGGCGCCATCGAAAAGGCGCGCGGCGAGATTAACGAGGCTCTCGGCATCACCGACAAGCTGCCGGTATATCTGAGCGTCTTTACGATGCATATTTCCGACAACGTGTTCGGCGAAATCGACGGCGAGACGGTGGATTACTCGGACAACGAAAACCGAAGCAGAGCCGTCCGTTACATCATCGACCGCTACATCGAGGCTTTCAATGCGCAGGGCTACGAGAATCTGTACCTCGCCGGCTTCTACTGGGAAAACGAGGCCATCAGCGTCGACACGCCCGCAGAGGACATCGAGCTGGTCAAGCAGTTCAACGCCTATGCGCACGAGAAGGGCTTCAAAACCTTCTGGGTCCCCTACTTTGACGCAAACTACTATTACTACTGGGATCAGCTCGGGTTCGATCTGGCCTGCATGCAGTCCAACTATTCCTTTACGGTCATCGACGAGCAGCGGCTTTACGCCAACGCATGGCTCTGCTGGGTCAACGGCCTGAGCGCGGAGCTGGAAATCGAGGACTACAAGAGCAAGGCCGGCACCGACAAATATAAGGCTTATCTGGAATGCGGCGTCAAAACCGGATACGCCGACAGCGTCAACGTCTATTATCAGGGCGGCATTCCGGGCGCCATCTTCTCGTCGAAGGATTACAACGACGACGAATTCGGCGTGTACAGGGATACCTGCCTCTATGCCTCCGGCGAGATGCCGGCCGACTACTACGAGCCGTCGGGCGCCGGATTGGAGGGTCTGCCCGCCGAGCTGACGCTTGAGACGACCGACGGCAAAGCCGTCGAATTCACGCTGGAGGGAATCGACGGGCTGGAATCCGAAATCACGCTGCTGCCCTTCTACGGCGCGCTGCGTCTGAATGCGGACGGCACC
>ERZ827150.4211-NODE-4211-length-12894-cov-3.282732_pt1 | contig 12894 bp, 8 predicted proteins | sample MGYA00519779_ERZ827150 | MGnify/ENA primary metagenome ERZ827150 (study PRJEB31778, sample SAMEA3449267) | human gut metagenome | biome: human gut; feature: human-associated habitat; material: faeces | place: United Kingdom | collected 2010/2012 ...
AGCGGCGAGGGATTTTTGCAGGCGCCCCTTTGCACGGACGCTTTGGGGCTGCCCGGCGCAGAGGATTTCGCATTTGCCCGACGACTATGTGAGGATTGGGGCAGATGGGATTTTACCCCCTGCCCGGAGGTGCTGCTTGCCTACCGAGAGGAGATTCCCGCCGCCCGCAGCGGTGTGCGCACCATGCTGTATCTGCCCACAGCAGCACCGCTACCACTGGCAGATACCCTTTCTGTGCAAAAAATATACTTTATAGATTTGGAAACCCGAAAAACACTGCCGGCACACTGCCTGTACAAGTCAGGGGTCTTACATTTGGAACAGGCTCCCTGTTATCGGGACGCATTACTGATTATAGAAGGAGAATCACCATGCTGAATCTGAACACATCCGAAAAGAACTGGGCAAGCACCGCCGCGGCACGCTTTGAACACAAGCTGCGCGCCGTGCGGGAGCGCAGCGCCGAGAAAATCCCCAACCGCGCGGTGGACGGTGTACACAACAACAAAATATTTGAGGGGGACCGCGATGATGCCGACGGCATCTGCTGGTGGACAAACGGCTTTTGGGCGGGGATGCTCTGGCAGGCCTACCATGCGACCCATGATGACCGCTATGCCGAGATCGCCCGCTTTACGGAGCATCCGTCGGGTAACATGGAGAAGGAGAATATCCGTGTTCGCAACCTGCGTAAGAAGTTAGGTGTTCTTCCGACGGTGAAACGTATCAATACGATCGCCTCTGAGCATCCGGAGTTGACCAACTACCTCTATTTCACATACGATGGTACAGACCACGATATTCCTTATTATAAGAACGACAAGAGCGTCGTGATCTTGGGTTCGGGCGCTTATCGTATCGGTTCATCGGTTGAGTTCGACTGGTGTTCAGTGAATGCTGCTCAAACAGCCCGTAAGCTGGGTTATAAGGCGATTATGATCAACTATAACCCGGAGACAGTCTCTACCGATTACGATATGTGCGATCGCCTCTACTTTGATGAGCTTTCGTTCGAGCGCGTCCTGGATGTCATGGATCTGGAGATGCCGAAGGGCGTGATTGTTTCTGTGGGTGGACAGATCCCGAACAACTTGGCTATGAAACTCTATCGTCAGAATGTGCCTATCCTGGGTACTTCTCCGTTGTCGATCGACCGTGCCGAGAACCGTCATAAGTTCTCCGCTATGCTCGATACACTGGGCATTGACCAGCCGAAGTGGGCTGAGGTAACAAGTATGGATGAGATCGACGCCTTCATCAACGAGGTGGGCTTCCCGATCTTGATCCGTCCGTCATATGTCCTGTCAGGTGCGGCTATGAACGTTTGCCATACGAAAGAGCAGATGATCGAGTTCCTGGGCTTGGCCGCTAAGGTCTCTAAAGAGTATCCGGTGGTTGTTTCCCAGTTCCTGCAGGGGGCAAAGGAGATCGAGTTCGATGCTGTGGCTCGCAATGGCGAGGTAGTCGAGTACGCGATTTCAGAGCACATCGAGTTTGCGGGTGTTCACTCTGGTGACGCGACTTTGGTATTCCCGGCACAGAAGATCTACTTCGAGACAGCACGCCGCATCAAGAAGGTAAGTAAGATGATCGCCAAGGAGTTGAACATCAGTGGTCCGTTCAATATCCAGTTCTTGGCTAAGAATAACGACGTGAAGGTAATCGAGTGTAACCTCCGTGCTTCACGTAGCTTCCCATTCGTATCGAAAGTCTTGAAGCGTAACTTCATCGAGACAGCGACGAAGATCATGCTCGACGCTCCTTATACGAAACCGGACAAGAGCGCGTTTGATATCGACTGGATCGGCGTTAAGGCTTCCCAGTTCTCGTTTGCCCGTCTGCACAAAGCGGATCCGGTATTGGGTGTCGATATGAGCTCTACAGGTGAGGTTGGTTGTATCGGTGATGATTTTGACGAGGCTTTGCTTTCTGCTATGATCGCTGTAGGCAACCGTGTTCCGCAGAAGAACATCCTTGTTTCCTCGGGTGCCGCTAAGAGCAAGGTAGACTTGTTGGAGCCTTGCCGTATCCTTGACGCTAAAGGTTATACGATCTACGGTACACACGGAACGGCGAAGTTCTTGAACGATAATGGTATCAAGGCTACTGCGGTTTGCTGGCCGGATGAGGAGGGCGACTTGAATATTATGGAGATGTTCTCGAAACATGTCTTTGAGTTGGTTATCAACATCCCGAAAGATCACAGCAAGCGTGAGTTGACGAATGGTTACAAGATCCGTCGTGCGGCGATCGATCATAACATTCCATTGATTACCAATGCTCGTCTGGCAAGCGCGTTCATCAGTGCTTTCTGTGAGATGAAAATGGATGAGATCCAGATTAAGAGCTGGCAGGAATACAAGTAATTAAAATTTGCTTATATTTGCGTGTAGAAAGGAGACAAGGCCATTATGCCTTGTCTCCCTATTATAAAAACCATGGGCAAGCACAAGATAACACGCATATCGTTCACTTTAATCCTTTTGGCTATCGCCTATCTCAGGGCTTTCTCTGCCCAGGCCCCGACATTCCTAATACAGAACTATTCGATTAATGATTATAAGGCCAGTTGCCAGAACTGGGAGATTTCAGTATCCCATTATGGTGTGCTCTACATCGCTAACAATTCTGGTCTCTTGACGTTCGACGGCAATAATTGGGAACTTTATCCCTTACCCGATAAGTCGCCTATTGAACGTGTTGTTTTCCATAATGATACGATCTATACGAAGGGAGAGAAGTCGTTAGGATACTGGACCCGTTCGGAACATAATGATATGTTTTATCACCCGATCGATCGTCTGCCCTCTCATGTCTCTTTTCGTGACCGGTCACTCAAGATCAATCTGCCGGATGAGGTGTTAAGGCAAGATCCGACAGTCGTGGAAAAGGTTGGAGAATATTATGTGGTGGGAACATCAAGAGCAGGTCTTTATTCCCTGGATGAATCAGGTCATATTTTGCGGCATCTGAGCACCGATAACCAGTTGCAGGATAATATCGTCCATTCTATTTGTGTGCAGGATGTCAATCTGCTTTGGGTTGGTCTCGACAATGGTATCGCGCAAATCGATATCGATAAGTCTATCCGTTTGTTGGCTCACCGTCGACTGGTGGGAAAGGTCGAGGCTGCCACGTTGATAGACTCCTTGTTGGTTCTTCGCTCAAATGCGGGTTATTTCTCCTGTAACATATATGAGCCTCAAGATCAGTTGGAGAGGTTAACGCCCCAGGAAGGAGAAAAGTGGTTTGAGATCAAGCCCAAGATGACCTTTCAGCCATTAGATTTCCGCTTGTCCAATATCGATCCAACGGAAATCTTTACCAATCCAGATAATATTTATCCGGCACCTCAGAATCTTTATTGGCTGACAAAAGGAAACGAGGCGGGTCTTTTTGAGGGAACAAGCAACTCGGCGATATTGAAGTGCCGTATTCTATTTGATAACTATGGATTTAACCTGATCTCGAGCGGACAGCAGATCTTCCCGATAAGTGATTCATTGAGTGTCGTATCGGTCATGCAGGGTGTGTTGGTCATGAATATCCGGCAAATGATCGCGGAGAATATCGGAGGCTTGACTTTGCCTCAATTCAATAAGATCAGTTACCAGAAAGAGAAAGATCAGGTTATGATCAATCCTTCGGTTAACGAGATCATCCTGCCAAATAAGTTCCAGGAGTTGTCGATCAATATCCGGACGACAGTTTTTACTCCCAATCATCAGATTAGTTATTTATTGGAGGGAATTACTACCGAATGGTCGCCCTGGCAGCAGGATGGGAATATCTCTTTCCTCCAACTGCCGGAAGGTGAATACCTCTTGCATATCCGGAAATACGTCGCTCAAGGACCTTTTCCGGAGATTACGATTCCTCTTATTGTTAAGCCTGCTTGGTATAACACGGTTTGGGCCTATTTGGCCTATGTTGTTTCCTTATTGTTTTTGTTCCATAGTGGAATAAACTATTATATGCGTTTAATCCGGCAAAAAGAAGAGCGGGTTAAAGAAGAACAGGAGCAACAGGAACAGCAACGTCTGCAGAAGATGAAAGAGGACTTTTTAGAGGGAGAATTGAAGGATAAAAGCAATGAATTAATGTTGCAAACAACCGCTCTCGTGAAAAGGAACCAGGCGATACAATCTCTAGTGGAGGAATTGGACCGGCAAAAGGAAACATTGGGCGATCGTTATCCAAATAAATTATATAAGCGCTTAAGAGAATTGATGGAAGAGGCGCTTAATGACCAGGCGGATTGGATCCAATTCGAGAGTTATTTCAATAGAGCCCATCAGAACTTTATTGAAAGGATCAGGCAAGACTACAGCGATATTACTACGGGCGATTTACGTATCTGTTGCTTACTCCGGATGAATCTGTCGACTAAGGAGATCGCCTCATTATTGAATATTTCTGTCCGTGCCGTAGAGCTCCGGCGTTATCGGCTTCGAAAAAGATTGGGACTCGAGGGCGATACGAACCTGGTGGAGTTTTTGATCAATTATTGACTATTCTAGATTCTGTTATTTGTAATAAGCTATTTCTTAGTTTGTTATATCAGGTTGTTATTAGTTTGAGAAACTGTTGATGTGGTGGCTCAAAATAATAATTATTCTTGCGAAACTCATGTTGTAGGCTAATTTTTGGTGTTAACCCTGAAATATACCTTTCTTCGCGCATCATCTCAAAACAAACAATTATCTGCATCATGGAAACACACATTTTAAAAACGATTGAACAAGAATTGAGCAGGTACGGTAAATTAGATCGTCGGACATTCTTGAAATTAGCGGCTATAAGCGGATTGACGATTACAAGCGTAAGAGAAGCGAAAGCAGCATCAAACGCAAAAGGTAAAATTGTCATTATTGGAGGTGGTGCGGCTGGAATAAGTATGGCCGTGAATCTGAAAAAACGACTGAATAATCCGGATATTACATTAATAGATCCCAGTGATCGGCAGTTTTATCAGCCTGGTTTTACGTTGATCGCTTCGGGCGTTTATCAGCCGGATGATGTTTGGAAAAAACAGGAAGATTGTATTCCTGACGATATAAAATGGGTTAAGGATTCTGTCGCTGCTGTCGATCCCATTTGGAATCAAGTAACAACAGTTAATAATGGGAAAATACCTTATGATTTCCTGGTATTAACACCGGGTTTGGTCCTGAACTGGGATAAGATTGAGGGATTCTCTTATGATCGCCTTGGACAAGGAAGCGCGAATTGCATCTATGATTTCATGGGCGCTCAAAAGACATGGCAAGGAATTCAGGAATTCGTGAAGAAAGGTGGCCGTGGAATTTATACGGATACTTACACGAAACATAAATGCGGTGGCGCTCCCAAGAAGATCTGTTTGTTGACGGAGCATTACGCAAGAAAGCAGGGCTTGCGAAATAATATCGAACTCGATTATTTCACGGCTGAGAAGCAGTTGTATGATGTACCTTATTATACACCTCGCCTTTTGGAGATCTATGAGGAGAGGAATATTCCTATTAACCTGAATGTCCGTGTTAAGGGAATCGATCTGGATAAGAAACAGGTGCATTTTGAGAAGATAGAGAAGAAGGGTGATGAGAAGATCGTGACCCCGTTTATTGAGGATTATGATTTCTTGCACTTCACGCCGCCAATGTCAGCTCCTCGTTTCGTGTCGGAATCTGGCTTGAGCTGGACAGAAGGAAAGTTGGCCGCTGATGGTTGGGTGATGGTTGATCAAGATACTTTGATCCATAAGAAATATCCGAATATCATCTCGTTGGGTGATGTAGCGGGTATTCCGACAAGTAAGACTTCTGCGGCGGTACGTAAACAGGTCCCGATCGCTGTTGATAACCTGATCGCTCTCATGGAAGGCAAGGAGCCGTCTGCCAAGTATGATGGATATGCGGCTTGTCCGATCGTGACGGATTATGGTCATGTTCTTCTGTGTGAGTTTAATTACAAGAAAGAACCCGAGACTTCTTTCCCATTCACGCTCATCGACACGTCGAAAGAGCAGTGGCTGGCCTGGTTGTTGAAAGTTTATATATTAAAACCTATGTATTTCTATGGCATGCTTAAGGGGTATGCTTAATCTGATGGAAATACGACCAATATCTTAATAACTCCCTTTATTTAAAATGCCAAACTACAAAACCTCGGTTCAGTTGATTTTCTGGACCGAGGTTTTATGTTTTCTGGAGGCTGAACTTCTGTTATTTCGCCCGAGTGGCTTTATCTACCAGATAGACGATTGATTTGTAGGAGATGCCGCTGTTCATGGAGAGTCCGATCTCGCATGTGCGACTGTTACTGTAGCCTTCGGTAGCACCTTTCAGGTTGGGCTTCAATGCCCGTAGGGCGGAAGCGTTCAGTTCCGGGAAGAAGAATCCACGGTCGCCAGCCCAGCCACAACAGGTGACCTCTTCAGGTGAGACAACCCGCTCTGCGCAGAGACCCGCAAGAGCTTTCAGTTTCTCTTTTACGCCCATCTTCGTCGTGCTACAAGTGCTGTGAACCGCTACCGTAATTGGCAGAGGCTCGAAGATCAGTCGGTCGCGCAAGAACTCATAGATAAACTCTACCGGTTCGTAAAGGTGTAAGCGTGGATCGAGTGTCTCTCGCATGTGGAGCAGGCAGGGGCTCATGTCGCAAAGAATCGGGAGCCGTCCGTTGTCGCTCGCTTTCAACAAGGCTTCGTTCAGCTCTTTCTCCTTTTGGGCAGCTTGTTGTCTGAAGCCTTTGCTGCTGAAGGCCATGCCGCAGCAGAGGCGATCCATTGCCTCCGGATAATGGATAACGCAGCCCGCCTTTCTCAAGAGCGCTTCTGTCTTGTGAGTCACATCGATTGCCTCATCGTCCTTGTTGTAATCGGCAGAGATACCCATCGTTCGGGTGATACAAGCGGGGAAATAGACCATTTCAAAGCCCGATGCGGTTCCTTGTGTCGGAAGCGGTTTTGGCCGTTTAGCGCCGGATGGCGTATAACGGGTCCAAAGCGGGAAACGGTGTCCGGAAGCTTCAAACAGGAACCGGGTCAGCCGTTCGAAATTATCGTAACCGACCACTTTCGAGAGTAAATGTGGCAGATGGAGCAGAGGTCTTAAGGTCGCGGTCGTTCCTGCCATGTGGTTGGCGATGAAGGAGGCGATCCGGTTGGCTGTCGCGCTGTTCTCTTTCCAGCGCAGCTCCTTGATCAGTAATCCGGTATTGATGCCGACCGGGCAGGCCGTCGCACAGAGGCCATCGGTTGCGCAGGTCTTGTTTCCCTTATAGTCGAACGCCTCTTTCAACTCCTTGTAAAGCGGGCTGTTGTTTTCGCCATTAGCGGCCAGGTCAGCCAGCTTGCGATAGATCACGACTCGTTGCCGGGGCGTGAGTGTCAAGTTGCGTGCGGGGCATTGTACCTCACAGAAACCACATTCGATACATTTGTCAATTCGGTCATTAGCCAATGGGATGCGTTTAAGGTCCTTGAGGAAGACTTCCGGATCCTTGTTCAACAGGACGCCTGGGTTTAACAGGTTGTCTGGGTCGACTGCTCGTTTTACCCGCCACATCAATTGATAGATCTCGCTGCCCCATTCACGCTCGACAAAGGGAGCCATGTTGCGTCCCGTGCCATGTTCGGCTTTTAGGCTTCCGTCGAAAGCAAGTACATCATCCACTAGTTCACGCATAAAGGCGGCGTAGTTGTCGATGCCGGCCTGGTGGTTGATATCGGGGAAAATGGAGAAATGGACATTTCCGTCGAGCAGGTGTCCCCACATGACGAAGTTATCGTAGTGATAACGGCATAATGTTTCTCTTACCTGAGTTAAAGCGTCTCCTAAAACCGCCTCACGGAAGGCGATATCCTCAATGATCGCTACGGTGCCTCGTGGGCGGCTGCCCGCGGCGGAGGTGAAAAGGCCGTTGCGTACGCGCCAATAGGTCGCATAGAGATGTGGGTCGGTCGTGAAAGAGACGGGATAAAGCGTATGGACATCTTGGAGCTTCTGCTCGATTTCCTGGAATTGGAGCGCTAATGCCTCAGGTGTGTCGGATGAGGTATCGATCAGCAAGGCTACCGCTTCGTCGGGCAGGCCTTTCAGTTCTTCAGGCATGCCTGGCTCATCCTGGACGGTACGCAGGGCGTTACGGTCCATCAACTCGGCCGCTGATACTTTCGAGCATTGGCGTAGTGGGCCGATCGCCTTGCAGGCCTCTTTCAGGTTGGGGAAATAGATCAGGGCTGAAGCCTTCAACGGATCGTTGGGAACGGTCTTGAATACCACCTCGGAGATGAATCCGAGTGTTCCTTCCGAACCGATCATCAGGTGTGCCAGGATATCGATGGGATCCTCATGGTCGAGGAAAGAGTTCATGCCATAACCGCAAGTATTCTTCAGCTCGAACTTGTGTTGGATCCGTTCGCGGACTTTGTCGTTCGATAGGATCTCTTCACGGAGCTGTCTCAGGTCGGAAAGGAGGGAGGCGTGGCTCTTGCTGAACGCTTGTCGGCTTTCGGCTGAGGCGGTATCGACCATCGTGCCATCGGCCAGGATGAAGCGCATGCTTTTGATCGTGTGATAAGAATTATAAGTGATACCGTAGCTCGAGCCACTTGAGTTGTTGGCGACAATACCGCCGATCTTGGCGGACTTGATTGATGCCGGTTGCGGTCCCAGTTTACGTCCGTAAGGCTGGAGCAGGCGGTTGGCTGCCTCGCCGGTGATGCTGCACGGTAGTTTGATGCGCTGTCCTTCGTCGAGAACTTGAGCGTGGCCGTAATCGGGGCCGATCTCGATTAATACCGAGTTGGTGATGGTTTGTCCTGATAAGGAGGTACAGCCCGCCTTGAAGGTGACCGGTTTTTTCGTTTCCCGGCATTCTTGTAAGACCTGTATCAGTGCCTCATCGCTGTTGACAACCTCTACTCGCTCAGGGACGAGGCGGTAGAGGCCCGCGTCGGTGCCTTTGGCCAGGCGGGTCAAGGCATCCGTATAGGTTTTTCTTCCCTTTTCCATCTGTTGTTTGTTTTAGATAACGCGAAAGTAACGAAGAAACCCGCTCGTGTGGGGATATGGAACGGCTAAAATACATAAAAATAGGTATTGATCGCTGGTGGGCAATAGCTGATCTTTGCTAACGATATAATTCTAAATTAATTCAGTATGAAAAAGATTGGTATATTTTATGGCTCATCCAGCGGTACGACCGGGGATATTGCCCAGCGTATTGCCGCTAAACTTGGTGTCGGTTCGGAAGCGATTCACGATGTCGCCAGTGCGAGTCCCGATTTGTTGCTGGCATATGATTGTCTTTTGTTGGGCAGTTCCACTTGGGGAGCTGGTGATTTGCAGGATGATTGGGAAGGCTTCTTGCCCAAGGCCCAGAAGTTGGATCTTTCCGGTAAGTTGGTCGCTCTTTTCGGTTGTGGTGATTCTGCCTCGTTTGGCGACACTTTCTGTGACGCGATCGGGACGATCCATGATGGGCTGGTGGCGACCGGTTGTCAGTTTGTTGGCTCGATGGATCCCGCTGGTTATACCTTTGACGCCTCGACCGCTCTGGTTGATGGACAGTTTATCGGCTTGCCTCTTGATGAGATGAACGAGGATGACCAGACCGATAGCCGGATCGACCAGTGGATCGATTCTTTCAAGCAGCTGTTGGATTGATAGTCGTCGTAATAAAAAGGAAGCGCCCTCCCTCACGGGACAGCGCTTCTTCCTTATTCGTTTTGGTCGATAATCAGCGATTAAAGCTAACTTTATCCAATAACACGTTTATAACCATATACAGCACATTCGCCCAATTCCTCCTCGATGCGGAGCAATTGGTTATATTTTGCCATCCGGTCGGAGCGGCTCAACGAACCGGTCTTGATTTGTCCGCTGTTGGTGGCGACGGCAATATCGGCAATGGTCGCGTCTTCCGTCTCGCCCGAGCGGTGAGAGGTCACGGTCGTATAACCGTGGCGATGAGCCATCTCGATCGCGTTGAGAGTCTCGGTCAACGAACCAATCTGGTTTACCTTTATCAGGATTGAGTTCGCGCAACCCTCTTGAATGCCACGTGACAGGAAGTCGACATTGGTCACGAAGAGGTCGTCGCCAACCAATTGGCAACGCTTGCCGATCCGGTCGGTCAACTTCTTCCAGCCGGCCCAGTCGTTCTCGCTCATGCCATCCTCAATGGAATCGATCGGATAGGTATCAATCAGTTTTTCCAGATAATCCACTTGCTCGTCGGAGGTTCGTTTAACACCCTTGTCGCCCTCGAACTTCGTATAGTCGTAAACGCCATCCGCATAGAATTCCGATGAGGCGCAATCCATGCCGATCATCACGTCTTTTCCTGGAACATAACCAGCGGCCTTGATCGCTGCGATGATTGAGTTCAAGGCATCTTCCGTTCCGTCGAGGTTTGGGGCAAAACCACCCTCATCACCGACAGCCGTACTCAATCCCCGGTCGTGCAAGACTTTTTTCAGGGCATGGAATACTTCGGCACCCATTCGTAAACCCTCCTTGAAAGAGGAGGCGCCGACCGGACGGATCATGAACTCCTGGAACGCGATTGGCGCGTCGCTGTGCGAGCCGCCGTTGATGATGTTCATCATCGGTACCGGCATCACATAGGTGTTGGTTCCGCCAATGTAACGGTATAAAGGAATATCCAGGTAATTGGCCGCGGCCTTGGCTACTGCCAGCGAGACGCCAAGGATAGCGTTGGCGCCCAGGTTCGATTTGGTCTTTGTCCCGTCGAGAGCCAGCATCTTATGGTCGATCCGGACTTGCTCGAGAGCGGACATGCCGATCAGGGCGGGCGCGATGATATTATTGATATTGTCTACTGCCTTTTGGACTCCTTTTCCGCCATAGCGGCTCTTGTCGCCATCGCGAAGCTCAAGGGCTTCATGCTCGCCAGTTGAGGCACCCGACGGGACAGAGGCACGTCCCATGACACCCGACTCCAACCAAACATCGACCTCTACGGTCGGATTGCCTCTCGAATCCAGGATCTCGCGTCCTATTATCTTCTCTATTCTCATATAAGTCTCGTATTTATAATGTTTACGTTGCGAAGTTAGCGCTCTCGCCTGAGTCGCGAAATCGCCATTTCTTGCTATTTAAACCATTTTGGTTACCTAAAAGTTGGTAACCCGCCTACAATTTTCCGCGGATCCGGCTCAACGACTCGGGAGCCATCAGCAGGTAGGAGGCGATGTGGTTGACCGAGGCCCGTTTGGCGATCTCGGGAAACTCGCGACGGAAACGGATATAACGGTCGCGTGCCGACTCGAACCGGCAGACGTCCGCCTTCAGTTGGGCGGAGACCAGGTTGATCTCCAGGAAGCGGCGGTAAAGCCCGTTGATGGCCAGCGACTCTTTGAGCAGTGAGAGCAGGTTCTGATAGGAAAGCTGATAATAGGCGGTTGGCTCCAGCGCCTCGATGGCCCAACGGGAAGGCTTGCCGAGGAAAGTGCTGTAGAAACAACTCATGACGTTGCCCTCGCAAGCGAAAAGTTCGGTTACGTCGTGCCCGTTTTTATAATAATAAAGACGCAGCAATCCCTTCTTGACAAAAAAGAATGATTTGGCGGTACTACCTACCTCCAACAGTTTTCCGCCTTTGGCGATTTCATGATAATCCACGAATGAGATCAGCTTCTCCAAATCTTCAGAGGGGAGCGGGTACATTCGGTCAGTGATGTTTTTCATGATTGTTCGTAGTTCTTTCATAAGCATTTTCTGATCTATGTCATTTATTGTATTCCTACAAAGGTATAATTTTGCGTGTAACAAAGGGAATAAAAGAATAATTTTTATTGATTAGTCAAAATTAGTCTAGGCAAAAAGATTAAAGTTGGAGTGCGCATGAAAGGCCGCAAGGCCATCCACTCCTAAGTAAACATAGTTTGACAAAGGTTAAGGCCTGATCGCGAGATCGGGCCTTAATTGTTTTGTGGCGGTCGAATCTCTTAATGTGGCGAATCCAACCGATAAAAAGAGGCGAGGGCCGCTTTGTCTGATGTCGGAGATGACAAAGAGCCCTGCGCCGGGATGAATCAATAGGGACGGAAGCCAATGATCTGGCGAACTTCGTTGAGCGTCTTGGCCGCGCTCTCGCGAGACTTCTCCGCACCGGCCTTGATGACCTTCATCAGCAACTCGTCGTTGTTCTGGATATCGAGGATGCGCTCGCGGATCGGGGCGCAGAAGTTGTTGATATCCTCGGCCAGTTGCTTCTTCATGTCGCCGTAGCGGATCTCGCAGTTGTTATATTTCTCGTTGAAATAGTCGTAAGTATCTTTGCTTGAAACGATCTCCATCATCGTGAAGAGGTTGGCGATCGGTTCCGGCTTAACGCTGTTCGGTTCTGTTGGACCCGCGTCGGTAACCGCTTTCATGACCTTCTTGCGGATTGTCTTCTCATCGTCGACCAGATAGATCGCGTTACCCTCGCTCTTACCCATCTTGCCGGAGCCATCCAGGCCAGGCACCTTGACGGAGCGTTCGCCCAGGTGGAATGAGGCGGGCTCGGGGAAGAACTCTACGCCATAAGTCGAGTTGAACCGGCGGGCGAACCGACGGGCCATCTCCATGTTTTGCTCCTGATCCTTGCCGACAGGAACCTTCACGGCCTTGTGGATGATGATATCGGCCGCCATCAGGGTCGGGTAAGTCAGAAGGCCGGCGCTGACGCTGTGCTTGTTGCCCTCATTGAAGATCTCACGCTCCATGTCTTTCTCGTTGTCGAGGCGCAATTGCTTGCGGGCCTTGTCCTTGAACGAGGTGGTGCGCATCAGCTCGCCGATACCGGCATTCATGTTGAGATAGAGGTATAATTCCACCACCTCGGGCACGTCGCTCTGCACGTAGACGGTAGCCACGTCGGGGTCGATGCCCGCGGCGA